>Ga0209212_1000317_pt1 | contig 98029 bp, 106 predicted proteins | sample RifGroC2_FD_183996 | JGI IMG/M metagenome (GOLD analysis project Ga0209212, IMG submission 183996) | Groundwater microbial communities from Rifle, Colorado, USA - Groundwater C2 (SPAdes) (version 2) | ecosystem: Environmental > Aquatic > Deep subsurface > Groundwater | place: Rifle, Colorado... | reverse complement strand
CAATTTGGGTATGTGCCATATGCACCGAGTATGGGCGTCCGAAAGGGTGGTGCAATTAGGATGCAAACTTTGGTGCAATTAGGATGCGAATTCACTTGCTTGTGCTTGACTTTTTAGCGTCTACCTGCTATAATGTATATAAACTGTTCATTGGGCGCTTGGCGCCTAATCTTGACAATAGGAGGAGAAAAAAATGTTACTAGTTTTCCCATGGATATTGGTGCTCTCGCTGGCAGGAATTGGAACTACTGCAGGATGGTTTATACATCCGGCATTTCTCTTGTTCTTTGTGTACAGCCTCTACCTTTTTTTGAGCGGACTGACGCGTATCCCCGCTGACCCGCCTCACAAAGGTGTACTTACTATCTGGGGAAAGAAGACTTCATACATAATCGAGGAGGGAATCAAACTCTTTCTCCCGAGCTTCCCGTGGTGGATAGAAGCTATTGAAATCGAAATGACCAAACGCAATGTTACGATTACCATATCTGATGTCCCATGTAAACACATTTCCAGCGGAAAAATTAAAACAGAGGGTATGGTAAGCGCGACGGTCATTGTATCCTTTACATGGATGCCTGATGAAGACAGGCTTGGTAACTTCATTAAGATAAGGAAGGACGCTGGGATAGAGTCAATCCTTACTGAAAAAATTGGGGACGAGGTTCGACAGATGGGACGGGAGCATGATTGGCAGGGGCTTATTTTTGCTACAGATAAAATCAACTACACAATAATCCATAAGGTCACTGGTGATCCTATCAACGCATCAATGGATGAAAAAGCTATTGATGACTACCTGAAGAATCTCGCGCTGAACGGGAGCACCGACATTATTGATCTTGGAGTCAGAATTTTCCGCGTCAACGTTTCTAAGGTTGAAGTTGAGAAAAAGGTGAGAGATTCAGCTGATAAGCTTGCCGTCGAAGAACAAGAGAGGAGAGCCGAGGTCTTTGAGGTTGAGACTGAACTCGAACAAGCCGAGAAGCTCTACAAGAAATACGAAAAGACAGGAGAGAAAAAGACTATGGCAGAGTGCGTCCATGAAATCCGGATGCGCAAAGCGCAACGAGATGGCAAAGGAGTTACTACACTGGAGATTCCCGGCCTTAGAGAAGCTGCGAGCGCAGTGGCAACAATACTTAAAGGAGGTACACCCTAATGGCCTTACCCTCAATGGTATCCAAGAAGTGGATGTGGTGGATCGTGGGCATTACAGCGGCAGTGACTGTTATCTGGACCATCGCCAACTATGCGCCAAAATCATCCTTCAGGACAGGTGCGATAGCACAGCAGGAGAACAAATCTAAAGAGATATTTGGCCCCAAATCTGTGCTCAAGCTCACAGAAGGAAAGTGGGTTGGACCGATTGCCCGGCCAGAAGGATGGCATTGGTCACTGGATTATTGGCCAGAGAAAAAAATCAGAATACGGATTGAGCGTAGAGGTAAAATTATTGCGGAGTGCGACGGTGGAGAAGACTTATCGCAACAAGTTGTTACTCCAGCAGCTCGCGCTCATGATAACATCTTTGTGACCTCTCTGGACGGTGAGCAGACGCTAACTCTCCAATGGGTAGATCGTTCCTAACTCTCCTCCTCTTGTCTTACTAAAAGGCCCATCCACAGTAGTGGAAGGGCCTTTCTTTATATTCACAATCAAGCGCACCCGACGGTGTTGCAGATAACGCGCATGATGCCGAAGACCGAGACCATGATGGCAAGACCGATAACGCCCCAGACCATATGCGCCTTCCCTCTCTGCACCCGCTCGGCATTATCCTTGGCGAGAAAGAGCTCCACCATCCCCCAGAGAAAGACGACAAGCGCCACTGCGATGAGTCCCCCAATGGCGGGATTGACAATATACTGGTTAATCCGGTCAAGCAGTGGTATTTCTATAGTCATCCGTATCTCTTTTACGGCACCGGCGGAGGAGTGACAACCTGTCCGGGATTGATGTTGAGCGTCTCAAGCACGATATTCACCAAACCCCAGATGCCTACGATGGCCGCAAAGATGATGATACCATAGACGATATTACTTCGCGCAGCTTTCTTATCATCATCACTGCCCTCGGCACGGAAGTACTGGATAAGGCCCCAGATAAAGAAGATGAGGCCAATGCCCATCAGGATCGGGACAAGGAGATCAAGCCATCGCCTCACATCACCAAGAAGGCTCTCCACGTCGTTCTGTGCGCTCACTACCACGGGAAGTGCCAGTACCAGACTGGGGATGAGCCACGCGGCAGTTTTTTGTAAGTTACGATTCATACACGTATACATTTTTAATTATTAATAATAATGGTATGACCTTTAATTAGTGCGTATCTGCGGAGTCGGGGGAGCTGAATTAACGTTAGTACTGCCTAAGACTGAATTCTGCACAATCTTCACCAGGCCCCACACTCCCGACATAACGGCAAGGGTGATGACCCCCCAGAGGATGGTCTGCCTGATTTCCGCCTGATTCTCCCCAGCCTTCGTTAAATATAATACCAGAGACCAGATAAAGAGCACAAGCGCAATTCCGAACAAGGCGGGGACAAGGAGCCCGAGGTAATAGGTAAGGCGGCTGATGAGTGAGGCAAAATCACTCACTTCACCCCCTTGCGCCGCCTGCTGGACAGGATAATTATTATTGCCATAAAGGTTCTCGTCCCCCCCTGCCTGCCCAAGCGCAAGAGACGGCATGACGAGCGCTACGAAGAGCGCGAGTACAACATATTTACGCATAGAAATAATTGATAATTGGTAATAGACCCTGACCTTTTAATTGCTCAACGGTGCCGGTGATTGCCGTTTTAATCACAAAGGCGCCCAGCATGATGGCCGCGCCGATGATGACGTAGAGGAAGGCTTGCTTGGCTGTTGTTATCTTAGCCACATCCCCGCGCGCGGTAACAAAGAGGAAGCCCGTATAGATAATCATAACGGTAATGACGGGAATCATAATCTGTATCACGATTCCCATAATTGCCGTAATGAGTTGGTCTACGGTGTCGAATTTAAGAGGGTTCTCTATTGAAAAACTTGTATCTGGGGGGGTAGTGATTGGGGCTTGTGCTGGAGGTGTAGTCATAGGTGGTTGCCCTGCGTCTTGTGCAAAGAGAGTAAGGGGTGTAAAAAACGCGACAAAGAGTAGAGTGAAAAGTAAAGCCTTCATGGTTTCAATTTAACGGATTACTCTTTAATAATACATCAAGAAGGGTGTCAATGACCAGCCAGGCGGCAAGGACCCAAAAGAAGCCGATGAGCACGTTCCATAGTATCTTTTTTGCTTCTTCCCGCGAGCCGGGTTTGTCCAAACTCGTAAGATACTTAAACCCTGCATACATGATGGCGAGCGTTGCCAGGGGCGTGGCAATGTAAAAGGCGAGGAACTTAATAACGTTTTGTGCAAGCACCGCCAAGTCTTTAAAAGTGCAGGGATTCTGCTCGCTCCCTCCGCAGGGGATAAGTTGGGTCTGCGCAAATACACTCAAAGGAAGAAGGACGAGAGAGAGAACGAGGAGGAGTGGAGTGATGCGGCGCATATTATCTTCTATTGAGGAGTATTGTAAGCTCCTGATGCGCGCGACTAACCGCGCTCGTTGTTTCCGCGCGCCCCACGATGGTGGACTGCACCATGGTGCCGAAGATGGTCTCGGTTGCCGCAGGATTCGGGTCCAGCCAGCCGCGCGCAATGAGCGCCGAGCGGTCAATCACACTGCGCAGCGGGTCTGTGGAGCGTGTATCAAGCGCGTCGCGTCGCGCGCTCGCTACGCTCAAGGTCTTGGCGAGCGCGCCGGAAAAATTCTTCCCCGTTATAATTCCCGCTGCGTTGAAGGCGGCGTGTTGACTGCGCGAGCGCGCGAGGACGGCAACGCCGTAGAGATTGCCGAAGGTGAGCGTCGGTCCCACTGCGCGCTGCGGCACCAGCGTCATGTCAAAGTTAAGGTGCGGATTTTTCTGCTTGAGCTCGGGGAGTTCGCTCGCAAAACCGAGGTAGCTCGCCAGCACCCCGGAGCTGAAGGCGTCTTTTGACTTGGGCAGAGCGCCCGACCAGGTGTAGGTCGTCTTGCCACGGTCTGCAAACTGGGTAAAGAAGTTGACGGAGAGAGCTGTGGCGCCTGCTGGCTTGCCGCTCTCTCCCAAGATACTCACATATTCTCCGTCAGCTGTGGCTCTCTGCGCCACAATGGCATTGCCTGACTGCAGGAGGAGGAGGGACATGATATCTTTTGCATGACTGACAGTGCTGAAGTCCCCGAGCGCAATGGCGCTCTTTTCAATCGTCCCGCGTGCATCTATTGCGGTGAGTGTGGAAAGAACCGAGGAACCGCTACCTGCGCTGAAAAACTGTTCCCACAGCTCCGGCGTGCGCGGGTATCCTGCGGCAGAGTAGGAGTCGCGGTTGACGTACATCACCAAAGGGTCAACGTAGAGCGGGAGCGCGATTGAGCCGGCGGCAATGCGGAAGAGATCCCCCTCTTCGACAAACGTATCTGCGTAGTCGCGCGCGGAGAGCGACTCATTGGGGAGCACCTGCACCTTGTCTGCATGGCGGTAGATGAGCGTGTGCGGCATGACGATGAGATCAGGCCCTTCTCCGCGCGCGAGTGCGTCAACAAGCCTAGCTTCAAACGATGCGGGGGCGATTTCAGTGTAATTGACGACAAGATTCGCGTTTGAGAGCGCTTTTTCATTCTGGAGCGCTGCCTTAAAAACCGCGCTCGGGATGCTCCCCCACATGCTCACCGTCCCGCCAGAAGAGGAATCGGGGCGGAAGCCCGGCAAGATGCCCGAGAAGATAAGCGCCGCAATGAGTATCAAAAAGATGAATACTCCAATGACTCCGACTTGAAAGAATGAGAGATTCTTCATACTCAAGGTTTGCGCATGATAATGCCCCAGTGCTGGGCGCCGGCGTTACATTCTTCCACAAGTTTAAATCCGGCTTCTATAAAAAGACTCTTCCCTTGTGTGGCGTTTACCACTGCCGCTGCAGACGGCCCCAAACCCCCAAACGAGCCGCTCCAGTCAATGACGAGCGCCGTGCCCCCCGGCTTGAGGATGCGGAGAGCTTCCTGTGCAATCGAGAGCTTATCTTCTGACTGGAAGAGGATATTGGAGATAATGACGGCGTCTATACTCGCCTCGGCAATGTGCGAGCCGCCAACGCGATTAAGATCGCCCCAGAACGCCTCAATATTAGAGAACCCTTGCTCAATCGCGGCCGAGGCAAGTGTATCCACAAGCTCCTTCTGCACTTCCACGGCATAGACCTTTCCTTCACGGCCAACAAGCGCCGCGGCGGCAAAGCTGTAGGCGCCGCTACCCGCGCCAAAGTCGGCAACGCGCGCGCCCGGCGCAATATCAAGTACCTTAAGATTCTCTTTTGGGTCCGCGAAGTTTGCCGCTACTGCAATCATTGTTACCAGTATACTAAAGGAAGGTGAGTGATGCCAATGAGTCTCCCTCGCGGAGCTTCATAATCCGTACACCCAAGGTCTGGCGCCTATGAACGGGGATTTCGCCTACGGCGGTGCGGATGACCTGGCCGTGTTTTGAAATGGCAACGAGTTCGGCATCGGCTTTGGCCACCACTCGTGAGATAATCAGGTTTCCTGTTTTTGCCGTGAGCTTCATGGTCTTGATGCCGGAGCCGCCGCGCTTCTGGATTTTGTAGTCACGGACCGGGGTGCGCTTACCGTAGCCCTTCTCGGAAAGCGAGAGGTACGCAACGTCCTCATCGCCTTTTTTTACAATATCGGCAGAGACCACCTCATCGCCGCTCTTGAGGAGCACTGCACGCACGCCTCCTGCGGCGCGTCCCATCTCCCGCGTATCCGCTTCCTTAAAGCGTATCGCCTGCCCTCGCGTGGTGGAAAGAATGACCGTATCACCCGCACCGACAAGGAGCGCCGAGTGCAGAAAGTCTCCCGCGGAGAGCTTGAGCGCAATGAGCCCGCTCCTGCGCACATCCTTGAAGCTCTCTGCGGAAACTTTTTTAATCACGCCCTTTGTAGTCACCATCACCAGAGAGAGTTTTGAAGTTTTAAGCTCCTTGGGGAAGGCGAGCACCGAAGTAATGCGCTCATCCCCGCTTAAGGGGAGGAAGTTCATAATGGACTTGCCCCGCGTCGCGCGGCGTCCTTCGGGAATCTCGTACATCTTAGTCTGGTAGGCCTTGCCACGGTCGGAGAAGAAGAGGAGGTCAGAGTGCGTGTTGGTGGTGAGAAAAATCGTTACAAAATCCTCCTCCTTGGTGTTGAGGTCAACAACCCCCACGCCGCCACGGCGCTGGGAGCGGTACTCGGAGGGATCGGTGCGCTTGACGTAGCCGCCCGAGGAGAGCGTAAGCATGCTCTCCTTCTCGGGCACCAGGTCCTCATCGCTGATTTCCGAGGCTCCATGGCGCACTATGGCGCTCCTGCGCGCATCTCCATACCTTTCCTTAATTTCCGCACATTCCTTCTTGACGACGACAAGGAGCTTCCGAGGGCTCGCGAGAAGTTCACGGAGCTCCTCAATGAGCTTTTGCGCCTCGGTGAGCTCGTCCTCAATCTTTTTGCGCTCCAGCCCCGCGAGCCGCGAGAGCTTCATTTCCAAAATTGCGTTAGCCTGCAGGGCAGAGAATGTGAAGCGGGCGCAAAGATTTGCATGCGCTTCGGCGGTATCCCTGGATTTTTTAATGAGCTGGATAATCTCGTCAATGCGGTCCAGCGCTTTTTTGAGCCCCAGGAGAATGTGTTCGCGCTCTTCGGCGCGCTTCAAGTCATGGCGTGTGCGCCTGGTCACAATCGTCTTGCGGTGCTCTAAAAAGTGCTGGAGCATCTCTCTAAGCGAGAGGAGCTCCGGCACGCCATCCACCAGCGCGAGCATGTTGTAGTGGAAGACGTTCTCCAGGTCAGTGTGCTTATAGAGCGCGTTGAGCACTTTCTGCGGGTTGACACCCGCCTTGAGCAAGACGACGATGCGGATGTCCTTGGTGGACTCGTCGCGGATGTCTCTAATCCCCTCAATCTTTTTCTCGTGCACGAGGTCGGCCATTTTGATAATCAGCTCGGCCTTATTGACTTGATAGGGCAGTGAGCTGATAACAATGTTGAAGTTCTCTCCACCTGCCTGCCGGCCAGACAGGCGCGCCTCGCCCTCCATAATCTCCGCGTGGCCGCGCGTCAGCACGCCACCCTTCCCCGTTGCATAGGCAGTATGGATGTCGCGCTCGTTGAAGACGAGTCCCCCGAGCGGGAAGTCGGGTCCTGTGACAAACTGGAGGAGTTCCTCCGTGCTCGCGTCCGGATTGTCGGAGAGGTGGATGAGCGCATCCATGAGCTCGGTGAGGTTATGCGGCGGGATTTTGGTTGCCATGCCGACTGCAATCCCCATGGAGCCGTTGAGAAGCAGATTGGGAATTGCGGAAGGGAAGACGGTCGGCTCCTTGTGCACACCGTCAAAGTTGGGAACAAAATCCACTGTCTCTTTTTCAATATCGCGGAGCATTTCGGCAGAGAGACGACTCATCTTTGCTTCCGTGTAGCGGTACGCGGCGGCAGAGTCCCCGTCAATGGAGCCAAAGTTTCCCTGCCCGGTCACCAGCGGGTAGCGGGATGAGAACTCCTGGGTAAGCTTTACCATTGCGTCGTAGACGGAGCTGTCGCCGTGCGGGTGGTACTTGCCGAGCACGTCCCCAACAATAGTTGCCGATTTTTTGAACTTTGCGGCGGCAGTAAGGCCCAGCCCATGCATGGAAAAAAGGATGCGCCGGTGCACTGGCTTAAGCCCATCGCGCACATCGGGGAGCGCCCGCGCAACAATCACGCTCATAGCATAGTCCAGATAGGAATCCTTCATCTCGGTGACGATGTTTGCCGGGATGATGGAAACTCGCTCGTTGTTTTTTTCTGTTTCTTTTGCCATAGGATTACTGCGCCATTTCCGCCGCGGCGGAGCCGAGAGCCGCTATATCATTGAAAAGTGTCCGTGCCCCAAGGGCAATACGCTTAAGATGCTCTCCTGGGCCACCATAGGCAGGCGCGGCTACAACACGGCTCTTCTCCTGCGACTGGAGAGATAATGCGTTGAGCGACTCGCGGAAGCTAATCCCCCAGAGCGCCACAATAATAAGCGTAAGGCAGATGGTAAGCGCCGCGGCAATGCGCTTACGCACCGGCTCGGGCTTGGAGCGCAAATTTTCTATAAATGTGGTTTTTGCGCTCATGCCGTTTTAAGCAGGATAATGGCCCCATTCCTCCCCTCAATGTCGCGCTTTTTGAAGGTAAACTTTTCAAGCGGGTCGGGAGAGACACCGGACTCTTTCAAAAAAGCACGGAGTTCATTACTTCCCTTCGCACCAGAAAGAGGGATGATTATTTTGGGCTCCAGCTGTTTGGCGAGCTTGTGGGCGTCTTTGGCGTTCAATCCTTCCACCTCGTCAAGATATACAAAAAGAACGTCCACGTCGCCGATGGACTCCAGCGCTTCTGGGGGGAGCTCCGCACGTATCACCATGCCGCTATGGCAGAAGGAAATATCGTCCCAGATGAGTGAGTAGAGCTCATTGGCAAAACCGCGGACGGTGATGCCGCCGACCTCATACTCACCGGGACCCTCAATAAGGAAGGGCTCCTGGCCGCTTTTGCGGATGAATGGGCCTTTTTTGCCGGGGGAGCCGAAGGCGACGGTCGTATCGCCTTGGCTCACTTTGCAGAACACCGCACCATGATAAGTGATAACCATGGGTCTATTATAGCGCAAAAAGCTTGCATTAGCCACCGATTTATATATACTGAAAAACCTATGGCTACAGAGTTCCAACAGGATACAGAAAATTCGTACCGGCTTATGGAAGCGCTAGTTAAGAACTGCCCTGCACTGCCCGAGCCAGGGGCGCTTATTGAGGGAACCGTCATCGGACGCGGAAAGATGGCGCTCTATGTAGATTTGGCGCCCTTCGGCACGGGCATCATCTTCGGGCGCGAGTACTTAAACGCACGCGATGTAATCAAGAAGACCAACCCGGGCGACAAAATCACGGCAAAAATCGTGGAAGCGGAAGGAGAGGACGGCTATATTGAGCTCTCTCTCAAGGAGGCAAAGCAGGCACAGTTCTGGGCCATTGCAGAGGAGGCCATCAAGAATAAAACCCTTTTTGAACTCTATGTCAAAGACGCAAACAAGGGCGGACTCATCCTGGAGTGGCAGGGGGTGGACGGCTTTATCCCCGCTTCCCAGCTCAAGTCCGAGCACTATCCGCGCATTGAGGACGGCGACAAGGAGAAGATTGTGGACGAATTGCGCAAGCTCATTGGCGAGAAGATATCGGTGGTGATGATTGGCGCCGACCCCAAGGAAAACAAGCTGATTTTTTCAGAAAAGGACACTGACGCAAAGAGTCGCGAAGAAATGGTCTCGCACTACCGCGTAGGCGACGTCGTGGACGGGGAAATTACCGGCGCGGTGGACTTTGGCGTATTTGTAAAAGTTGAAGAGGGGCTGGAAGGCCTCGTGCACATCTCGGAGATGGACTGGGCGCTGGTGGAAGACCCGCGTAAAATGTTTACTATCGGCGAGAAGGTGAAGGTAAAGGTAATAGACGTGAAAGAAGGCAAAATATCGCTCTCCATCAAGGCGCTTAAACCCAACCCCTGGGTTGACGCGGCGGAAAAATATAAGAAAGGGGATACGGTTAAGGGCGTGGTTATCCGCTTTAACAAGTACGGCGCGCTCGTCTCAATTGAGGAGGGCGTTGCCGGGCTCGTGCACATCTCCGAGTTTGGCAGCGAGGAGAAGCTCCGCGAAAAGCTCTCGCTGGGGAAGAGCGCAAACTTCCGCATCAATATCTTTGAGCCCAAGGACCAGAAGCTCACACTCTCATTCATTGAGTTCGCCGCGCCTGTCTGACGATAGGCAGGGCGAATTGACACAACTGTGTGTTTGGTATATAAAAGGTGGTGGTTGAATTATGAAGGTTTAGGGAGTCCCAGATATCCGTCTGGGGCATTTTTTATTTGTTATACAAACTCATTGCCTTTTCGCGGCCTTCGGTGATGAGTGTGAGGAGCGCGTCCCCGACGCGTTTGGCTACTTTTTTGAGCGCATCTAATTCATCTTTTTTAAACTTTCCCAAAATATACTCCCCTACCGCATCCTCTCCGGAAGGTTTTTTTATCTTCCCCTTCGGCGTCGCCTTTGAGATGCCGGCACGCACGCGGACAAAGCCCTTCGTCTTCAATGCGCGGATGATTGACTCCACGCCCTTGTGCCCGCCGGAGCCGCGATTGAAGGAGAGCTTGCAGGAGCCCAGAGCCAAATCCAGATCGTCATGAATGACAATGAGCCGCTCCGCCTGCTTTACATTTTTTACCAAGGGCAGGAGCGCAGCGCCTGATTTGTTCATAAAAGTATTGGGGAGCACGAACTCCACGCGATCCTTCTCCGCCTTTCCGAACGCGCGGAGTGCTTTTAGCTTCTTATTTTCTTTCCACTCTGCACACTCAAAGCGCCTCGCGATGAGTTCCGTAATAATGCGCCCCGTATTGTGCCGCGTACCCGAGTATTCTTCTCCCGGATTTCCCAGTCCTGCGATGATAAAAGCCATAACGAGAGTATAGCATAAATTAAAATGTCCAACCTCCGATGTTGGACAAATTTAACTCGTTTAACTCTTCAGGAGAGAGCTTGGCTATACTTGAGCTGACATAATTTTTATAATCTTGCCCATTATCAAATTGACTCATAATAGGTTCTTGGCATAAAAGAGACGGCCATCGGCTTTTTGTAGCAATATAATCAGACAAACTTGACCATTGGTACAAGTGCTCCCTATCTTTCCACTTTTTGATTTCTCTTGGATTGCGATGTATATACGCAGATGTGTAGAGCAACTGATCATTTGTCTCAATGTGTACAGCACGAAAAGGCCCTTGAAATAAATGGCCTCTGCGTTCATGGCTTAAGTTAAAATAGCGTGTGTATGCATTTTCAATCCGTTGAAGATACCAAGAGATACCGTCATCTATTTCTTCACGTACTAATAGATGGAAATGATTTTTCATAATACAAAAGCAAACTAAACTCACAGTGCGTTCAGATGCGATGAGCTGTTCTTCCGCAACGTCTAAAAATTTCCCAGTTTTGATAAAGTCACTCACTTCTCGAGATGGGTGACTGTATGCTCGTGTAGATTGGAGAAATACGATAAGAAATAACAGTCGTGCATATTCTCGATCAGTACTAGCAATAAGCCGCCCATCCAAACCTCGATTACATAGATGGTAATATTCTCCTGGAGCAAACGTTATTTTCCGCGATGGCATACACTTAGCGTACATAAATACCCGTAAATGTCCAACATCCGATGTTGGACAAATAAGAGGATTTGCATACCGCTCATTTGTGTAGTACAATTTCACGGATGGACGAGAAAAAACAAGGATATTTTGAGATTATTAAGGAGACGGGGCGCTTTATTCTCATCACCCTCCTCGTGGTAGTGCCCTTCCGCTTCTTCATTGCCCAGCCCTTCATCGTCTCGGGCGACAGTATGGTTCCCACCTTCCACGACGGCGAGTACCTCATCGTTGACGAGCTTTCCTATTCCCTGCGAGATCCTCTGCGCGGAGAGGTTGTCATCTTCCGCTATCCTAATGACCGTTCAAAGTACTTTATCAAGCGCATCATCGGTTTGTCCGGCGAGACGGTGCTGGTGGAAAATGGCGTGCTTAAAATCGTCTCATCGGCAGGCACCAGCACGGTGCGCGAGCCGTACATACGCAGTCAGGAACTCATGGATATGTCTGTGAGACTGGGGAGTAATGAGTACTTTGTGATGGGAGACAACCGCAATGAGAGCTCCGACTCGCGCTATTGGGGTCCGGTTCCGCGCAAAGAGCTCATCGGCCGCGCTTTTGCGCGCCTGCTCCCCATCGCGCAAGCTGACGTGCTCCCGGGAAACTTTAGCCCTGCGCTCACCAGCAATTAAACCTATGACCTCTCACTCTCAAGGTAAAAGATCAAGCCGCAAGGAACCGCTCCTGCCTCCCAAGGGAACTCGCGACCTTGTGGGCAACGAATATTTAAACTACCAGGGCTTTGCCGAAAAAGCCGCGGAAATCGCCCTTTACTACGGCTTCAAGCCCGTTGAAACGCCAATCCTTGAGCATGAGGAAGTCTTCACGTCAGGATTAAGCTCCGCAACAGACATTGTGGGCAAGGAGATGTACACGCTTCGCACCAAGGGCAGCGACCGCCTGGCTCTGCGGCCCGAGGGCACCGCTCCTCTCGTGCGCGCATACTTAAGCGAAGGGATGCAAGCGCTCCCCCAGCCGGTGATGGCCTACTACTACGGGCCCTACTTCCGTCACGACAATCCCCAGCGCGGCAGGTACCGCGAATTCCGTCAGTTCGGCCTCGAGGTTATGGGAAGTCCCAAGAGCATCTACGACGCGCTCATCGTCCGCCTCTGTGTGACTATACTGGGAGAAGCGGGGATTAAAAACCCTTGTGTAGAGGTGAACAGTCTTGGCTGTAAGGAATGCCGTGAGGGCTACCGGCGCGAGCTCTCCTCTTACTATCGCAAACATGCAAAAGAAGTCTGCGCTGAATGCCGCGAACGGCTGAAGAGCAATCCCCTGCGCGTACTTGACTGCAAGAATCCCAAGTGTGCGCCAATCAAGGAGAGCGCGCCGGAATCAATTGCCTATCTCTGCACGGAGTGCAAAAAGCACTTTAAGGAATTTATGGAGTATCTGGACGAGATGGACGTCACCTACCGCATCAACGGTAGCCTCGTGCGCGGCTTGGACTATTACTCCCGGACGGTATTTGAAATCATCAGCGGCGACAGCGCGGAGGAGGGCGCGGAGTCGGGGTCGGCGCTTGCGCTCGGCGGCGGCGGGCGCTACGACTACCTCGCACGAGCGCTGGGGAGTAAGAAGGATGTTCCCGCTATGGGCGCGTCGCTCGGGGTGGACCGCATCCTCCTCTCCCCATCATACACGCCGCTTCACCCACGTATTATCAAAAAGCCAGAGATCTTTTTCATACAGCTTGGCTTTGACGCAAAACTCCGGAGCTTCCAAGTTACCGAGATCCTGCGCAAAGCGCGCATACCCATCGCACATTCTCTGGGTAAGGACAGCTTGGGCACCCAACTCGGCATTGCCGAAAAGATGGACGTCCCCTACTGCATCATCCTGGGGCAAAAAGAGGTCATTGACGGGACGGTCATTGTGCGCACCATGGCCAATCGCTCGCAGGATACGGTCAAATTGGAGAAGCTCCCCGAGTACTTGAAACATCTCAAGAGGTAGGGTATACTGTGGCCTCATGATTGGCGTAGAAGTAAAACGAGCGAGCGGCGAAACAAGCGTAAGTGTGATGCGTCGCTTTTCAAAGCGTATGCAGAGCGCGGGGATGGTGCGCCGCGCAAAGTCGCTCCGCTACCACAGCCGCAACCAGTCAGGCCTCGCACTCAAGAAGCGGGCTCTCAAGCGCATCACCCGCATCGCAGAAATTGAACGGCTGAAGAAGCTCGGCAAATGGAATGAGCCTGTCGGCAGGAAACCTCACTAGGCTCCCCGCGCCGCAAGAAGAGTTTGCGTCGGCGGCAGAGCAGGTCCTCGGGCGAGGGTACGAGCTCTCGCTTGTTTTTGTAGGGAATGAACGCATGCGCACCCTCAACCGCAGGTACCGCGGCAAAAACACCACAACAAATGTGCTCTCCTTCCCACTCTCAAAAACAAGCGGGGAAATTTTCATCAATCTCCGCGGGCTAGAGGGCTACTTGGTGCTCCGGCTCTTCATCCATGCACTCTTGCATTTGAAAGGATACGCACATGGTAGTAGAATGGAGCGCATAGAAACTAAGCTGTGCAAGACTTTTTCGCATGACTCGCAATATCGTGACGGGGATAGACGTGGGGACGCACACGGTGCGGGTTCTTGTTGGTGAATACCTCATCGGGCATCGCTACCCCAAAGTGCTCGCTGTTGTTGCAAAAGATTCGCGCGGACTGCGCCACGGCTATGTGGTCAACCTTGACGAGGTATCCGCTTCCGTAGGCGAAGCGCTCTCCGCGGCAGAGAATATGGCCAAACTCAAGCTCAAGCGGGCTTACCTTGCCATTGGCGGCGTAACCTTGGAATCGCGAACAGCTGACGCGAGCGTGGCAGTCTCCCGCGCCGATCAAGAGGTAACAGAGGTTGATGTCAAGCGCGTGCTGGAGCTCTGCGAGTCTTCCATTCCCGACCACGCAAACCGCACGGTCATCCAATCTTACCCGCTCGCTTTTAAGCTGGATGGAAAGAAGGTGCTTGGCCGGCCGACCGGGTTTAAGGGCGGGAAGCTTGAAGCCCGTTCCATCTTCATTACCTGCCTCACTCAGCACCTCAATGACCTGGAAAATGCAGTAATTGCAAACGGAATAGCGGTGGAGGACGTCATCCCCTCCCCCATCGCCGCGAGCATGGTGACACTTACCAAGGTACAGCGGATGGCTGGTTGCGTGCTTGCCAACATCGGCTCGGAGACCACGTCTATTGCCGTGTTTGAAGAGGGGATACCGCTCTCGGTGCGGGTCTTCCCCATCGGCTCGCGCGACATCACCAACGATATTGCGCTCGGACTCAAAATCTCGCTGGACGAGGCGGAGCGAATTAAGACCGGCATTGAAGACCCAGGAGTTACGCACAAGAAGCTTGACGAGATTATTGATGCGCGGCTCTCCGACATGTTTGAGTTAATTGAAGCACACCTCAAAAAGCTCGGCCGCAACGGCCTTTTGCCTGCAGGTATCGTGATGACCGGCGGAGGTTCCGGAGTGCCCGATATTGAGAGCTTGGCAAAGAAGGCCTTGCGTCTCCCCGCGCGACTGGGAAGTTTGGAGAATGGCACGATGCAAAAGATGCCGGGAGCGGACCCTGCTTGGGCCGTTGCGTATGGACTCGTCCTTGCGGTGAACATGAGCACAGGGGAGGAGTCCAGGGGCTCACAGATTATGGCAGGCACCAAGGCCCAAATCCTCAAGTGGTTCAGAGAGCTCTTGCCATAATGGAGGGTTTTGGTATTGTAGGGGGGTACTATAAACCCCAATGCCAAAAATAGACCCTGAAATTGAGACATTTGCGCGCATTAAGGTCATCGGCGTTGGCGGCTCCGGGACAAACGCTGTCAACCACATGATCAGCTCCCGCGTCCGCGGCGTGGAGTTTATTGCTATGAATACGGACGCCCAGGACCTGCACCACTCGGGCGCGCCGAAGAAAATTCATATCGGGAAGAATCTCACTCGCGGCCTCGGCACCGGCATGGACCCGGAAATTGGCCGCAAAGCGGCAGAAGAGAACATTGAAGAGATCCAGAATATCGTGAAGGGGGCCGACATGGTCTTTATCGCCTGCGGGCAGGGCGGCGGCACGGGAACTGGTGGCGCGCCGATTATCGCAAAGACCGCCAAGGGGCAGGGTTGCCTCACTGTTGCCGTGGTTACCAGACCATTCTTTTTTGAGGGCAGTCAGCGCCTCCTCATTGCCGAACGCGGGCTTGACGAACTTAAAAAGGAGGTTGATGCACTTATTATAATCCCCAACGACCGTCTGCTCTCCGCGATTGATAAGGAAACAAAGTTTGCCTCGGCCTTTGCCATGAGCGACGAGGTGCTCCGGCAGGCAGTGGAGGGCATCTCCGACCTCATTACGACGCCGGGCATCATCAATGTTGACTTTGCCGACATCAAATCAATCATGCAGAACGCTGGCTCTGCCCTGATGGGCATCGGCCGCGGCGTAGGGGAGAAGCGCGCGGAGCAAGCCGCCAAGGCCGCCATTAACTCACCGCTCTTGGACGTATCCATTCAGGGCGCCAAGGGGGTACTCTTCGCTATCGCGGGAGGCGAGGATATGACCATGTTTGAAATTCAGGACGCCGCCAAGGTAATTACCGAAAGCATTGACCAAAATGCCAAGGTGATTTTCGGCGCCATCCGTGACGACAAGCTCAAGAAGAACGAAATTAAGATTACCGTCATTGCGTCTGGCTTCCCGGAAAATCAAAAGAAGAAGAATTCGTACCAGACGGTGGAGATGAAGACGGGCGAGAAGGAGGAGCCCATGGTTAAAACAGTGCCAGAAAAAAAGAAGGAAGGAGAGGTTAAAGAAACACTCGAAGGTGTTGAGGATGGCGAAGACTGGTCATCCATCCCCGCTTTCCTTCGCAGGACAAAGAGCAAATAAGGTATACTGAAGTCATGTACGATCTCATCATCATCGGCGGCGGACCCGCCGGCGCCGCGGCGGCGGTCTATGCCGCACGTAAGCGCCTCAAGAGCGTCCTTATCATCAAAGAGTTTGGCGGACAGTCGGTGGTCTCTTCTGATATTCAAAACTGGATCGGCACGCCCTCCATCAGCGGCGCGGATTTTGCAAAGAGCCTTAAAGCTCATGTGTTTGCCGCGAAGGGCGAAGTGCTTGAAGTGAAAGAGGGAATGCAGGTAGAGCGCGTGGAACGTAGCGGCGACCATTTTATAGTGAGCGCTGGCGCGGAGAAATTTGAAACGCGCAGCGTCCTGGTTGCCACTGGCATGAGCCGCAAAAAACTTGAGGTCGCCGGCGCCGATACCTACGAGAACAAGGGGCTCACCTACTGCGCCTCCTGCGACGGCCCGCTCTTTGCAGATAAGGATGTGGTAGTGGTGGGCGGAGGTAACGCCGGCTTTGAGACGGCGCTCCAGCTCCTCGCCTATTGCAAGAGCGTCACCCTCCTGCACAATCATACGAATTACAAGGCGGATCCCGTTACGGTAGAGGGTGTGCTCAATGACCCAAGGATGCACGGAGCGCTGAACGCGCACATTAAAGAGATTAAGGGCGGACAATTTGTAACGTCAGTGGTCTATACCGATGGTGCGAGCGGGAAAGATATTGAAATTCCTGCCGAGGGCGTTTTTGCAGAGATTGGCCACTACCCATCAACTAATTTTGTGAAAGGGCTGGTGGAGCTCAATGAGTTTGGCAGTATCATTACTGACCCCCGCACCCAGCGCGCAAAAATAGAGGGTATTTGGGCCGCCGGCGACTGCACCGACGCGCCCTACCACCAAAACAACATCGCCGGCGGCGACGCCGTTAAAGCAGTTGAGGATCTCTACCTCTGGCTGAAGGGGGGGGTAAAAAACTGGTGGGCGATACAGGGCTCGAACCTGTGACCTCATCGACGTCAACGATGCGCTCTAGCCAACTGAGCTAATCGCCCATGACCCTACCGGGAATCGAACCCGGGTTCCCACCTTGAAAGAGTGGTGTCCTAACCGTTAGACGATAGGGCCTCTGGACATTTGCACTATATCATTCTTTGCTAAAACGACAAAAAAACGATAAGGTGGTACCTGGAAGGGTGGCTGAGTGGTCGAAGGCGCCGCACTCGAAATGCGGTGTGCGGGCAACCGTACCGTGGGTTCGAATCCCACCCCTTCCGTTTTTACGATCTGTCCAACATCGGAGGTTGGATAGATACTTGCTCCCCTATTTTTTGACAAGTGAGTGGAGAGTGAGGAGGTTTTTGAAGAGCATCGCGACGGTCAAAGGCCCTATGCCGCCCGGGACGGGCGTAAAGACGGAACATTTTTCCGCACAGGCGGGGTCGGCATCGCCGAGCACCTTACCGCCTGCTTCGCTCGCGCCGCAGTCAATGAGTACCACCCCCTCCTTGAGCATTGAAGATTTGATGAGATGCGGCGAGCCCGCGCCGGAGATGATGATGCCCGCGGCGCGAGCGTAGGGAACAAGGTCCTCCACCTCGTCGCCGATTACATCCACCGTCGTGCCGTTGCCCGAGAGCCACTCGGCAATCGGCGCCCCCACCAAGCGACCCCTGCCGATAACCAAGACGCGTTTATTCTTGAGCGTTACGCCGTGGGCAGTGAACACATGTTTAATCGCCTCCACCACCGGCGAGAGTATGAGATGTCCGCCAGCTGGCGGAGAGCAAAGCGCATCCACATCTTTTTCTTGCGGGATTGCCGCTAATACCGTCTCTGTGTCCAGATTCTCCGGGAGCGGGAGCTGGACAATGAGCCCGTCGCTTGCGCGCGCGCACTCCCGTATTGCGCTCTGCACATCCGCAAGCGGCACATCCGCAGGGAGGCGCGCTACTCTCACACCAATTCCCACCCGCTGGGCAAACTCGCGCTTCATCCGGATAAAGTTTTCTGACACAGGATTTTCACCCACTTGCACAATCCCGAGCAGAGGCGGCTTAAGCGCCTCGCGCACCTCGCCTGCAATGGACTCCTCAATCTCCTTGGCGAGTTTCTTGCCGCTTACAATCATGAGAGGATGTGCGCGATTCTCTGCGCGAGCGCGACCATATCCTCTTCCTTTTTTCCCCGCGTCGTTTCCGCCGCGGTGCCAATGCGGATGCCGGAAGGGTCCTGGGGACTCCGTGCGTCAAAGGGAATGGTATTTTTGTTCACAACAATCCCCTCCCGCTCCAGACGCTCGCTTGCCTCCTTGCCGCCGATTCCCTCTCCGCCCCGCCATGTGTCCACCAGTATCAAGTGTGTGTCGGTGCCGCCGGAAACCAAGCGCAGGTCATGCTTTTTGAGCTCATTGGCGAGCGTCCGGGCATTTTTCACCACCTGTCGCGAATACTTTTTAAAATTAGGTGTGTTTGCTTCCCTAAGCGCCACTGCTACCCCTGCAATCGTATTCATGTGAGGCCCGCCCTGCAAGCCGGGGAAGATGGCCTTATCAATTCGCTTGTAAAAATCAGTTCCATCTTTGCGAGTAAAGATGAGCGCCGCGCGCGGACCGCGGAGCGTCTTATGCATAGTGGTTGTTACTACGCTCACGTAAGGAAAAGGCGATGGGTAGACGCTACCGGCAATAAGTCCCGCAATGTGTGAGATATCTGCCATAAGCAAGGCGCCCCCCGCATTCGCGGCCCCGCGCATCTTCTTCCAATCAATAATGCGCGGATAGGCGGTGTAGCCGGCAACGAGGATGTCCGGCTTCTCCTTCCGCGCAATTTTTTTTATCGCGCTGTAATTGAGGAGTTCGCTCTTTGGGTCCAACGTGTATGGAACCGGTGTCCAGAGCCGCCCCGTTGCCGAGACCTTGTGTCCGTGTGTAAGATGCCCGCCATGGGAGAGCTCAAGACCCATAATTTTTCCAAATGGAGCCATCAGTGCGTAGTATACTGCCAGATTTGCGGGTGAGCCGGAGAGGGGCTGGACATTGACGTGCCACTCATCGGGAGAGAGCTTGAAGAGCTTAAGCGCGCGCGCTTGTGTGAGGCGCTCCAGTTCATCCACCACCTCATTGCCGCCATAATAGCGCGCGCCGGGATACCCTTCCGCATACTTGTTGGTAAACTCCGAGGCAAGCGCCTCGCGCACATCACGAGAAGTATAATTCTCTGACGCAATGAGATTGACCACGCGCTTCTGCCGCGCGCGCTCTTTTTGTGTCAGTTTTCTTACTTCTGTATCTTTCATACCAGTGTTGTAGCCTTAAGTCCCCTTTTGGAGCAAGAGTATTTTAAAGGTTTTAAGCACGATCTTGAGGTCAAGCCAGAGCGAGCGGTTTTTGAGATAGTAGAGGTCATAGGAGAGTTTGTCGCGTGTTGCCTCAAGTGCGGGAGAGAAGTGCGGGTGATTCTCATGGTAAATCTGCGCCCAACCCGAGAGGCCTGGGGCAAGCATGTGCCGCGCGTCATAGTAGGGGATGTCACGCCGGTAGAGCTCAACATAGCGCGGTAGCTCCGGGCGCGGACCAATGAGCGCGAGGTCCCCGCGAATAACGCTCGCAAGCTGGGGAATCTCATCAATGCGCATCTTGCGCAAGCACCTCCCCACACGGGTAACGACAGCTCCGTCACGCATGGAGCGGAACTTGCGTATGGTAAAAACGCGCCCTCGCTTCCCTACTCGAGTCTGGTCAATAAAGACGGGGCCCCCGTCGTCAAGCTTGATGGAGAGGGAGACGAGCGGCAGGAGCGGGAGCGTAATCAGCCATGCGATACTTGCAACAATAATGTCTATAAGACGCTTGATGCCGTCGTAAATCTGCTTGGGACTCCCCGTGATGTGCTTCAGGAACCAGCGCTCGTCAACATAGGAGAGCGGCACGCGGTCAAAAATTTCCTCATAGAACTCGGCAATGTCTATAAAGCGCACCCCCGCGAGCAAGAGCTCGTAAAAGTTGGCGAGCCGTCCTTCGCGCTCGGTATCGGAAAGGTCAAGGATGACCCAGGAGATTTTGTGCGCTTTTGGCGAAGCAAGCGCTGAAGGGTCCGCAACATCGACGGCATACTTGGCGTTCTGCGCAAGTTCCCTTTTAAGCTCCTCTGCTTCTGCCGTTTCGCTTAAAATAACCACCGATTCATGCCGCCCTCGCGGAATCAATTCTGAAAGGAAGCGGCGCCAGATATAGATGAGCGCAGTAGAAAAAATGAGGTTGATAAAAAGTATCGTCTTCGGCGCAATGATGAAAAAAGGTATAAAATAAAAGAAGAGAACTGCAATGATGCTGTTGACGACCTGTACGCGCGCAATCTCTCCCGAGAGACGCGAGCGGGTAACCAGCGTCTGCTTGCCATAGAGGTCAAAAATGTAAAAGACGAGGAGCCAGATGGCGATGATGATGGAGAAAGGAGCGCTGTGTTCCAACATCTGCTCTACGCCGGGCGCCGAAAGGTTGCGCAGAAAGAGCGCAAGATAGAGCGCACAGCCAAAGGCAATGATGTCACCAAAAAACAGTAGCAGGGCTTCTCTGCGGAATCTGACAAGCATCTATGTATAATACCACAGATTCTGCAACTATGCTATACTCACGAGCGTGACTATGCCTATAGCAAAACGGGTGCTTTTCATTGTTACCAAGGGCAGTTGGGGTGGAGCCCAACGCTACGTATTTGACGTTGCCACAGGGCTCGCCGCCCGCAACTACGAGGTCTCGGTTGCCGCGGGCGGGGGAAGTGAACTTCTCTCTGCGCTCTCAAAAGAAGGGGTGAGGACCGTCAAGCTCGTTTATATGGAGCGCGACTTTGCGCGCAGGGGAGAATGGAGAGCGTTCCGCGAGCTTTTTAAAATAATCCGCGCACAGAAGCCGGACATCCTCCACCTCAACAGCTCAAAGGCAGGGCTCCTCGGCGCGCTCGCGGGGCGGCTCCTGCGGGTCCCGCGGATTGTGTTCACTGCCCACGGCTGGGCATCAGAGGAATCGCGCCCTCTGAAGGAGCGCGCACTCTTCCTTACTCTCCACTGGCTCACGGTGCTCCTTTCACACTGCACCATTGCCGTCTCTAAACATACACGGCGGCACCTCAAGTGGTTCCCCTTTGCTTCCCGCAAGATGATAACGGTACACAACGGAATCAGCATTGGGGCAAAGCTCTCACGCGCCGCAAGCTGGGAACTCCTCATCAAGCGCATCTCTGTGCTCGCCGCGCACTATACCAGCTATCGCATTGTGAGTATTGCCGAGCTCCATCCTAATAAGGGGCTAGATGTGGCGCTTGAAGGATTAGCGGCGCTTGGCTCCGTACCCTGGGTGTGGGTCATCATGGGCGAGGGAGAGCTGCGACAAGAGCTTGAGAGGCGCATACAAGAGTGCGGGCTCCATGGGCGAGTCATTTTGGCTGGCCGCGTGCCGCGAGCGGCGCAGTACCTGCCGGCCTTTGACCTCTTTCTCCTCCCCTCGCGCAAGGAGGGGCTCCCCTACGTGCTCTTAGAAGCGGGCGCGGTGGAGCTTCCTGTGCTTGCCACCTCGGTCGGAGGAATTCCGGAGCTGATACGGAGCATGAAGGACGGTATCTTGATTGACCCGGAGGTCCCGGAGGCCGTTACGGGGGCCGTGCGCATCATGGCCGCCGACCCTCAAAAATGCAAGCAATTCGGGGCCAGATTGAAGGAGCGGGTTGGAGAGGCCTTTTCCACAGAAATAATGCTTGAGGGTGTGATACATGCCTACGAGGGAGTATAATGAGGGCATGGCAGACGTTCAGTTTGAAGAAGGCAATGTCTCGAGCGATGGCGGTGGTGGAGAGACGGGCGAAGCAAGGGGTATGGTTGGCTGGCTCATCCGCCTCTCCGGCGGCAGATTCACCCCCACGACAGCAAACATCATCTTGGCCTGTTTTGGTGTGGCGATGATACTCCTCTCCATCATCATCGTGTGGCGGCTATAAAAGTGGATAACAGGGGTGACACAAAAAAATGGTGGCGTATAATGGGTTTTATGATACATCGCAGGGGGGGGTTTACCCTCATTGAACTCCTCGTCGTCATCGGTATTATCGGCATCCTCTCATCCATTGTGTTGGTGAGTGTAAACGATGCTCGTAAAAAAGCGCGGGATGCGAAAAGGCTTCAGGAAGTAAAGCAGATAATGAATGCGTTGGAGTTGTTTTATTCTGATAATAACCACTACCCTTATCCAATTACAGAAGGTAGCTGGATGTACTCAAGTCAATCTGCTGGTGATTGGCCTACTGCATTTAAAACGGATCTTTCAAAATATATGCCAACAATTCCCAAAGACCCCCTTAATATATACAGTGGTGATTGGGCGACACGCTACACCTATAATTATTATAGTAACCGTGATTCTGCCAGCTCGATTTGCCCATCCGGGAGATGCTACTTCATAATATTTCAATTGGAAAAAGGACCAAATCCATATGAGCTCACCGACGGTGTTAAGAGATGTAATGGTTCTTTATGGGAGATGAGTGATTTTTATTCAAATTATGTCTCTTGGGGAATGTCCTGCAAATAATCATCTCACACCCCACAAACCATTTTAACGGAAGACAGGAGTCTCACTTCCATCGTTAAGCCATTATTTACACCCCCACAAATTCATTTTGCATATCGTCGCGGTGGGAGGCACGCGTAGTCGCGCTTTTTTATTTCCCCTTATTTGATGGAAGTCTCACTTCCATCATTAAGCCATATATCCACAATTAGCCATTGCCTAAAGTCTTTTCCATGACGATAATGGTGTCGTGACAGATACAATATTCCATATCTATAACAGAGGGGTTGAGAAAAGAGCTGTTTTTTTAGATGGCGCTGATTGGATGCGTTTTACTACATCCCTCGTCGTCTTCAACTCAAAAGATGCCACCGATCCAAATGCTCACCGTTTGATGGAAGTCTCACTTCCATCGTTAAGGCCTAAAAAGGATAAACAGCTTGTAGAACTCATGGCATATTGCCTTATGCCAAATCACTATCATCTTATGCTACGACCCCAAATCGAGCATGGGCTTACGGAGTTTATGAGGAAACTCGGCACCGGTTACACCAACTATTTTAACCTCAAATACAATCGTGTTGGCGCTCTCTTTCAAGGGAAATTCAAGTCAAGATTTGTTGAAACAGACGCTCATTTTAACTGGCTCCCCCACTATATTCATTGCAACCCGTTTGATGGAAGTGAGACTTCCATCACCGCATATCCATGGTCTAGTTACCAAGAATACGCTCACAAAAATATGCCAGAACAAAAACATATAAACATCATTGATCCATCATTTCTTTCTGCATGGTTTGAGACTCCTGAACAATTTTGCCAAGAAACAGCAAACTGGCTCATGCAAGAAAGGGAAGAATCGATGCATCACGAATTATCCCTTGATTGATGGAAGTCTCACTTCCATCGTTAAGCCATTTTAGACTCCCACAAATTCATTTTGCATATCGTCGCGGTGGAAGGTGCGGATGGAGCGGCGGTGGCTCATGAGGATGCCGAGCGCAATGAACTCCATCAAGAGGTGCGAGCCGCCGTAGCTCATGAACGGCAACGGCAGGCCCGTCACGGGCAACATACCGATATTCATACCCACATGGATACTAAAGTGGCTCATGAGCATGATGGCCACCCCGAGCCCGTAGAGTGACTCAAAGTTTGAGGCGCCCTGCCGCGCGGTAACTAGAATCCGCCAAAACACAATCCCATAGAGGAGAAAGAGAATGAGCACGCCGACAAAACCCCACTCCTCCGCAAACGCGGCAAAGATAAAGTCCGTTTGATACTCGGGGAGGAACTTAAGCCGCGACTGGGTGCCGAGGCCTACCCCCTTGCCTACCAATTGGCCCGATCCAACCGCAACCATGCTCTGGTAGACGTTATAGCCGGAGCCGTGAATGTCGGAGAGAGGGTTGAGAAAGGTTTCAATGCGCGTCTTCTGGTAGTCCTCCAGCACCGTGGTCCAGGCAATAACAAAGGCGAGTGCGCCGATGGCAATAACAGTAATGAGGTGCCGCTTATTGATGCCGGAGAGCGTTACCATTCCAAGCCAGATGAGGAAGATGATCACCGCCGAGCCAAAGTCCGGCTGGAGAAAGACGAGCACAAAGATGATAAATGCGTAGAGTCCGGAGACGAGGATGTGCCGCATGTTTGCAATTTCAATGTGCCTGCGGGAGAAATACTTGGCAAGAACCACAATCAGCACGAGTTTGGCAAAGTCCGCCGGCTGGAGCGAGACGCCGCCGATGGAGAGCCAGCTCTGCACCCCGCGCACCGAACGGGCAAGACCAAAGAGAGCCGCAAGGATTGCCACCATGCCCACAAAGAGCGCCACGAGCACGCCGCTACGCTTGAGGAAGCTCCAGTCCATAGCGCTGACAAGAAAGAAGGCCGCTACGGAAACGAGCGCCCAGATAAGCTGGCGCAGAAAAAAGTAGTCTCCCCCGCTCCCAAAGGACTCCATGGTTACGAGTCCAGCGCCAAGAACAGGGATGAGCGCCCCGAAGAGCACCCAGTCAATGCGCACCCGTCCTAAAAACTGGGTAACGGTCACGGCGCCGGCGCCTCTTCCCACACGCTCACCCGCGATTGCATATCTATCCGCGCAGGCTCAACCGCAAAGGGCGCCGGCCAGGTAAAAGAGAGCGGCGCGCGGCCGTCCTTGCCGATTGACTTCACGAGTGTCGCGCTTGCGCCGTACGCAATCCCCTCCTCGTCATAGAGCACCACAATGGCGCGCGCGTCGCGCAGGGTCTCAAGCGTGCCGTTGACGAGTTCCGCCGTAGCGAGCGGGGTCGGCTCGTTGCGATAGTTCTTGCCGATAATGGAGAGCTTAGGGAGCCTCCCCTCAAAGCGCACCCACTTGCGCGGCTCTCCCAGTGTAATAATGGCGCGGACCGGGATACGAGCGCCGGCGGAAATAAGACTTTCAAAAATGTAAAAGGACTCGTTTGGATTGACGAAGGTAGACTGGGTCCTCCTGGTGATGGAGAGATTCTCGGAGTCAAAAAGCTCAAAAGTGTAAGGGAGTAGGGCGGCGCCAATAGTCTCGTTGGGATTACTGACCCGCGCGACCACGTCATAGAGTCCTCCGGCAATCGGGAATACTCGCGCCCATTCTACAACAAGCGGACGGGGTTCCTGGGCGCATACGGCCGCGCAAGGACCGCCACAGTCGATGGCAAGCTCGCCCTGGTTTTGCAGTCCGTCAGAGCAGGAAGGAGCCGGCTGGTAGTTTATATACACAAGAGCGGCAATGCCAAGAGCCGCAAACGCGGCAATGCCAAGAATTATGGTTTGACGTCTCCTTGCCCACGGGTCCATATGCAGGTAGTATAACAGATTTCCCCCTCGGTACTTTGTTCTGGCGGCTACCTACTTTCCCCTTGCGAGTATCATCGGCGCCAGAGGGCTTAACTGCCGGGTTCGGAATGGAGCCGGGTGTGACCCCTCCGCCAAACCACCAGAACAAAATATCGATGAGTAAATGATGTAGAGATTTCCTAACAGGATCCGGCGTCGATGGATTAGTACTCCTCGGCTGAACACATTACTGTGCGTACACCTAGAGCCTATCAACGTGGTCATCTCCCACGGATCTATAACGATACCTTATCTTGAAGTTGGCTTCCCTCTTAGATGCTTTCAGAGGTTATCCATTCCCGACATAGCTACTCTGCGGTGCCCCGGGCGGGACAGCAGATAGACCAGCGGTCGGTTCACTCCGGTCCTCTCGTACTGGGAGCAAATCTTCTCAAGTATCAACGCCTGCAGCAGATAGGAGACCAACCTGTCTCACGCATGTTCCCGCACATTACTGTGCGCATTGGACCATCTCTTCTTCCTTTTAAGGAGGGCTGACGTATGGCCTCTACAGGATTGACAATCCCTCGGTATTGCCCAGCATGGGGTTTTACCGAAAAGTCAGCAGTGTTCGCAATAATTACTTATTGCGACCGCCGTGATGCGATTGGTTCTATCATCTATTTCATAGACGAAAAGATAAAAACTTTCTCCTCAAAGGGGCTCAAACTGTCCAAAAGACAATTATCTTGATCATCTTCTGAACGGTTTGAACCCAGCTCGCGTATCTTTTTAATTGGCGAACAGCCAAACCCTTGGGACCTTCTCCAGCCCCAGGATAAGATGAGCCGACATCGAGGTGCCGAACACCGCCGTCGATATGAACTCTTGGGCGGTACCAGCCTGTTATCCCCAGGGTAGCTTTTATCCGTTAATCTCGGGCCGCGTCTAACACGTACCCTCGGTTCACTATGCTCCGCTTTCGCGCCTGCGCGGCATGTACGCCTTGCAGTCAAGCCAGCTTGTGCCATTACACTATCGGCACGGTTTCCATTCGCGCCTAGCTGACCTTAATAGACTCCTCCGTTACTCTTTAGGAGGAATTCGCCCCAAACAAACTGCCCACCAGATACTGTTTCCGACCGTTTTTGCCGGTCAGGTTAGATCGTACAATCGTGCAGAGTGGTATTTCACTGACGACTCCATGCCATCCGAGAACGGCACTTCAAAGTCTCCCACCTATGCTACGCAGTAAGACCGTACGCTCAATACCAAGTTGCAGTAAAGCTCCTGGGGTCTTTTCGTCTAGCTGCAGGTAGAGGGCATCTTCACCCCCACTGTATTTTCACCGAGCTACTCCTCGAGACAGTTCCCCAGTCGTTACGCCATTCGTGCGCGTCTGAACTTCATTTTTTACTTCCCCGCATTACTGCGGGCATTAGACTATATCTTCATCTCAAGAGAATCTAGTAACGTGTTCAGCGAACGTTTTCGTTTGCCTGAACCGTTCATTGAGTACGCATTTTTCATAATGGTACGCAATGTACTCTTTTTTCTATGTTCTAGCTTTTGTATTTTCCCGCAGATCTCTGCAAACTGCAGAAAATCTTTTTGTTTTGCTGATTTGAGAGGAAAGCGTGCAAAATGAGGGATGACTTTTTTTATGAGATCATCCAATTTTCTCACTTCATACTTGAGGGTTCGGTCACCCCAGTCACGGCGTATATGGCCGCAACCGAGGCACTCGTGCATCAAGTCCAATACTTCGCGTCGATCATAATTCTGACCAACACAAAAACTTGGTTTTACTTCCCACCCAACAAGAAGCTTCGGCCGTTTTGAAAACGATACCGAAAAGCATCCTTCACCATCAACATAACCGGAAAGATAATTCGCTAAATCTCTCTTGAGAGCCGGCGTGTTATAGCCCTTCATATAATTTTCATTATACTACCCAGGCTATCCATGCGCCACTAACTAGTGGCGCATGAGTCGTTACGGGGTCAATCCACCTGCGGCGGACGACTTCCCACGGTATTACCCATTCGTCAATTTGGCGGATTAGGGCTTCACCGTTATAAGCCGGATTTTTATCCGATGTCGCCACCGGATCTGGCAATCCAGTTACCAGACAAGGAATTTCGCTAGGACATTCCACGCATATCGCTATGCGAGTCCGAACTCTATCTTTCCGTCTTTCCGCAAGACGGATCTGACGTTTGGTTTCTGAGGATTCTCCCAAAATCTTTTACTACATCCTGTTTTTCGTATTTCCGCTTCCTACCTTTTCCCTCATTGAGTTTTTCTCGCAACTCGACAATTCTCATAAATCCCTTGAGGGCCAGATGCTCTCCGGAATACATGATAGCCGCAATTTGCTTGAATAATGTGAAGGTTTTGGTTTTAGATTCGGATTGAAAAGGGAACCGTTCAAAAAACGGAAATACCTTTTCTACGATTTCGACGTAATTTGTCACGACAAAGTAATGGACCCCATCACTTCGCTTTTGCAACCTGCCACACTGCAAATGTTTTTGCAGAAGCAGAAGATTGGTTACATCTCGTTGAGCTACGTTGAACGTAAGCACTACCTGCCACTTAAGTCTGTGATCCGGTCTTTGACGAAGAGAAACATTGAAGCTCCCTTCACCATCACTAAATCCAGACAGATACCATCCGATATGTGGCGGTGTGTTCATGCGTCCAATTATAGCACAGATTTTGTGAGTCTTTCCTGCTGATTGTCCGCACTTCAGAATTGTTACTTGCCCTAAAATCTAAACACGGGCTCGTATCTGAAGATACTCGGGGTTACCAGCATATAGTCAGATATTTATGGACATCCGCTCTCGCGGATAGGCAGCATATTTGTGGCTCACAGTGCAAATAGTCCTAGTCCTTTCGCACTCCTCCCTTGAGAAGTGCGAAACCTTAGGACGATTTGCCTATGTTAATCTACGTGCAAAAACAGTAGCTACACGTAATTCTCTATGTCGCCATAGAGGCCGGACTATATCATCTCGCTTGTCCCAATTAAGAGAGGCGAGTTTGGCGTGTAGTCTCTGAGGGTTCTCATTTCCATGAGTCTTCCCTGCTGATTATCTGCATCGTTTGAAGATTGTTACCTTTCGGTACTTCAACATGCGCAGAGTTTCCAGCATATAGCCAAATTTTATAACTACAATCATTCATAGTTATCGCCGACATTCACCAGGGCTTACACAGTACAGCCAACCGTCCGAAGACGGAGAACCAACCGTGTTTGACCTTCTGGCATTGGTCAGGCGTCACCCCCTATACATCCTCTTACGAGTTCGCAGGGAGCTGTGTTTTTGATAAACAGTCGCCAGGGATTCTTTCGCTGCGACCCTGCCACTGCAAAGCATTGGCCGCGGAAAACGCCGAACGAACGCGGAACGACGCGGAAAAAATTCATACGAATTCTTTCAGCGACTGTCTGCGTCAAGTCTGCGATATTCTGCGGTCAGTGCTTTGCACTGACAGGGCGGGCCTTATTGCTAACGTACGGCCGCTTTTTTGCCGAGTTCCTTGAGGAGCACTCACTCGTTCGCCTTGGTCTTCTCGACCTGACTACCTGTGTCGGTTTGCGGTACGGTCTCACAGCAGTGAACCTTAGAAGCTTTTCTCGGAAGGCTCGTCTGGGCAATTTCCTCCGCCGAAGCGGAGCATTTCCCCTCCATCGGTGCTTGAATTGAATCAGCGCTCCGGATTTTCCTAGAGCACGCGCCTACCGGCAGGGACGCAAATCCAATAATGCGCTACCCGTTATGTCCTCCGTCACTCCATCGAACTGCTGCGAGGTCACGGAATATTAACCGTGTGCCCATCGGGTGCGGCTCTCGCCATCCCCTTAGGACCGACTAACCCTTAGCTGATCACCATCGCCAAGGAAACCTTAGTCTTTCGGCGTCCACGGATCTCACGTGGATTGCGGTTACTTGTGCCAACATTCTTCCTTCTCACTGCTCCACAGCGCGTCACCGCGGCAGCTTCATTGCAAGTAAGAATACTCTCCTACCATGCCACTGCAAAGCACTGGCCGCGGACGAACGCGGAACGAACGCGGAACGACGCGGAAAAAATTCATACGAATTCCTTCAGCGACTGTCTGCGTCACGTCTGCGATATTCTGCGGTCAGTGCTTTGCACTGACATCCTCACCTTCGGTACTACGCTTAGCCCCGATTATCTTCGGCGCAAAATCTCTTAATGAGTGAGCTGTTACGCTTTCTTTAAAGGGTGGCTGCTTCTAAGCCAACCTCCTCATTATCAGAGAAATCTCACCTCCTTGAGTGCACTGAGCGTAAATTTAGGGACCTTAGATGGAGGTCTGGGCTGTTCCCCTTTCGACCAACGGACCTTAGCGCCCGTAGTCTAACTGCTTGGCAGTGGCTCTTGGTATTCGGAGTTTGATAGGATTGACGAGATTGCTCCCTATTCAATCCTTCCAGTGCTCTACCCCCAAGAGGTACACCAAACGCTAGCCCGAAAGCTATTTCGGAGAGAACCAGCTATTACCAGGTTCGATTAGCTTTTCACTCCTTACCACAAGTCATCCGATAGTGTTGCACCGCTAAACGGTTCGGGCCTCCCCCCGCCTTTCGACGGGGTTCACCCTGCTCATGGTAAGCTCACCTGGCTTCGGGTCTTATGGGTACTACGTGTCTCGCCGAGGGCGAGACCGCCGAACTACGCCGACGGAACGCAGAACGACGCGGAAAAGATTTCTCAATTCCGCGATTTTCTGCGTCAAGTCTGCGAGTTTCTGCGATCTTGTCCCCAACAAGATAGCGCGCTGTTCACACTCGGTTTCCCTGTAGCTCCGGCCCGTAAGGCCTTAGCTTGCAGCACTCATAAACTCGTTGGCTCATTCTTCAATAGGCACGCCATCATCCCGCCCTCTTTCCCAACGAATAGACAACCGTAATCAATACAAGTTACAACGCTCGTAATGACCACAGTGATATATTCACGGGGATAGAGGGCGGGACTCTGACTCCTTGTAAGCATATGGTTTCAGGAACTATTTCAACGCCCTTACCGGGCTGCTTTTCACCTTTCCCTCACGGTACTTGTTCACTATCGATCTCAAAACGTATTTAGCCTTGGCAGTTAGTACTGCCGGATTCCCCCAGGCTAATCATGTCCCGGGGTACTCAAGAATAATGCAGAGTGTGTGCGCACTTTCACCTACAGGGCTATTACCTTCTCTGGCTCCGCGTTCCAGCGGATTCAATTAGCCTGCACAGCTACCCTTCATCCGCCTTGCGGCGGATGATGCACTACCTTACAACCCCCTAGTCACACCTCACTACACTCGTTGTGCCTCGCGGACTTACGCAGACTTGACGCGGACTTACGCAAAAAAAATGCAAATGCATCCATTCTGCGACCTTCTGCGTTTATTCAGCGTTGTTCTGCGGGTTGCACCGAATGTAATGAGGTGCGACCAAGGTTTGGGCTCCTCCCTTTTCGCTCGCCGCTACTTGGGGAATGTCTATTGATTTCTTTTCCTCCGGGTACTGAGATGTTTCACTTCCCCGGGTATGCTGCCATGCTCTGCACTGGCCGTGGAAAACGCGGAACGAACGCGGAACGACGCGGAAAAAATTCATACGAATTCCTTCAGCGACTGTCTGCGTCAAGTCTGCGATATTCTGCGGCCGATGCAAAGCACGGCATGCCGTGGTTTGCACGGCAGGGTTTCCCCATTCGGAGATCTCCGGATCAAAGGTTGCTTGGCACCTCCCCGGAGCGTATCGCCGCCATACTGCGTCCTTCATCGCCGTTTTGAGTCTAGGCATCCGCCATATGCTCTTAAACCGCCATTTCCTATTAGGAAATCTTTACATCATTTTATCTCTTTTTACAGATATTTACCTGCTATTCAGTTTTCAAAGTGCGTGTCTTTGGGATTTAAAAAACCGCTTCTCCAAGCGGCAGTATGAGCGCGAAACATTCCTAGCTCATCGCCGTTTGAATATTGGTTGATATCCGGTAGACATTAAGGCCATTATATACTAATGAAAAACGGTGTCAATCCACCCGAAGCGGAGACACCGTTTTTCAAAATATGCCTTATCTATCCGCAGAGGCGGACTATTTTCTGCCGTCTAATTCGTCACTGACGCGGCCGAGAACCCCCGCGGCCCAATCACGTCCGCCGAGGCCAAATGCAAGGCCTCCCGCGAGCGCAACCATAAAGACAATACCAGTAAAAAGTATTTGGGCAAACTCGGCCCCGATGCGCAATTGGTTCATGACCACGAGAAGAGCAAAAATCCAAATTGCCCACTTGGCAATGAGGCCCAGGAGATGCGCTGATTTGACGCCGGTCCCTTTTGCCGAGAAGTACACCAGCCGCTGTGTCACATCGGAGAGCACCGCCGCTATCATCAGCACGAGCGCCGAGATGATGATGTTGGGGAGGAAGGAGAGCACAATGACATTGAGGAACGCATTAAGCTCCGTGAGGCCGAGCACATTTACCGCGGCCACAAGGAAGACGGCAATGATAAACCACTTAATAAGTCCTCCTATGAACGAACCGCTGTTGAGCTGCATACCCGCATGCGAGACCAGCTCGTCAACTCCAACGTTTGAAAGGGCGCGATCCATCTTAAGCGACCGGATGACCTCCCTGACTGCCCGCTCGAGAAAGGCTCCAATGACCCAGCCAAGAACGAGAATAAGTACCGCGATGATAATGCGCGGCGCGTAGAGGTAGACGCCGGCTGCAATGGTCTCAAACGACGTGGTGAGCGCTTCACCAGAATCAGAGAGGATTCTTAATGCGCCGGTGCCGTCCACCATCTGTGGTGCCGTGGTTGCGGCAACTGCCGCGATAGGTTCGTACATACTGTTTGCACAAAATTATGCTGTTAATAAAGCTTCCGCAACTTTACTTCTATGGTAACACCCTTCCGCGCATCCTGCGCTTCTACTTGTGGATAACCGCTACTCCTGCGCCTTCAGTCCGATACGGTCAATAATTCTCTGATGCGGCGATTCAAACACCTCGCGGACAAATTTGTCGTAGGCCTCCAATCGGTAGAGAAAATCGTGGGTTTCAAAGAGCGCATAGTTGAGTTCGCGGCCGATGTCCGCCTCCATCGTGCGCAGAGCCGATTCCGCGACAACTCTGCGTAATTGATCGCCCACGATCATAATGTCTATCGGCGATGAATCATCCTGAATAAAGACCCCCGCAACAATAAGGAGCTTGATTTTCCCGATGCCTTTAAGACGCTTAATTACCTCATCATTCTTAAACGGAACAGAATTGAATAAAAATTTTTTCAGCGGCCCATTGATGAGCAGACGCTGGAGATACCAGCCCTTGAAGCTGCGCTTCCCATTTCTGGTTGAAGCCAGCACCGCGTGGGCAATACGATGCTTTAGGAAGCCGACGCTTTCAAGAATTTTGAGCTCTTTGCGCAATTGCGGAAGCGAAACTTTAAGGCGTTTTGCCATATCCTTATCCTCGTATGCCCCTTCCTGGTGTTGGAGGAAAAATCGGAGCACTTTAAGCCGTACGGGCCCGAACAGCTTTGCGAGGATTTCCATTGGAAGTCATCCTAGCAGAAACGAAGGCCGACTTCCAGCGTGCACGAAGTTGGACTCGCCGTAGCGAGTCCAACTTCAAGAAAGAAAGCGTTTTATCCTGATTACTTAAGAGTTACCTTGGCTCCCGCATCTTCAAGCGCCTTTTTGAGCGCTTCTGCTTCCTCCTTTTTGACACCCTCCTTGAGAGGCGCTGGGGCGCTCTCTACGAGGTCTTTCGCCTCCTTGAGACCGAGGCCGAGCGCTTCTTTAACGGCCTTAATGACCGCAATCTTATTATCCCCTGTGGCGGAGAGTTCAACGGTGAAAGAATCCTTCACTTCTGCTTCAGCGCCGGGAGCCGCTGCCCCCGGGGCCGCGACGACTGCGGATGCTGATACGCCAAATTTTTCTTCCAGAGCCTTTACCAATTCGTTGAGTTCAATGACCGAGAGTGACTCAATACTCTCTATAATGCTGCTGAATTTTGTGTCTGACATAGGCTTATATAGTTTACTTAGCTTCTCTTCTGTGCAATCTGATCAAGGGCCATCACCAAGCGAGAGAGCGGCGATTGCACAAGATAGGCGAGTCTGCCGTGCAAAACCTCTCTCCCGGGAATGTTTGCAATCTCAAGCATCGACAGCGCATCGCGGTAAGAACCCTCAAAAATGCCGCCGAGGATACGGAGCGTATCTTTGCGCGATTTAGCAAACTTGCCCACCTCCCGTGCCGGAGCAAGCGCGTCATCGCCGTAGGCAATGCCCACCTCTCCGTCAAGCGCCGGTGGAACGCCTTCCAGTGGAGTAGTCGCGAGGGAAAGCGCAATAAGCGTTTTTTTTGCCACTGTGTACGAGACCCCATTCTCGCGCAGATTCCTGCGCAGGAGGGATGTGTCCTGCGAACGCAATCCGTGGAAGTTCACGAAGACTACCGTCACGGCACGTTCTACGATGCCCTTCAGACGCTCTAGTATCTCACCTTTCTTTTCTCTGCTGATTGCCATGCGTGTAAAGAAAAAACGGCTCATAAAAACCGTTCGACCCTCGGTAGGACTTATTCCGTCCGCCATGGCGGAGCGGAGCCTACTGTCTCCGGTTATGCCGCTATCCTACCCTATCCCACACTTGTTGTAAAGTTGTCAGTGGGAGCACGCTCGGAACTATAGGACCCGATAAGAAGCACGCCAATGACTCCTAAGAGCACAATGCACAAGAAGCCGGCCACCATCTTCCAAAATGTCCCATTCATATAACGCATATATATTAGTATATCACCTGCCCCGCAGGCGCTTCCAGAGTCTCTCTAAAAAACCTTCTTCTTTCGGCACTATTAAAATACCTGCCTGTTGCCCCGACTGGTCAAGGCGGGCCTGTTGACTCACGCCGCTTACGGTAATGAGCGGGGGTGTGGCGCTTGATTTCTCTGATTTCGCCGCAGGCTCGGGGGTCTTGGAAGTCGGACTCGCCGTGGCGAGTCCGACTTCCCTCGGCACCAGTGTTTTCTTTTGGACGAGTGTCTTGTTCTGTAGCTTTCGTAGTCCTATTGTGAGCGCACGCATGTCAGCGCCCTCAACGACCGGGCTTGCATCTGCGCTGAAAGCGATACTGCTCGGCGCGATGAGAGTAAAGGGACCGGCGCCGAAGGGAAGAGAAATAGAAATGGGAACCGATGCGTGCGCGGGGATAATGGTATCCGGAGCGAGGGATTCCGTGCTTGAACCAAGCGCCGCCTTCCATCTGCCGATGTTAGTTTCGTAGTCCGAATCGTTCCTGATATACAAGACCAGAGCGCCGTCCGGCATGCGATTCCCTCTTTCAATGGCAATCTGCGGCGCGGCAATCTGCACCGTGGTACGCGAGACGGCTTCTCCTCCTCCGGTTGCTCCCGTAAGCACAACAATGTAGCGGCCAGGCAGGGGATAACGATGCTCTATGCGCTCACCGCTCCCTCCTGTTCCGTCTCCAAAAGCCCAACGGTATTGGGCTCCTGACGCATTTTTTCCGCTCCCGAGCGCATGGAATATGAGGGGCGCTTCGGTATTCCCCAAGCGTTCACGGCCCGCAGAAACAGTAAATGGCGGAGGAGGGACAGCCGAGAGTCCCGCGTAACTCTCGTGCGAGGAGTAGATGATGGTGTTTGTTGTGGTAGTTGTGGTAGTTGTCGTCGTTGCCGTACTGGTTGCATTTTGGTCTGGTGTTGTGCTTGCATCTCCGTTCCCTCCTCCGCCCGCACTAATGATAATCTGGTGCGTCGTCGCCCAGACTTTGTCCGTCTCTCCGCTCGTGAGGGTAAATGAGAGGGTATGAGTCCCTTCGGCGCCGTTTTTGTAGTAAAAGCTCCGGCTTGCAGTGTTTTTATTCACGGTGAGTTCATTGACCGCCTTCCAATTCTCTGTATTGGATGAAAATTCCCCCGATGCAGAACTGGATGTCAATGAGAGCTTGTTGGAAGATTCGTCTATTTTCTCTGCCTCACCGCTCGCGTTTTGTAGCTCAACAGTAATCTTTTCCGATACTGTGTTCGGCGCAACCGTTTGTTCAGAAGTAGTAACGGCAATCCCGGTAATGGCGCCCACCGCCGCGAGAGCAATAAGCCCCCACATTGTGAATAAGAAGGGGATAATGAGTGGAAAACTTCGTCTCATACTTTAATAGCTTAGCTCATCAACCAACCTGCCCTGCGCGTCGTAGAGCGAGATATGCTCGCGATTCATATCCCAAAGCTGTTGGGGATAGTTGAGGTAGATATACCAGGATGTGCCCGTGAAGTCGTTGTCGGCTACATGCTGTGCCAGACAACCACTGTATGAAAAACGCTTTTTTACATAACTCTTGCAGTATCCCGAGAGCCCTGTTGTCTTATCCACATAATCAATGCCATCACGCACCTCAAATACCGGCGTATGACAGGCAGAGAGCCTCCGTACATAGTTGTAACAGGATTGCTCCAACGAGGCGAGTTCCGGCTCCTTAGACGGAGCAGGACAGTTTGCACTTGCTCTGGGACTAAAGTTATAGGGCGGGAGCGCTTCAAGGTAGCCAATACACTTATTAAGTTTGAAGCTCACCGGAACTGCATAGGGAGATTGATTAGGCATTTTGCCGGTAACAAGATATGCCTGTTCACGGGGACCTAGAACAACAGGGGTAAGAAAGTTCGCCTGCGTTCCCGTGAGAATCCTTGCCCCGGTAGGGATGGCAACCCTATCCGACTGGTACCTGACCTGCAGGGTTGAACTTGAGGTAGGGAAGAGTTTGTTTTCACGGCCATTTTTTACAGTCCAGCCGGTAATAGAGATGGATTCACTGCGAGTGTTATTGCGAATTGTTATATTTTCCTGATTTACTTGGATTGCAGACGCGGCGCTCCCCTTGCTTGAGATTACGACTTTGCCCGCATAGGGAGAACGCGCGAGATCAGAACTGCTTGTCTGTGTTACGGGAGAAGATGGAGAGGTGCGAGCAGTAGTCTCTCTCTCTGAAGTGCTCCGTATAACGCTCGTCCCGCCATCCGCAAGACGAGTTGCACCCTGCCTTTCCTCAAACTTTGATGGTCCGCCGTTTGAGACCCATGCAAAAAAGATAAACGACACGATGAGGAGTATCCATATGCCATCAGTGTTCTGTGGAGTGGGAGCGGGGACATCGGCCATGCCTGTATTCTAAACTAAGCACGAACCAGAGAGAAGTGCACAAGGTAGGTTAGCGTGGAGCCTGTAATTGGCGCAGGAGCTGTAACAGCTGTAACAGTTGATTAAGCTGATTTTGCTGCAGAGAGCCAACCGGCGCCAACTGGCCAACGGCTGGCGCCATGAAGGCCGCGCCATTGAGCTCATTTATCTTCGCCCGAGTCTTGGGCCCTACATGGCCGGCGCCAGCTTCTGTAGCCGACTGGACAATGCCATTCGCCAGCTGGAATTTAATTACCGCCGCGCGCGTGGCGGGACCAAAAAATTTGGTCTCATTGCCCGGCGCGCCTGGCCCCGCTTGAGAAACCGTAAACCCTCGGCCATTTAAGAATTGCTGGAGGCCTTTGACATCATCGCCCACACTGCCTGCAACAAGCAGGCGGTTGAAGAAGGCGCGGGAAGAAGCCCTCGCGAGAGCCGGCGAAGCGGGTGTGACTGGTCTAACAACGGGCACCGCTGGGGTCGCAGGTACTACTGGAGGTGCCGGTGGCGGTGGAGTACCCCCTCCGCCTCCAGAAGAACTGCTACTACCTCCACTGCTAGCACTGCAACCATTTTTAGAAGGAGTTATGGTATATGTACCCGCTGACTCCGGTACCTGAAGGTACGTGGTGCCCGGGTTAATGTTATTCACACAAGATGTTTCCGATCCATTGTCTGCTTGGAGAGAAACAATATTGGCATCACTTCCAGTCATCTTAAATGCGCTGCCCGGATTAGTAACGGTGAGCACTCCAGCATTAGACGTGACACTGTTCGCAGTAGAACCGTCGAGAATAGTGAGGTTCGCAGTTACTCCAGTTCCACTGACACTCTCTATAGTAAAATCCCCATCAGCAACAAAGTCATTGGTCGCGGCCATCGCTGTGCCAGCAAAGAGAGCAAGAACCCCCGCTGGAATAATAAGATATTTTTTCATTGGTTTGAAAAATATCTTATTCTAACGAACCGCCCAAAAGTTGACGGAGATTAAACCGGTTGACACCGTGCCGGAAGCGATTCCGAGTCGGAGACTAATGGTATCGGCAGCCGTAGATGAAGCGGCAATAACAAACACATTAACCGGTAAGGAACTGGTTGCTTGGACAAAGACTTTGTCGCCAGACAAAACTCCCGTGGCGTCGCCACAAACAAGATATGTCGTTGAGGCAGTAGTAAGGCTTATATCAAGGGTTTCATCTGTCTTGAAGTTACAGGTGCCAAAGACCATACCACTTACGGTTGGTGATTCTGTGCTGTTAGGACCAACACGGAGTGAATTCACTTTTACCAATCCAGTTGAGGAGCCTGTGGTTAGATTTATGGCACCAATACTTCCAGTAAAAGTGGATGCGCCAGTGACCGCAAGCGTCCCAGCAGTAGTAATATTCTCCCCAATAGTAGTAGCGGCATTGAGCACTCCAACCACAGCAAAAAGAGACAAGACCGTCACCAAAAGACTTTTGAGAGCTACTTTGACATTCAATTTCATATTCTCCTTTTCTTTAATTAATAATTAATAATGATGGCTATCATACCCAGGTAATTTTTGAGCGCTCACTCATTGTAGTATACACTCTACACGTAGCCCGACAAAAAATTGTGGGAGAGAACTGTGGATAACACAAAACCCCGCCCTCATGTATGAGGGCGGGGTTTTGAACTAGCATCCTGCTTAGTGAAAGACTAAGCGAGGATCACAAGAGCTAGCTTATGGGAACGATTTGCTACTTGTCCTCCATTCCGTCTTACCGGCCATGGAGTTAGAGGCCTTGATACCTGCGTTAACCCAGTTGATGTACTCCAGACCAACCGAGTACTGACCAGAAGCCAGCGGTGTTGGCGGTGGATTACCTAATCGCCCTTGGAATGAGTGGGTTACTTCAATATCAACACTGGAACCGTCGTTTAGGGTGAAGGTATTGGTTCCGTTATCAACGAGGCCACCCCCGCTTGAGACAGCATAATCAGTTGTAGTAGCAGAGAGACCATTGGTCAGAGACGAGCTCGCCGTGCTGTTGAAGTAGAGCACGAATGAGTGCGTCCCGTTTGCGGCCGCAGCTGCGTTGTTGGCAAAGAGAGCCGTGCCAGAAGCGGCGGTGCCGAACATAATGTCACCACCTACTGCAGTCATACGAACAACGAATTTGGCTTGCAGAGTAGACGTGGACTGATTTGCAGACGCAGAAACCTGTGGTACTCCATCCGTGGTAATAGTCTTACTGACCAGAGTGAAGATTGGTCCAATTTTACGTACATACTGGGTGTTGCCAGACGCAGAACCACTTACCGTGACAGAGCTACCTTGGCTGTTTTCTGCCGTAACACCAGATGAGCTGGTGGTAGCGGAGAGTGACGAGGATGCGGCGCCGGCATTCCTGATATCAACCCTAATTGAATACGTTTTGGTCGTATCCTTTGCAATGACCTTGTCAATATCAGCGAATGTTGCGACACCGTTACTTCCAACAGTTGCGTTGTCAATCTCTGTTGCAGTGTCGCCACTTCCCTCGTAGAGGTACGCTGTTGTTGATGCTGTCGCGGTTCCCGTAAGACCCTTAGTAACTTGGGTAACCACATCGGTAACCGTTACATTATCTTTCTTCGCGCGGAGATCAAAGACGAGGAGCGTTGCTCTATCAAGCTCATCGCTCGCGGCGCCATCTGCCGCAACAATATCTGTTGCAAGAGGAGACGCGGAGTTGATTGAGAGATCAAGCGTTGCCGTCTCGGCTAATTCTGCCGATACGGTAATGGACTTACCGATTGCGGTTGTGCCTGCGTACTGGTTTACACCAGCGCCGTCTATACCGCGGACAGCGTCAGTGGCAAGGCGGATACCCCATGAGAGGGTAGAATCACCTGCGCCGCGGTCGTTCGTATCAATGCTTCCACGAACATCTGCTTTGATGACCAGAACCTTCTTAGAGCCCTTAGGAACAAGGAGATTAAAGCCCGCAATCGTGATGTAGTAGCGACCACTATCTTTTATAACAGTAGAGGAGTTAAGATCTACTTCAGCTAAAGTGTCGCTACCTTCAGTTACGTAGAGCTTAGAGTAGATCTTGTTGTAGATCTTGGTAGTAGTACCAAGGTCAATCTTCACGCGCTGAACCATGATGTCGGAATTTTTTGCCTCAAGCTGAACGCCGAGGATAGGCTTCATGGTATCACCCTCGTACACCGTTGAATTAATGCCAGAACTTGACTGTGTTGCGGCCAAGGTGCCTTCAACACCAGGGGTTGTGATGCCTGTCGGGACTGTGGCTGCGCCGCCGCAGGATTGGCCGGTCGTCGGACTGAATCCTGCTGTTGACGTACAGCCTGCAGGGAGCGTTGTGCTGGTGCAGGGCTGGCCTGTGGTGGCGCTGAATCCTGAAGTTGAGGCGCACCCTTCAGGTAGCCCCGTGCTCGGTACTATTGGCACAGAGACGAGCGTGGCGATCACGCCGCGCGTCTTGGGGCCAAAGTAGCCCGCCGCTGGGGTGATGGCATTCTCTGCCTGGAACTGGGCGAGGGCCTTCTGGGTCAATGTGCCAAAGTATCCCATGGGGACGCCTACGGGCATGACCAGATAGCCTTCCTCAACCAGCCAGGTCTGAAGGGTCGTTACATCCGCACCCTTTGAACCGATGGTAAGGTCTGTGTTGATTGCCTGCACTGCCGCAAGACTCGTGCCTGACGCTGCGCCACCAGTGGTGACTCCGCCGCCAAGCGCCGCCTGCAAAGCAGCAAACAATGTTGGGTCCGCTGTAAGTGCATCTATGATTTCCTGCGCGGTCAACGCGCTGGCGGAAACCGGCACCACAACGGCGCCAAGAGCAAGCACTGCAACGGTAAATAATGCAATTTTTTTCATGTGTCTTTTAATGCTGATAATCCTAATAATCTAATAACTCTTTTACACCGGCCTCCTGCGCGCATCGACTCACTTGCTGCACAGTCAGCCTGTTTACCAACACGCGCGAGCCGTCCCGCGCGAGTTAATAACGAAAGGATAAGAAAGGATAAGATAAGACAGTTTTTTGAGTTTACCGATTGTCAACGTTCAGACTAGTCAATTATAGGCCGTAGCACGCATCCCGCAAAGGATGCGTGTGGATAACCCGCATTAGGCTGGAGAGCCTCGTTCCAGACTACCGTAAAGACCCCCTAGTGTCAAGATGATTCGCCGTGGCGGAGACTGTATGTGCTCCAGCGGCGCTCGCCATGTTTGGCCAATATTCCTTTCCCCACAAGGGCAAGGAGTTCGCGCTGGATAGTCTTCTCGCTGATCCCGGGAAAGAGCGCGGCAACCTCTTTAATTGCGGAGGATTGATGCTCGCGAATATAGGCAATAATCCGCTCAACACGGCCGCTTGCGTGTATGTGCAGAGTATTGTCCTTTATGTCTTTTATGTGTCCTTTATAACTCTTCGTCTGCGGAATTGCTACGGATACAGAATGGGTGGGTAGAACGCCTCCCTGTGTCTCATTGATTATAGTTCCAAGCACTTCCTTGTCTAAAAGGTTGGCAAGAGAGCTATACTCCTCACTAAGAATGCCGAAGTTCATTTGTGAGCCAATTCTCGCATCTACCGCAAGATTGCAGAGCAAGGATAGTCTGCGCAGAAGATAGAGAGTATCCCCTCCTGAAGACTCATTTTCTATTGAAATAAGGGCTTTCACTGTGCAGGAGCGCAATGAGCCACGGAGTGGTTCTGATTGGGAGACGATGTCGGTTACCCGATACGTTGCAACGGCAAGTTTTTCAACTTTCAAGCGCGCAAAGGCAAGTACTTCATCAAGTCTCCGCCGCGGCGGATCGTCTTTTATACTGTCCTTGAACATAATTAATCGGACAAGAAATATTTCACTGTCTTTAACAGAGATTATATATCGGACAGTTCACAAGTCAATCAGCGGATATGCTACAATAATTGCGTCTATGGCCCGCAAAACACGCAGACGCGAACTGAAAGACCTGCGCGTGCCCCCACGCAAAATGAAAGAGGAGACGCGCCACGGTATCCTCGGCGTTTTGGCATTCGCCGCGGCAATCTTTTTTACTCTCGCATTTTTTGAAAAAGCGGGGCCCGCAGGCGTTGCCGTCTATTCCTTGCTCTCACATATTCTGGGCGGGGGATTCTTGCTAATCCCCGTATTATGCCTCATGCTCGCGGCCTCATTTTTCCGCTTGTCAAATCCAGCCGTCTCGTCGTGGCGCGTGATGAGCAGTATCTGCATCCTCGCATCAAGTTTGGGGCTCCTCTACCTTGCCGCGGGCGAGCGTGCGGGAGGGATCGCGGGAGAATTTATTACGCGCCCGCTCATAGGACTCTTTGAACGCTACATGGCTTTTGCTTTTCTCTCTGCGGTGCTCCTCATTTCGGTGTTCCTTATGTTTGAAACTCATCTTACCCTTGATTTCACACTCTTCGGCTGGCCGCTCAAGCGCAAGAGAGAAGATAATGGAGATATCGCCGTGGCGAACGAGGTGGATGTATATGCCCCGGAGAGCGTTTCTGCGCCAGCCCTTCCTTATACCGGCAAAGAACAGGAGGAGCGGCCGCTCTTGGTAAGTGATGGGAACGCGCATGAGCTTGGCGCATTCAGCCATCTGGTAGGATTCAAGGGTAAGGCGCATGCGGAAGGATTCACCCCGCCGCCGCTTGAGCTCTTGGAGGGAGACTCCGGCAAGCCCGGGGTTGGCGACATCAAGGCAAACGCAAACATCATCAAGCGGACGCTTGCAAACTTTGGCATCATTGTTGAAATGGACGAGATTTCCATCGGCCCCTCCATCACCCGCTATGCGCTCAAACCTGCCGAGGGAGTGAAGCTTGCCCGCATTGTTGCGCTCCAGAACGACCTCTCGCTCGCGCTCGCCGCGCACCCCATCCGCATCGAGGCGCCCATACCGGGCAAGTCGCTCGTAGGGATTGAAATTCCTAATACCTCCAAAATTAAAGTCGGCATGGCCTCGCTCATCGGGTCAAAGGAATTTTCAGAATCGCATCATCCGCTTCTCATCTCGCTGGGCCGCGCCATTGCGGGCACCGCCCATTTTGCAAACTTCGGAAAGGCGCCGCACCTCCTCGTCGCCGGCGCAACCGGCTCAGGCAAGTCGGTGACCATCCACTCCATCATTACCTCACTCCTGTACCGCAATCCGCCGGAGCGGCTGCGCTTCATTATGGTTGACCCCAAGCGCGTTGAGCTGACACTTTACAATCACATCCCCCATCTCCTCACGCCTGTGATTACTGATGTAAAAAAGGCAATCATGTCGCTCAAGTGGGCATCTAAGGAAATGGAACGCCGTTATGATATCTTGGAAAAAGAGGCTGTTCGTGATATTGAGTCCTACCACAAGAACATCGTAGAGCCCGCCTACGCTGAAACAGCTTCGGCGGGCAAGCCCGCGGAGGACGACCTGCCCGACCGTATGCCATACATCGTCATTATAATAGATGAGCTTGCCGACATGATGAGCAGTTACCCGCGCGAGATGGAAGGAGCAATCGTGCGTCTCGCGCAGATGTCGCGCGCCGTGGGCATCCACCTCCTGCTCTCCACCCAACGCCCGAGCGTTGAAATTATTACTGGCCTTATCAAGGCAAACATCCCCTCGCGCATTGCCCTGCAAGTCGCTTCGCAGATTGATTCGCGCACCATTTTGGACATGGCGGGAGCCGAGAAGCTCCTCGGCTCGGGCGACATGCTCTATCTCTCGGGCGACATGAGCAAGCCAGTGCGCCTCCAGTCCGCATTTATTTCCGAGCGAGAGGCCAAGCGCGTAGTTGGGTGGCTCAAGCACCACTATCGGGATGAGATACCACAGGATATTTCGGTCGGAAATGAATCTGTAAGCGGCGGCGGGAGTGGCAGATGGAACGACGGGGTAGGCGGAGATGATGACGAGCTCTATGAGGAAGCGCGGTTAATCATTATGGAAGCGGGGAAGGCCTCCGCCTCATACCTCCAGCGGCGGCTTAAGGTTGGCTACGCCCGCGCGGCGCGCCTCTTGGATATGCTGGAAGAGCGCGGAGTCATCGGCCCTGCCGATGGCGCCAAGCCACGGGAAGTGTTCAACCGCGAAAACATAGAAGGGGTGCATGAAGCGCTATGATGAGAGGGAACCTCCGAACACGGCTCTCCTGGATACTCGGCGCTCTCATTGTGCTCATTGTCGTCGGCTATGCGGTAAACAGGAGCGCCGCATTCTTTGCGGGACCGAGGCTTATCGTCGTCTCGCCGCGCGACGGCGAGACGCTTAAAAAACCCCTGGTGCTCCTGCGCGGAAGCGCCGAGCGCATTGCGGGGCTCACCGTCAACGGCAGGCAGATTTTTACCGACGAGGCGGGGACCTTCCAAGATTCGCTGCTCCTCCTGCCGGGTTACAACGTCATCACTGTTGCGGCCAAAGACCGCTTTAACCGCGAAGTGACGGAGATATTACACGTAATTTTCAAATAATATGGCTTTTGGAAAAAAAGAAAAAGTTAAGGTGGAGAAGTCGGGAATCGGGACGATAGAGAGCACTGTGCGCGCCATACAAAACAAGTACGGCGAGGGCGCCATCCTCATGCTCGGACAGAGGCCAAAGGTCGGCGTTGATGCCATACCCACGGGGTCGCTCTCCTTAGATGCGGCGCTAGGCATCGGCGGCGTGCCGCGCGGACGCGTGATTGAGATATTCGGCCCCGAGTCGTCGGGGAAGACGACGTTAGCATTGCATATTGTCGCTGAATCGCAGAAAAAAGGCGGCGTGTGCGCCTATATTGACGCCGAACACGCGCTTGACCCGGATTATGCGAAAAAAATCGGAGTGAAGACAGATGAACTCCTTATCTCCCAGCCAGATTACGGAGAGCAGGCGCTTGAAATTGCCGAGACGCTCATACGCTCGGGTTCGGTTGACGTGGTGGTGGTTGACTCGGTTGCCGCGCTCACGCCCAAGGACGAGATTGAGGGCGATGTGGGCGCCCAGCATGTAGGCAAACAGGCGCGGCTCATGTCGCAGGCCCTGCGCAAGATGACGGCCATCGTGGCGCGTTCAAGGACCGTGGTAATTTTCATCAACCAGATCCGCATGCAGATTGGCGTGATGTTTGGCAATCCTGAAACGACCCCTGGCGGCAAGGCGCTGAAGTTCTACTCATCTGTGCGTCTTGACGTGCGGCGCATTGCGCAGATAAAGAAGGGCGAGGAGGTGGTGGGCAATAGGACCCGCGTGAAGGTGGTGAAGAATAAGGTTGCCGCGCCCTTCAGGCAGGCGGAATTTGACGTGCTCTACAACGAAGGAATTTCTCCCGAGGGAGAAATTCTCGCGCTTGCGGAAAAAATTGGCGCAATCACCAAAAGCGGCGCGCTGTACGCATACGGAGACACAAAACTCGGCAAGGGCTATGATGCATCGCGGACCTTCCTGAAGGAAAATCCAAAAATCAAAGCGGAGCTTGTAAAAAAAATAAAAGAGGGCCTTTTAGAGAAGGCCTCGTAGGCGGCGAACCTGACCTCCCAGATTGCGCACCGTGTCGTACGCGAGGAGAGGCGCTGTCAGGAGCGCCAGGACAATAAGCGCCTGGGTGAAAAATTCGGTATGGAGAAATGCGTCACGCAAATAGAGACTGCTCTTTTGAAGCGAGTAGCCGGGGACATTCTGCAACACCGAGCGGTATGAGACGTAGACGCTCAAATGAATCAGTGCGTACGCGAACACCGCAAGCTTAACCGCGAGCGGGTGGGTGAAGGCGCGGTATGCCCACACGACGTATACGCGGCGCATAGTGCGCAACATAATTGTGTTCCGTGCATTCATAATTATCATTATTTACCCAATCGTCTCCGCAACTCGACGGAATTCTCTGCGCGCTCGCAGGAGCCGCGTCTTGACTGCTGAAACCGAGATTCCCTCCAGTCGCGCAATCTCGCGCTGGGGACGGCCGTCAATGAAGTAGTACGACAGCGCTCGTGAAAAATGCTCGGGTAAGCGCCGCAGTACTGAAGCGACGTAATCAGTGAGACCATGGACCTCATACTCGTCCTTCGGGTCCGGCGTCTCATAGAGACGTTCGTCAAATACCGACTGCGCCGAGAGCCTGCCGGAGCGCTTGAGCGTGCGGTAACAGGAGAGCGCGGTATTAGTGAGGATACGGTACCCCCACGAACGGAATGCTCCGCTTCGCTCGCCCTCAAAGCTCTGGGCACGGAAGTAAATCTTCGCGAACGTGTCTACGACAACGTCATCAACCTCGGGTCGGTTTCCGAGAATACGCCGGGCCTTCCGACAAAAAGCCACCTGATAGCGAGAAACGATTATTTCAAACGCCTGCGGAGAGGAGAGTGATGCAGTGAGCACCACCTCATCCGGTTCGGCCGTCAATTCCTGGTACTTTTCGTCGGAAAGCATAGTGGCTCTCTACTTAAATGCTATTCGACCCTTTCATACATTATAACGCGGCTTGACCGGAAAAGGTAGCACGGGTATCATTGGCTCCGTATGTTGAGCTATAACGAAATCAAGCCCCGCACATACGTGGTTATGGAAGGGGAGCCGTACGAGGTGCTCTCCTCGCACGTCTTTAGGAAACAGATGCGCAAGCCCGTGAACGCCACCAAACTGCGCAATCTTATCACCGGCAAGGTGATGGAGTACTCCTTCCACGCGAGCGAGAAAGCGGAGGAGGCGGATATGCTCTCGCGCGAGGTGAAGTACCTCTATAACAACAAGGGGGAATATTGGTTCTGCGAAAAAAACGCCCCGGACAAGCGCTTCTCGCTCACCGAAGATTTTATCGGCACAACAGGGAAGTTCATGAAGCCGAGCTCGCCCATTGAGCTTCTCTCCTTTGGCGAGAAAAACATTGGCGTCACACTGCCGATTAAAGTTGAACTAAAGGTTACCGAGGCGCCGCCGGGCATCAAGGGCAACACGGCGCAGGGCGGCGCCAAAGTGGTTACGCTGGAGACCGGCGCAACCATTAACGCACCGTTGTTCGTGCAGGAGGGCGACATCCTGCGCATCAACACCGAGACCGGCGAGTACGTGGAACGGGTGCAGAAATAGGAGTATTACAGTCTCGACTGACGACAAAACGCGCTTTGTGAGGACTGACAAGTTCCGCAAAGCTCCTACTTTCGTCCCTGCATAGGAAAAGATTGCAATCCCCTCCAAGCCAAGAAAAAAGTCCCCGCTCCGCTTCTAGTGGATTTGCGGGGCTCTTTTTTTCTCGGACGATCATCCACCACAGGCGGATGATTTAGTCCCCTATTTCAGAGGTATTGACGTATTGAGAAAATAATTACCTAGTACGCAGGGATGGTGCTCGTGGGCGCTACAATGTTCGCTGTTGCTTCCACGGTGGGCGGCGTGGTGGTCGGCATAGTGCTGGTAGGAGCCCCTGTAGGCACCACATATCCTGCCGGTACTGCCCCCGGCCGCTTAATGTAGCATCCGTAGGCAAGGATGAGTGCGACGATGAATGCCCCGATAAGCCACTTGGTTGTTGTGTCTATGGTCATGAGGGAACTATACTATTCGCTCGTTTTGCCGTCAAACGGAGCTTCGCCTGCCCCGTCGGTAGGCGGGGTTGCTTCCGCCTCCGCGCGCGTAGCTCGGATGATGCCGTCTTTGTGGTGCGGCGGCGAGTAGATGGTGTAGAGCTTGAGATTCTCTGCCTCCGAGGTGTTTATCACATTGTGCTGTGCGCCCGCAGGCACAATAATGGCGACTCCGTCCCCCACCGCGTACTCGTTGCCGTCAATGAGGCACTTCCCCATCCCCTTCTCAAAGCGAAAGAACTGGTCACCGTCCAGGTGCACCTCCATCCCAATCTCTCCCTTGGGCGGGATGCTCATCAACACCAACTGACTGTGTTTGCCCGTATAGAGCACTTTGCGAAAATTCGCATTCTCTACCGTATCTTTCTCAATGTTTGCGGTGTAGCCTTTCATAGTCATGTTCTTATAGTACTAATGTATAATTTTTCCCAAAACCCTCAAGCGCTTTTTTGTTTTTGGAGACATTACAACGTTACCCCCACTGAAGAGATACCATACTGTTTAAGTACAGTTGAATGAGGGGCTAATTTTTGAGCTTTTCGCATGCGCTTTTTGAGTATAGTTAAAAAACTTTTCTTCAAAGTCAGGCCACTATCAGGGTCACCAAAAAACTCAAGTATTTTTTGCTCAACAAGATTTTCTAGTTTCTTACTGCGCTTTACTATAGCCACATGATGACTATAACACGATTTTACGGAAGGGGCGAGATTCGAACTCGCGGTGCCTTGCGGCACACTCGCTTTCCAAGCGAGCGCACTAGACCACTATGCGACCCCTCCTTAAATCCGCCACAGGCGAATCGAACGATCATTCGCCGCGGCGAATGATTTAGTTCCCTACCACATCAACCTTAACAAAAAATGCTGCTGATTTAAACTACTCGCAATCTTCCGAATAAAAATTGCCAATATTGTTTTAGTTTGTATACTGACATACTATATAAATATGAGAAATGGAAAGAAAACGGAGATGATACATGACTATAGCGAACGCGACTACCGTACCGTTTGGAAGCATCCCCGCGCAGTATTTGAGAATAGATTTGAGGGGAGGATTATCCGACGACTGCTGACAAAAAGGCTTGGGTGGTTTATCGATATCGGGGCTGGCTATGGACGTGTGTACCTTGTATACAAGAAACAAGGAAGGAAAATTGTCCTCCTTGATTATGCGATGAATTTGCTCGAGATTGCTGCGCAGGAGTATAGCGAGGACAAAGACATTTATTTTGTCGCGGCAAACGCCTACCACCTGCCTTTTAAAAATGAAATGTTTGATGGTGGAATCAGTGTACGTGTATTTCATCATATAAACCTTCCTGAAAAGTTTATGAGGGAAGTGGGACGAGTCATGCGGTCTGGGTCAGAAATGATACTAGAGTATGCGAACAAAAGAAATATGTTTCGTGTTGTACTGCGTGGTAAGAAAAGTTTACAGAAAGATCATGAGGAGTATGAGCCACTGCACTACGGTACGCATCCAGTGTACTTCCAAAATATCGCGCACAATGCTGGATTCCGTATTGAACGCACCTTAGGTACAGGCTTTTTCCCACGCTTCATCACAAAAAAAACTCTTTCCTTAGCACCTCTCCTCTTCCTACTCGAAAGATTTTTTGATGCTACGTTTGGGCGCTACGATCTTGGCCCACTCAATTTTGCCAACATAAAAAAAATTGGCCTGAAAAACAATACTATGCTCGCTCAAAGAATTGAGGATATCCTGCGGTGTCCTGCGTGTGGCGGGGAGCTCGATTTTGAAACAAGTGAGGGTATATCGTGTATCAGGTGTAAGCGCATATTTCACAAAAATGGCAAAATATTTGACCTACGATACGAGCCCGGCGCTGGAAAATAATTTTTTGTCTATGTCATCGTTAAAAATAAAGGTGAAGAAAGCGCTGATTCGTGCCATCGCACCCACCGCGGTTTTTTTTCATGGGGATGGACTTCCGCGTGCTCGGGTCATTTCTCTCCATGACATTCCGGAGAAATTGAAGAACGATTTCGAGCAGAAAATGAGATGGCTTACAGCAACCTGCACTATGGTCTCTCTTGAGAATATATACAGAGGAGAAAGGTTGGATAAAAACCGCTTGAATGTGGCGCTTACGTTTGACGACGGCTTCCGTGAGCAGGCCACCTTCGCTGCCCCGCTGTTACAGAGTCTCTCCATTCCAGCGACTTTTTTTGTTCCATCTGGTGCGCTTGGGGCTACGGAGGAATTTGGACGGAAAAACTTACGAAGACACGGCAACTTCCACTTCATGAGTGCCTCGGAACTTACATCGCTTGCGGATGGTCCACTTTTTGAAATTGGAGGTCATACGATGCACCATACAGACCTTGGAGAACAGCTTTCCTTAGTAGAATTGGAAAATGAAATTGTGCAGGACAAGAAAAATCTAGAAACCATCCTTGGTAAACCCATGCACTTTTTTGCGTACCCTTTTGGAAGCATCAAAAACCTTCATGCTGATTCTGCAGCAATGATCAAGAACGCAGGGTATAAAGCTGCCTTTACCATCGTGCCGTCCTTTTGGTTTCCTAAGGGAGACCCGTACCGTGCGGGGCGCGACAGTCTGTCGCTTGATGACCAAACCGCGTTGTGGAACGCATGCCTCTCTGGCGGATATGACGGTATTAGTCGGTTTAAAAACTTCCTCTTCAAATAACTAGCAATTTATTTAATTATAGCTGGAAACAGAAAACGGGAGCACAGGCTAAGCTGTGCGAAGTGTAACCTCGGAAATATGTTGACATTATTAGCTAAAATGTCACCGAAGTTTAACTTCGGTATCGGTATTTTTTAGTCCCATAAGCGCCGCGATGCGCTCTTCTACCGGCGGATGGGTCATAAAAAGTTTTGCTACATGCTTTCCGCGGAAGGGATTAGAGATGTACATATGCGCCGTCGCCTGCCGTGCGCTTTTAAGCTCGCCGGGGTAGCTGGATATTTTTTTAAGCGCGCTCGCTAGCCCCTCGGGGTAGCGTGTCAGTAAGGCACCGGAGGCGTCCGCCACAAACTCGCGCTTGCGCGAGATTGCCAGCTGGATGAGCGTTACAAAAATGGGAGAGAGTATGGCGAGCGCCAACCCCGCAATCGCCAGGATGCCCCCTGCCCTGCCCTCCCGGCTGCGTCCCCCGCCCCAAACAAGCCCACGGAGAAATATATCAGCAAGGATGGACACAAAGCCGACGAGCACCACCACAACGGTTGAGAGCAGGATATCGCGGTTTTTGATGTGCGAGAGCTCATGGGCAATCACCCCTTCCAACTCGCTCCTCGTGAGCATCCCCAGGAGCCCTTCCGTCACCGCCACCGTAGCGTGCTCGGCATTGCGCCCCGTTGCAAAGGCGTTGGGCGCCGCATCAGGGATGACATAGAGTTTTGGCATCGGAATACCGGCAGTAATGGCAAGGTTCTCGGTAACCGTGTAAAGGTCCCAGTATGTCTCTTTATCCGCCGGCCGTGCGCCAGAGATGGAAAGCACAATTTTGTCTGAATACCAGTACGAGAGAAAGTTCATGAAGATAGAAAAGAGCACCGCGCCATAGAGAATAATCGGATCGCCGTATACTTGCGCAAAACCAAAACCAATCCCAATGACCACGATAAAAAAGATGGTCATTAGTGCCCACGTTTTACGCATATTGCTGTCGTATGAGTGGTACATAGTGTTGTTTAACTGGCGCCGCCTCCTCCGCCTCCACCACCACCTCCCGCTCCGCCTCCACCCGAGGCACCGCTCCCCGCCGAAGAAGAGAACGCGCTCGCAAATGATGAAGAGAAACTGGAGCTAAATGCGCTTACCGAGAAGCCGGAACCTACTCCACCCCCATTCATAGTCCCCGCAAGCGCGGCTCCATGGTACCACAAGGGAGGGGCAATCTGCATCCCCTCGAAGGCCTTGGCCCACTTCTTTTCAATGCCAAAGATCATGGTGTAGGGTAAAAATTTTTCAAACAAATCGGGGGTAAGGTTCTGTAGACGATACCGCTCGGCGGTCTCCATGTAGAGCTTAAAGCCGAGCCACTCCTCGCGCAATTCTCTCCCCTCTTGCGACAGCCGCGCTTCGGAGGGGGCGATGAGGCGAATAATCCCGTAAGCAACAGCAAAAGAAGCAATGAGTGCAGATAGTTGTGCAGGTAGCAAGAAAAAAGATAAAGCAACAGCTGCGAAAATAATAGTCCACCCGGTTGTTTGCGCCCATCGTTCTTTTTTAAACTTCACTTCGTACCATGATTCTTGGTCGACTCGAGTCTGAAGTAATTGTGGAAGTATGTGCATAGCTTGCGCAAACATTTCACGCTTTTTTGAATCAAAAAAGTGCATTCCGGTCAGATCTTTAGTACGAAAAACATTTTCATCATTGAGTGAAAAAAGTGTTTTGAGAAAAAATTGTTCGTATGATTCTAATTCTGTATCAAATTCGTATGGTTTTTTACTTTTAATCTCGTAGTGTATACCGTACTTGGACCCGGAGACACGAAAAAGATAAACTGTAAAAAATAAAAAGACAATAAAAAACAAAGAAGTGGATAGTATTGATTCAATTATAAACACCAAAGACAAAATCCCTACGGCCAGATAGAAAATATTTCCTATCTGGAAACGTTTCCCCTCCTCCATAATCTCCACATATCCTCGCACGGCAAGATCAACAATGGTCGCTGGCCACGCGCGCCGTGATACGCGTTCTCGCACCAAAAGCTCTGCCGTTGCAGGGCGCAGGCCACGCGGTGGGTCGTACTGCGGGATAATCGTTCCGCGCCCCTTCGGTAACACTTCAGTGCGGATGTAGTAGATAATCCAGTACAGTATGGAGAGAAGGACGATGATGCCACCGAATACAAAACCGTAATTGTACGTGAGCCAGTCGTGCCAGAATGCCGCCTGCGACACATAGCCCTTCTCCCACGAAAGGTCAACGGTAAAGTCTTCTCCCGAGTCAAAGAGCGCTCCGCTTACAATGTACACGTCTTTTTCACCCTCCCGCATGAAAGACGTATTCATCGGCGCTCCTGCATCGGTACGGTAGCCATAGAACGCATCGGCCTTTGAGAGTCCCGCGGGGAGCACGAAGTTCGCCGAGGCACTGTTCACCGGCACATCGTAGTCGGTAAAGAGGTTATAGTAGAGGCGGTCAAATTGAGTGCCAAAGATGATGGCTCCGTGCACCTTGTAGCGCAGGGACCAGGTATGCTCGGTGTCGCGCAGGTCGTAGTACCACTCAATGACCTGCGCGTCATTCTCTTTGTATGTGGTATAGCGACCCCAACTGGAGGGATCCGTTCTATCACGCTTGGAGGAACTCCACTGTAATTTTTCCCCCGTCTCTCCGTCATAGACTTCAACATCTGTCACACGGCTAATATCCTTGAGTGCAATGGAACGCCAACCCTGATGGTACTCACCTTGGTAGTGGTAGCTCTGCCGCTCTTCTACTGAGAGCGTAGAATCCGCGTTCACTACGATGCGCGTATCAATGGCACTGTACCAGTACTGCCTGTTCTCCTGTGCGGAGACAAAACCAACGCTAAAAACTGCATACAACAATGCAATTACCGTAACCCGCAGTATGAGAATGGAGACGGGTAGTCTGCGCATAGAGTGCTAAACAAGCTCCCTACCGTCCGGAAAGAAATGAGACCGAGACTCCACCAAGAGCGATAATCCCGAGGACGAGAAGAACCTTTATGAGAATCTCTTTCGTTTCAACTGCCGTAACCACATCAAGCACAAGGAGAATTGCAATGATGACAATCCCCGTAATAGCTACCGTCGCGATACTTTTTAGAAATCCGCTCATATTTTTTAGTTTGTTGTACTGGGATAGGTAATAACGGTAGTATCCGGCTCTTGCCTGGTACACACCATCGTTTGGCCGGAAGATGTTGTGTACGTTTCCGTAGTCACATTGCCTCGCGAGGTGCCGTGCACTTTAGAAGACCCTTTTTGTAAATCGCTTAGATAGGCAGAAATGGTGGCACCGTTACTCACGCAGGTGGTGGGGATACCGGCGGACATTTTGTAATCTTCGTTCACTTCCTTCAATTGAACATCAATATTGGCATTCGTCATTCCTTGGGCTAACATGGTTGCCCTTGCTTTAGCAGTGTAGATTACTGACGTTTCAGAAAAAGAATAAGTTAATGTACAACCACCAGCATTGGATGATTTAATTTCATATTTATTTTTTCCTGACTGAAGCACCATCTCAAACACAGGAAGGGATGAGTAGGTTATGACACCTGAAGCATTCTGGCACTTCTTTGCCGCAGAAATTAAGCATTGCCAGTCATTATCACAGTTTAACTTTGCTACTACAGAAGTATTTACAGTAATCGGTTTTCGAGGTTCGGGCTTTCGCGACTCTATTGTCGTTGTTGATGGATTCACAGTATTTCCTACCCGTACTTCTGATTCAGACCCCTGAAGATTCTGGACACTTTCGGCATAGCGCACTTTTTCCAGCGCACTTTTTTTGTAGACTGTATATCCACCAACAGAAGCCCCTAACACTATCACCACCAAAATAATAATCATGAGCGGGGCAAATCCTTTTTGATATTTCATAATGTTTAGTTACGCTAAAACTTTACCTCCACCGGCTGCTGGGCGGCGTCGCTGTCGGGAATATCAAAGAATTCCTGCTTAGTGAAGCCGAAGCTCCCCGCAATCAAATTACTGGGGAAGGAGTCAATCTTGATGTTGAGGTCGCGAACGTTACCATTGTAAAAGCGGCGCGCCGCCTGAATTTTGTCTTCCGTATCCGCAAGCTGTCGCTGGAGCTCAAGGAAGTTCTGGTTCGCCTTAAGGTCAGGGTAGGCCTCGGAAAGCGCAAAGATGCTCTTGAGGGCCCCGGTGAGCATGTTCTCGGCCTGCCCATGTTCTGCCGGCGTTTGCGCGCTCATGGCCTTGGTACGGGCCTCGGTCACCTTCTCAAAGGTAGCCGACTCATGCGAGGCGTAGCCCTTCACGGTGTTGACTAGGTTAGGGATAAGGTCATAGCGGCGCTTGAGCTGGACCTCAATGTCGGCCCAAGCCTCTTTGGTGCGCGTGGCGAGCTTCACCAAGCCGTTGTAGACCGCAATCACCGCAATAATAATGACCGCCAGTACCCCGAGGATGATATAGGTTGTAGACATAGCTAAAAAAGCTAACTAATAGGCTTCTATTATATCACAAAAAGCTTCGCTATGGTATACCTTCTTGCAACAAAAGCATTTCTTTCTTTGACTCTTCCTTAATGAACGCCAATAGTCCCAATGTTTTCTGTCGTACCCCGACGCACGCATTACTGAATGATGCATAGCGCCGGGTGTCAGTTCTCTCCGTCCTCTCGGGAACGCGACCTGGGCATCTTGATTTTGAGGAGTCTTTCCTATCCAAAGTGCATCATCACCATCCATTCCAGTCCAGAAAAATCCATGAGCCTTCAAAAAATCTTCAACTAATGACGGCGTCCAGCTCGTTAAATGGAAGAGAGGAGTTTTCCTCGTCTTTGTTCTTGTTCCCATATCAGGGTCTCAAAAGCTTTCTGCCATTTTTTCATATTCTCGTAATTCCTCTTTTTTTGTAACTGCAGATCAACGTACCTCTTTTCATATTTTGCAGGTAAATCTTGGTTCAGAAGACGATCATCTAAATTATTTTTAATTACACTTTCAAGATACTTTCTAGCCAGTCCTGATATTCGCGCGCGCAATTTTAATGGATCATCACCCTCTCGCACCAATCCAAGCTCAAGACAAACAGCGGTGTACAGCCTTGGTTTAGATTCATAAATCATAAAGCGCAATCTCCCTCTCTCCTTTGTATTCTTTTTTTGGTTCATAGATTTCGATTCTACCACACAAGCCCCCGTTGTAACAGGAGCCTGTGTGTGTCCAACCTCCGATGTTGGACAATCTCGTAATGTTGCTTATTTAATATCACAAGAACTCCTGTTGGAACAGTGGTTTGTGTATTATAACGATTCGAGTGTTTTGAGATACTTCTCCCGAGAGATTCCGAGTACTTTCAAGTTATTGAGGATAATAAAAACGGGGAGCGAAGTATCGCGTGGTATGATAATTGGGCGCTTTAGACCTTTTCTCCAATACACGCGATGGTCACCTTTTTCTCTTTTGAACTCGCACCCCATGTTGAAAAGAAATTTTTCAAAATCCTTCCAGTGAATTGACTGGATCCGAGGCATGTGAGGTTACACAAAAATTGGAATGCGGAAGTCTACAGATTTGCTGGAAATCACGCGAGGCGGGATCCACTTCCTCTGTTCTTTTTTCCATCCTAATTCAGTAAGTACGTCATTGATCGTCCCTTCGATTGCAACTTCCTCAAAAAATAGGCTTACCAATTCTTGAAATTTCACCTTCACGTCCATTTCAGACTTCCCAGAAGTTGCAATGTCAAGTGCGGGCGTATAGGCCACAAAGCGCTTCCCATGTTTGGTGACAAGAACAGACAGTTTTAACGATAGACTCTTGAGCGCCATAGCAACTTAATACTAACAAAGGTGAGTGATTTTGACAATCTCACGTAGAGAGATCTACTAGACACCGAGTGTTTAGTTTTTAATAGTCCATCCCGCCACCACCCCCATGACCATGATCCGACTCCTCTTTCTTGGGAATGTCGGTAATCGCCGCGCCGATGGTGAGGTAGTTTGAGGCAACCGAGACGGCGTTTCTGAACGCAGTCTTAGTCACCTTGAGTGGGTCAATGATGCCCGCCTTTTTGAGGTCTTCAAGTAAATTAGTCTTAGCATTAAAGCCAAGCCAAACGCGCTCCGCCTTCCCCTTCACCGCGGCTTTCTTCTCCGAGAGCTCCTTCATCCATTTTTTTGGGTCCTCGCCGCTGTTCTCCACAATAGCGGCAATCGGCGACTCTGCGGCGCGGCGCAGTATCACCCGCGCGTAGGCGTTGATGGTATCAACGCTCTTCCCCTCGTCAATGCCGAGCACTACGTTAAAAAGCGCAATGCCGCCGCCCGGAATAATCCCCTCTTCCATCGCGGCGCGCGTCGCGGCAACAGCATCTTCCACACGCTGTTTGAGCTCCTTTTGCGCGGACTCGGTCGGCGCGCCAACTTTAATCACCCCGACACCCCCCGAGAGCTTGCCGAGGCGCTCCTGCAGTTTCTCCTTGTCATAGTTTGATTCCGTATTCTCAATCTGCTTTCTGATGGCAATCACACGCTCTTCCACGTCCGCCTTTTTCCCTTTGCCGCCCACGATCGTCGTCGCGTCTTTACTCGCAATCACCCTGCGCGCACGGCCGAGCATGGCAAGTTCAATGCTCTCCAGCTTAAGCCCAACATCCTCTGAAATCACCTTTGCCCCCGTAAGCACGGCAATGTCCGCGAGCATTTCCTTTTTGCGGTCGCCGAAGGCGGGCGCCTTCACCGCAAGCGCGTTAAATGTCCCGCGCAGTTTGTTGACGAGGAGCGTGGTGAGCGCCTCGCCGTCCATGTCGTCGGCAATAATCACAAGGTCCTTCTTCCCCTTCTGCGCAAGCGACTCAAGCAGAGGCAAAATCTCTTTTACTGAAGAAATTTTTTTGTCAGTCACGAGGATGAAAGGGTCCTCGTACTCCGCCTCCATGCGGTCTGGATTGGTGATCATGTAGGGGGAGACGTAGCCCTTGTCAAACTGCATGCCCTCCACAAGCTCGGAAGAGTTGAGGCCGGTGTTGGAATCCTCAATGGTCACCACCCCATCCTTGCCCACCTTCTTAATCACGTCTGCAATAAGTTTACCGAGGTCGGCATCTTTAGAGGCAAGCGTTGCCACTTCTTCAATTTTTTTGGTGTCGTCAATAGACTCGCTCTGGTCCTCAAGCGCGGCAATGATGCTCTCGCTCTCGCGCATGAGCTCGTCGGCAAGATGGATAACGTTAAAGCCCTTTTCGGCGACGGCCTTCTCTCCTCCATCAATAATCGCCTGTGCGAGCACCACCGACGTCGTCGTCCCGTCACCCACATTGTCATTGGTCTTGTCGGCCGCCTGCTTGATAAGGTCGGCGCCCACGTTCTCGAACTTGTCTTCAAACTCTATTGCCTTGGCAACCGTCACGCCGTCCAAGGTAACCTGCGGCGCGCCGTAGCCTTTGTCTATCACCACCGCGCGGCCGCGGGGCCCGAGCGTCATCTTGACTGCCTCGGCAAGCGTATCAATCCCTTTTTTGAGGGACTTGCGCGCGTTATTGTTGAACAAAATTTGCTTCGCCATAATGTTTTAAGGAGTCGTATGCGATTTTTGAGACGCGTCGGAGCCCTTTAGGGTAAAGCGCGAAAAAATCGCATACGACGACTGCATTAATCCTCAATGATTGCTAAAATGTTCGACTCGCTGACAATTAGGTACTCCTTACCGTCAATCTTTATCTCATCGGGCCCGTACTTTGAAAAAATAATCCGGTCGCCTTTCTTGACCTTGAGCGGAACTAGCGCTCCTTCATTGTTCACTTTCCCCTCCCCGCAGGCCACCACTCGTCCCTCTTCAGGACGTTCCTTATTGACGGTATCGGGGATAATAATGCCGCTCTTGGTCTTGCCGTGCTTGTCTTCTTCCGAGACCGGCTCAACAAGAACACGGTCTCCGAGTGGCTTGATGCGTATTTTTTGAGCCATATTTATACTATGTTAAAATAATAAAATCCTATGCGCACACGTATTATAAGGATACGCGATTGACTGTCAACTCTCCCCGTGCTACTCTAGACGCACATGCAAGGACTAGCCTCCGTACTTCCCTGGGTGCAAGTCGCGCTCTCTGTGCTCCTCGTCGCCGCCATTCTCGTACAGCAGAACGAAGCGGGTTTAGGCGCCGCATTTGGCGGCGGCGACGGAGGCGGGCCTAACTTTCGCAAACGGGGTATTGAGAAAGTTATGTTTATTGCTACAATAGTTATTGCCATTCTTTTTGCCCTCTCCGCACTTGCGCCGGAGCTCTTGCGACTGGTGAGCCGCTAGGAGGGTCCACTCTCTAGAATCGTGAACCAACAGGATACAGAAGCCTCGCGGCGCGTGTTGCCGACCACGGCTGAAATATCTGCGGTCAACCAATCATTTGGCTTCTATGGCCGTATCATTCTTTTTGCGCTCGCGGTAATCTCCATTGTTGCCGTGCTCGGCGGATCGTGGAAGCTCAACCAGTACGCGCTCGTCGAGGTACCCAAGAAGGGCGGCATCCTTACGGAAGGAGTCATCGGCACTCCCCGCTTCATCAATCCCGTCCTTGCCACATCTGACGCGGACCGCGATCTCACCGCACTCATCTACTCGGGACTTATGCGCATAAGTAACGATGGGAGTCTGGAGCCCGACCTTGCCGAGAAGTACACGGTGAGCCCTGACGGGAGGCGCTACACCTTTACCCTCAAAAAGGATTCACTCTGGCACGATGGCAAGCCGGTCACGGCGGACGACGTTGTTTTTACCGTGCAGAAAGTCCTTGACCAGGAGCTCAAAAGCCCCCGGCGAGCGAACTGGGAAGGAGTCAGTGTACGGAAGGACGGCTCTTTTACCGTTGAATTCACTTTGCAGAGAGCATATGCCGCATTTCTTGAAAACACGACGCTTGGTATATTGCCTAAGCACCGTTGGAGCGGAATGAATGCGGAGCAATTTACCTTCAGCGAGTACAACGGGGAGCCCATCGGCTCCGGCCCCTACAAAATTGCTTCCATCAGTCGGGATGACAACGGCATCCCCCGTTCCTATGAACTTGCTCCTTTTAAGCGCGCCGGGGTCTATGATGCAAAAATTGCGCTTACCATCACTTTTTATGGCAAGAGTGAGGACATGCTCACGGCGTACGAGCAGGGCAACATTGAGAGCATGAGCGCCATCCCTCCGCCTGTTGCACGGATATTGAGCAAGCGAGACATCCCTGTCGTTCAAGCGCCGCTCCCTCGCGTTTTTGGCGTCTTCGTCAACCAGAGCCGGGCGCCCATCTTTACCCATGCAGAAGTACGCACGGCGCTCTCGCTTGCCGCTCCAAGAGAGCGGATTGTGCAGGAAGTGCTCTATGGGTACGGAGAGACAATTGACGGCCCCATACCTCCGGGGTCCTTCGGCTATATGAGCTCGCCCAACAGCACAAGCTCTCAAACTGAAAAGGCGCGAGAACTCCTTGAGAAAAATGGTTGGATGGAAGGTTCTGATGGCGTGCGCGCTAAAACAAACAAGAACGGAACAGAGACTCTTGAATTCACCTTAGATACTTCTAATGTGCCGGAGCTGAAGGCGGTCGCGGAACTACTCAAGGAGGAGTGGGGGCGTATCGGAGTCTCGGTGCGCACGCAATACTTTGAAGAGAGCGACCTCAAGAACCTGGTCATCCGCCCGCGCAAGTATGATGCGCTCCTCTTTGGAGAGGTTGTGGGGCGCAACCCTGACCTCTTCTCTTTTTGGCACTCGTCACAGCGTCTTGACCCGGGGCTCAACATTGCGCTCTACACCAATGCCGCCGCAGACAAATTCCTTGAAGAAGAGAGGATAGCACTGACGGAAAACGAGCGGCGCGCGAAGATTGAGAATTTCCAAATCATTATTCGAGACGAGACACCAGCTATCTTTCTCTACTCTCCGCAATTTATTTACGTGCTACCGCGGGGGCTCAAGGGAGTGAAGCTCCCGCCGATTACCACTCCATCAGAGCGCTTTGCGCGCATCTTTGAGTGGCATTACGAAACGGACCGCGTGTGGAAAATTTTTTCAAACTATTACAATTAGACTACATTCATGGATATACAAACAACGCCAAGGCGGAGGACGCAGCAACCGGGGAGGAGAACTTTCCAGCGGGGAGGTCGCAGGCCTGCGCGGCAGGGGACCGAGGGACATTCGGCACACAATCACAACGACCACGAGGATGTCCGCCGCGGCGAACGAGAACGCAAGCGCATGCCGATACCCAAGCTTGAACCGGGAGACATCCGCATCATCCCGCTCGGCGGGGTTGAGGAGGTCGGCAAGAATATGACCGCCATTGAGTACGGCGGCGAGATTGTGGTTGTGGACATTGGTGTGCAATTCCCTGATGAGCAGACACCGGGCGTTGATTACATTATCCCCGACACCTCCTACCTTGAAGAGCGCGCGTCTGCGGTCAAAGCAGTGCTCGTTACCCACGGACACCTTGACCACATCGGCGGCATCCCTTTTGTAATGGGCAAAATCGGGAACCCCCCCATCTACACCACACTCCTCACCGCGGTGATGATTAAAAAGCGGCAGGAAGAATTCCCCCACCTCGCCAAGCTCAACATTGAGGTCATCGCTCGCGGGGAAACCTTGCGCGTAGGAAAACATTTTTCCTTTAGATTCTTTGAGACCACGCACACTATCCCCGATACGGTGGGGATCATCATGGACACCCCGTATGGAAATATCGTCATGACCGGAGACATTAAGATTGACCATAAGAATGGCGTCCCCGAGCCACACGAGGTGGAGACGTTCTCCGCTATCGGTAAGGAAAAGAATCTGCTCCTCATCGCCGATTCCACCAACGTAGAGAAGCCCGGCTTCTCTTACTCCGAGCGTGACGTGCACATCAACCTGCATAAAATCATTTCCGAAGCAACCGGCCGGCTTATCGTCGGCACCTTTGCCTCGCTCTTGGAGCGCATCATCTTTATCATCAAGGACGCGGAGGAAATGGGGAAAAAAATCGTGATTGAGGGACGCTCCATGAAGACAAATGTGGAAATCGCCAGGGAACTGGGGCTCCTCTCCGTGCACCGCGGCACCATCATCCCCGCAGAGGAAATGCAGAACTACCCGGATAACAAAATCGTGGTGCTCGCGACCGGCGCGCAGGGCGACGAGTATGCGGCGCTCATGCGCATCTCCAACCGAGCCCACAAGACGGTCAAACTTAAAAAAGGAGATGTCACTCTCCTCTCCTCCTCGGTTATCCCGGGCAACGAGAAGGCGGTGCAGAAACTCAAAGATAACCTGGCACGGCAGGGGGCAAAAATTATCCACAACAACATTGCCGACGTGCACTCATCTGGCCACTCCTACGGCGGTGAGCTCCAATGGGTGCACGAGATGGTCAAGGCTCGCTTCTTCATGCCCGTGCACGGGTATCACCACATGCTCCGCGTGCATGCCGACATGGCCGAGCGTCTCGGCACTCCCGAGAAGAACATCATCGTGCCGGACAACGGGAGCGTGATTGAAATTGTGGAGGAAGGGAAGCGTATCATCAAACGCAAGGAGAACGCCTCGGCCGGCATCGTCATGGTGGACAGTCTTGGCACTGGCGACGTGAAGGATGTGGTTATTCGCGACCGGCAGATGCTCTCCGAGGAGGGCATCTTCATGATTGTTGCTATAATTAATCTCAAGACTGGGAAGGTGCGCAAGTCTCCCGACATCATCTCACGCGGTTTTGTGTATTTGAAAGAGTCGCAGGACCTCCTGCATCGGGTTCGCTTCCTGATAAAGAAGACGATTGAGACCGCAACGAGCAAACAGCACCCGATCAACTTTGACTACGTGCGCAACGAGGTGCGAGAGACGGTCGGCAAGCTCCTCTTCCAGGAAACGCACAAGCGCCCTATCATACTCCCGGTACTCATTGAAGTGTAATATGAGCGCCGCAAGGAATCGCCAAACCTTCCACATGATACATGTCGCGGGATTTTTCTTCGCCGCGAATATGGCGCTTGCGGCCTACGTGAGCTCCTCCTTCTTGGTTCCTTTGGTGGGCGCGCGCGCCATCGGAATCGTCTACGCGGCGGCGGCGCTTGCGGCGCTTCTCCTCATCAACAGCATGCCCCAGGCGATTGCAACGCTGGGAGCCCAGCGCGTCACCGCGCTCCTCGTGGTGGGGAGCTACGGGAGCCTGCTCACGCTTTATGGCTCGGGGACACCGGCGCTCTCGGTGCTCGCTTTTATTATTTACTACGCGCTCGGCATCAGCGTCATGTACTGTTTTGACGTCTATCTGGAAGAGCTTTCTGTAAATGAGCGGACGGGGAGGATACGCGGCTTTTATCTCACCGTCACCAACACCGCATGGCTGCTCTCCCCTTACCTTGCGGGGGTACTTGCCGCCTACTCCATCAATCTGGTGTACCTTCTTGCGGCAGTCGCCGTCTCGCCCGCAGTGCTCATCGCGCTTCCAGGGCTTTCGCGCGCGCCCGACATTAGAGTGCCTGCCCGACAGCAAGGCGGACGCGCCTTTTCGGTGCCGCGCGCGCTCATGACGCTCGTGCGTGGGAGGAAGAGCAGATACAAAAACATCTACAACGCGCTCGTGCTTGACCTCATGCTCAACATTTTTTACGCAACGACGGTTGTCTTCATACCTCTCTACCTGCTTGCGCTGGGCTTCGGATGGGCACAGTTGGGGCTCATATTTACCGTCATGCTCACTCCCTTTGTTCTCTTCCAGTATGGACTCGGACGCCTTGCCGACCGCTATACGGGAGAACAGGAATTTATGGTGGCAGGAATTCTTATCATGGCGGCTTCGGCCTTCCTCATGTGGTGGAGCGTTTCGCAGAATCTCTACGTGTGGATGGGGATACTCTTTCTCTCCCGTATTGGAGCCTGCTTTTTGGAAGTGATGAAAGAGAGCTACCTCTTCAAACACCTAGACAGCGGCGATACCGCCATTATTGCGCTCTCCAGGAACGCCATGCCGCTCTCCTATGTTCTTGCGCCGGCAGCGGCGAGCATGCTGCTCATCACGCTCCCCCTCCCCGCGCTCTTCCTCATCCTCGGCGCCGTGCTCCTCATGGGCCTCCCCTTTGCTCTCTCGCTCACAGATACGAGGTAATTAAAAATGTACAAATCAATCCGCTGATTGGCAAAGAAAATGACAATGCAAAGTGCAAAATTGTGTATTTTGCGCTTCAACACGCGCATTCACTTTACTTGTAATTTATTATTTTCTGCTAAATTTCATTAAGAACCTTGAGATTTTGACTTATTGGAGGACTTGTCTATGACCGAAAATATGAAAAAGGGCGTTGATTACGTCGGGGTGTGTTGTCTATTTTTGCCATGATGGAAAAGGCAATTTCATTATGGCGAAGCGTAACAACAACACTCGCGATGAACATGGATGCTGGGACATTGGCGGTGGCGGTCTTGAATTTGGAGATACGATAAAAGACACTATCCGTAAAGAAATTCAAGAGGAATACTCTACCAATGTTCTTAATTTTGAATTCCTCGGGTATCGCGATGTGCACCGAGAGCATCAAGGCAGCCCGACACATTGGATTGCGCTTGATTTTAAAGTGCGCATTGACCCAACGAAAATTAAGAACGGCGAGCCTCACAAATTTGAGGAAGTGAAATTATTCACTCTCAATACCATTCCCGACAACGTACACTCACAGTTTCCAAATTTCTTGAGTCTCTACCGCAAGAGGATTGAGGCTCATTAATTCTTTCCGCTATGTTCTCTTGAACCTCTAGCGGATATTTTTTCTTTGCTCGTGCGGAGTGCTGAAAAATTTTTGTCCAACCTCCGATGTTGGACATTTCAAGATTTTTTTATCACCTTTGCCAATCTGCAGTACTCGCAGTCGGGGTCGGAGCAGGTTTGGTCCCAGAACGAGAGCGAGGCGATGGCGCGGAGCACTTCCTGCATCGTGCGCGTGAGCAAACTCACATCCTCGGGCGTAACGCTAAAGCGCTCCGTGCGGTAGCGACCCTTCTCATCCGGCTCTACAAAAGCAATCTCCCCTTCCCGCATTTTAAATGTCCCCTGCTCATCCAAGAGAAGCTTGTAAAACACCAGCTGGCGCCAGTAATTGCCGTCAGCGCGCTTTGTTTTACCTACTATTTCATTCCGTGATTTGTGCGCGCCGGTTTTGTAGTCGCTTACAAGTACGCCGTCACTTACAAACGTTATGCGGTCAAGTATGCCGTTTAAGCGCACAACATGACTCTCGCCTTCAAGCGGGAAGGGTACTCCGTGTATCGCGTACTCGATGCGGATATCCTTGGGCAGTCCCGCCCGATGCTGTGCAATGTAACCGGAGAGAGAACGCTTGCCCTTCCCCAAGGCCTCCTCTCGCTCCAGCGGTGAGAGCGGCGCCCGCGCAATGTTTTCTTCAAAAATGCGGATAATGCGCGCGGCGCTCACTCGCTCCCCTCTTGAGCCGCGATCATAGAGCTCCTTGAGCGCTGCGTGCATCGCAGAGCCGTAGATGAGATGTTTGCTCTTTGCCTCGGGGATGCGCAAGAGATTAACAAAGAAGTATTTCCATGGGCATGCGAGATAGTTATTGAGGTGCGTGACCGAGAAGCCGCGCTCAAAAAAGAGCGCCTTCAAGTACTCGGCGTCCGGGACAGGGCGCGGCGCCGCGATCTGGTACGAGACAGAGGTAAGCGCCTGTGGAACTTTCTTCTCTGGTATGCTGGCAAGTTTGACAAGGCGTGAGTCAATTTCAGAAATAAACTGCGAGGGGAGCAGGGTTCCCCCGTTATCGTCAGAGACACTGTAGCTCACCGTTACTCGGCGCCGAGAGCGCGTGAGCGCGACATAGAAGAGCCGTCGCTCGTCATCCACTCCGATCTCCTCGCGTAAGGCACTGCCGCGCATGGGCAGGTCAAAGCGCTCACGTACCCGGCGCCCTCCAAAATGCCCATGGAAGGCCCGCACAATAAACACGTAGTCAAACTCAAGCCCTTTGGAGCCGTGTGCGGTCATGAGTCGTACTCCCCCTCTTCCCTCTGCACGCTCCGGGATAGAGAGTCCGTGCGTCTCTAAAGCACTCAAGTAATCAAGAAAATCCGCAAGTTTGTGATCGGGATGCCGCGCGCTATAGCGCTTGACTTCAGCGAAAAAATCTCCAAGTTTTTGAATGGTTCCCGTAGGATCATCTCCGGCAATTACCTCCTCGCGGTAGCCGCTCTCGTTTACCAGAAAGTCTATTGACGCAGGCAGCATTCTCGTGAGTGACACGGCATTGAGATGCGAGAGCCTCCGCGAGAAGGCGCACGCCGGGGGCTCGGTGGCGCGCGCAAGCACGAGGTATAGCGACATATGTGTCTCTGCGGCGCGCGCGAGGAGCATGTAGCGCAGATGCGCAGGTATTCCGGTAAGCGGGAGGCATAGGAGCTCGGCAAGCTTTCTGTCATCGTCCATATGGACGGCTCCGCGCATGAGGATGAGAAGCTCGGCAAGCGCAGGAGTTTTCAGTACATCAGTCTCCGAGCCAATAACGCTGGGAATCCCCCGTGCGGCAAGCGCTGCGGCAAAGGGCGGCATATCGCTGTTCTCACGGTAGAGCATCGCAATATCTCCCGGGTTCGTGCCTTTTCCAATAAGTTTTTCTACCTCTGAAGCAACATAGTCCGGTTCATCGCCGCTTCTCGGGACCGGTGCAAGGATGACCGACTCCTTCTGCCTGCGCTGCTTCTGCGCCTTGAGGCGCACATGGCTCAAGCGCTCCTTGGCGGAGAGGGCAAGCGAGTGCGCGGCGTCAAGAATGTTTTGTGTGGAGCGATAGTTCTCTGAAAGTTCAATGATTTTTGCGTTGGGGAAACGCGCGGTGAAGTAGAGAAAGTTGTGAAGCGAAGCTCCCTGGAACTGGTAGATTGCCTGCTTCTCATCGCCGACGATAAAGAGGTTGGGTTCATCGTGGAAGCTCCCGAGAAGCTCCAGTATTGTATTCTGCGCCTGGTTCGCATCTTGGTGCTCGTCCGCCAAGATGTACTGGTACTCCTCCTCCAAAGTGAGGAGGAGCTCGCGTTCAGCCACGAGCACGCGCACCAGCTCCATAATCATGTCTCCATAATCATAGAGTCGCTCGCGCTTAAGCGCCTCTTCATAGGCGCGGTAGACCAGCGCGAGCTCTCGGTTGCGCTCATATTTTTTCGGATTCGCCGCGCGGTCTACTGTGCGCAGGAGTGCGGCAAAGGCGGAGGGAGACATATTCTCGCGCTTGAGCGTCTCTATCGCCTTGACGACGGAGCTTACGTAGTACAAGGGATTGCCAAATGGTTTGATGGCCTTCAGGCGCCGCGCGAGCACCGCGCGCTCCACCAGGCGCAGTGAATCAATGCGGTCCGCCGTGTGCGAGCCAATAATGCGCGGAAAGTATTCGGGGAAGCGCTGGATAACAGCGTTGGCAAATCCGTGGAAGGTGTAAATGTTTACGCGGTAGGCGGCGCTCCCGATGATCTCTGCAAGCCGCGCGCGCATTGCCGCAACTCCTGAGTTGGTAAAGGTAAGCGCGAGTATTCCTTCCGGCCCCACGTCAGTGCGTTTTAAAATATTGGCAATTCGCAGAGTAAGCACCTGCGTTTTGCCTGTTCCCGGGCCGGCAATGACGATGACTGGCCCCTCAATAGCGTCCACCGCTTCGCGCTGGCGCGGATTGAGCGCCCGATAGAGAGTCTCAAATGTGCTTTTCTCTGAACGCATAGCGGTGTAGAATGGCTCCATGATACAGGAACGCATTAAAAATGAAACGAAGTCGGCTCTGCGGGAGAAGAACCAACCGAAGTTGAATGCCCTGCGCTCGCTCCTCGCGGCTTTTATCAATGAGCTCGTCGCCGAGAAAAAAACGCCGGACTCCCCCGTCTCCGACGAACTAGCGCTGCGTGTTATTAAGCGCGCGATCAAAACTCGCAAGGATTCAATCGCGCAGTTTGTAGCCGGTGGACGGCAGGACCTTGTGGAGAGTGAGGAGGCGGAGCTTGCCTATATAGAGAGCTTTGCGCCGGCCGGCGTTCCAGCGGAAGAGATAAAAAAAGCAGTCGAGGCAAAAAAGACGGAGCTTGGTATTAGCGACAAAGGCAAGGCGGGTATCCTTGTCGGTGCAGTCATGAAGGAACTCCGCGGCCGCGCAGATGGCAATGACGTGAAGCGTATCGTTGACTCGCTTTTTAACTGACTGGAGTCAGACTTCAGTCAACAAAAAATCCGTCTGCGACGGCGGACGGATTTTTTGTTTGTTGGAGTCCTCTACCGTATCAGCGGTGTCTGATTGGATGGCGTATCGTCGTCAGACTCGCTATCCATGTAGTGGAAGATGAGCCGGATGGCAATCGCAATCGCAAGGATAATCAGGAGCAGGATAATGAGGCCGAAGCAGGGACTCCCCGTGCCGAGGTCAAAGATGTCTCCCAGCGCGGCAAGCACGTTCGGCTTGGTGACAGTAAGATTATCAAGTGAGGATGCGGTCGTTGAGGCGGCCAGGAGCCGCTGATACTCATCAACAGTGATGCAGATTTTTTCAGGAGCTTTCGGTTGAGGAGCCGCGGCTTTGGGCTTGGCAACGGAGGCAATCTGCTTGGGGGCTGTTCTCACCACCGGACGAGGAGCAATTCCCGCACTTGCGCCGGTAACAATAATCTTCAGAGTTCCCTTTGCTTCAGGTTCATTGGAGCGTGCGTTAGGGATGCGGGCAACAACGGGAATTTCATAGGTCCCCGGGCGCGCATTCGCAAGAGTAATGAGCGGGACATTCATGACTCCCACATCTCCGTTCGGCCGATTGCCAATACGCCAGAGGCGCGGGTAAGTGATGGCACTGCCGGTTTGGCTCACAAAGTCATCGCCTGCGATAATCCACGCCGTTGAAGTTGAGATGACTGCATTCTTGCCCTCGTAGATGAACTGGCTGGGGAGCGTCATGGTGAGATCAACGTCATTTGCTGTGGCAGTGCCAATATTGCGCACCACAAGCGAGGCATTGACCTTCGCGCCAGCACGTACCTGCGGTACTGCACCGTTTTGCGCGACAGAGAGTTTGGCGTACATCGGCGTACCGCCACCTCCTCCGCCACCTCCTCCGCCACCACCATTGTCACCGTTGCCCTCATCTTTGAGTTTACAGCCACTAATACAGTTGGGGCCACCATCACATCGCTCATCGGGTTGATTCACAACTCCATCGCCACAGAAAGGGCCAGATTTACAGCCGTCAGTGCATCCTTCACCACCATCGCAGTCTTCATTTGGCTGATTTACCACACCATCGCCACAAAAGCCCTCTCCGGCCCAAGCAAAGCGGGGAGCAGAATTTGCCCCAACGAGTGCGACACTCACAGCAATGAGCGCCAAGGCAATGAGCGAACTTACGAATATCTGTTTATACATACTAATTTGCTTACTATATTAAACTACCCCCGTAGACCTTCCGACCCTACTAATAAATAACTAAAACGTCAAGCCCTATCAGGGTTTTTTAACTATAGCATGTTTGTATAATAAAGTCAATCACAGGACGCTTGCCAAAGCAATATGCTTATGATATAATACAATAACGCTGCAAAAGCGGCGGAAGGTGGTTCTTTGACACAAAGTTGCTCGGCGACTTACGATAAAAGAGTATAGAGGAGGAGAAAAAATGAGAAAGGTAGTAGTAGTCTTGTTGTCGCTTGCAGCGCATGCTGCAAGCGCACTTCCCAACTTGCAGGTAATAGAGGCGAAGCACTTTGCCTCTGGATGCCTCAATGTGGAACAAGCGTATCACGGGAGTGGTACGGTCAAAAACGGCGGCGATGTTGCCGCCCAGAACTTCAAGGTTCTCATCATCATGTATGGTGAGGACAGCTTCTTCAAAAGGGAAAGGGTCACTGACGATGACCTCCTCGCGATGTATTACGAGAAGAGTGACGACCCGCGAATCAGGGACAGTATGTTTCTGAAAGAAGTCGCCTCTCTTGTTCCTGGAGAGACCAGAACATTTGAGGTTGACCGCACCTTGCCTGCTGATGCTCCATGCCAAAGGTATGGGCTCCGTGTTATTGCAGACGTGGATAATGCGGTAGCTGAGAGCTCGGAAGAGGATAATGCTAAGAATGGCATCCCCTACTTCCCTTGCAAGTGTCCGGAGGCTGCTCCGTCATCAACACCGACGGCAGCGCTGACGCCAACGATCACTTCAACCCCGACAGTAACAGGGACGGCGATTGCTTCTCCAACACACTCTCCCACGATTACGGAGACCGCGACGGTGACCAACACCGGCGCACCGACGGCAACAGCAACGCTCTCTCCCACAGCAACAGCATCGGCAACCGTGACCAACACGGGAGCTCCGACAGCTACACAGACAGGGACGGCGACTCTGTCACCTACCGCAACGTCTACGTCAACAGTGACTGCAAGCGCAACAGTGACCAACACTGGAGTACCCACAGCCACGCAGACGGGAACTGCTACAGCATCAGCGACAAACACTGCTTCTCCTACCGCCAGTCCTAGTGCGACGGTGACCAACACCGGCGCGCCGACGGTAACAGTTACGCCGATGGGCAAACCGAACGTCACTGTCTGGTTTGAGTTACTGGATGGCGACTTGTCGCCACTTCCAGAAGGCTCGTGCCTTGAGGACCTACACATCCATGCGCTTCTGGTCCATGTTTCTAACATTGGATCAGTCGCCGTAGAAGATGTGGCTCTTAAGATTACGAGCGTTCAGGAGAAGGATGTCCAGGTTTTTGCTAATTTGTTTGGCAAAGATCACGAAACTGTCTTAGAGGGTCCGCTCGCTCCAAATCAAGAGAAGGTGTGGACGATCAGAAATGATCCGTTCCACCCGATCTGTGCGATGAGATACGGAGCAACAGTCATTGTTGACCCGGACGATCTAATTGACGAGGAGAACGAGAATGACAATCAGGCAGGGCGCTTTCTTTTAGAAGGTTGCTGCCCGGTTGAGACGCCCACCCCCACTGTCTCTCCCACCATCACTGCCACGGCAAGCCCCACTCATACAGAAACGGATGAGCCAACGGTTACCATGTCGCCGACAGCGACTTGGACGAGCACACCGACTCCTACCAAAACCGGCGCTCTTGAGCCCACGGCAACGTGGACGACTGTGTCGCCAACGGCAACGGTAACTCCAACGGAGACGCGAGGGTTCTGCGACCGAGGATTCTACTTGCTAGACATCTTCGGACAACTGCATCGTGCGGGTAGTCCTCCTGTCATCACAGGGAGCATCACGCTCCCCGGCGGCAACGCTATGGGTGCGGAGAAAGTCCGCACGGACGAGGACATTGCCGTCTTGGACGGCATGGGAGTAGTCACCTTTGTCTCGCATCCGGAGAACACTCCGATGCAAGACTTTCTCTTCCAGCCAAGTCCTGCCTTCCCCCTCGGACGCGCGGTTGACCTTGCAGTCACACCGAGCGGCGAGGGCTTCTGGGTGTTGACGGACTTCGGCGGCATCTACCGCGCAGGCACGGCTAAGGTAACAGGGCAAGGTGCTCTGGTACCGCATACCGACGAGCTCCCTCTTGGCTACGACATCATGTTCGGGCCTATGAGGAGGCCCGGCTTCCCCAATCCGGGAGGAGCCTCTCTGCGAGCAGTTTCGCTCGGAGTGATTAACCCTGACGGGGATGATCAAGCCAATGGCTACATCATCCTTGATAGCCAAGGAGGGCGCTTCCTCCTCAATGGAGATGGGAGCACTGTTGCTCCGGGGACCTATGCAAATCGTCCTCCTGACGATCCGCTGAAGTTACTGGACTCACCCACGCGTCTGGAACCGCCGGACGCGTACATCTGGCCCTTCTTCGCAGGCATGGATATTGCTCGCGATCTGGAGCTACACCCGTCTCAAAAAGGCCTCGTGGTCTTTGACGGATGGGGTGGCATTCATCCGGTGCCAGTTGATAGGGTCAGCAATCCTGTGTTCTACACACGAAATGACGACCCGAACGACCCTGGCAACTTAATTACGACTGTGGGTATGCCTTACATTGTGGAAGGGTTTGACAATCCGGAAACTCCACAAGATGAAGGGAACGAGAACATCTACGGGGTTGATGCCGAGTCAATCTTCACGGGTTTTAACTTCTCACCGGGTTGCCAACAAGGGTTCTACACCCTTGACGAGTTCGGGGGTGTGGCCGTCTTCGGAGGAGTGCGGAGAACATCAGATAACATCGGTTCGCCATTCTCCTCACCCTACTTCTTCCCGTTTATGCACGGGAAGAAGCTCGTCATCTACTGATGACGAGACCGAGCAACATTACTGGTTCTTTCGCCCCCGATGCGCACCACGTGTCGGGGGTTTTTCTTTTTCAATACAATACTAATCGGATCATCATCCCCCCTCCGCGCCGGGCTGTAGACACGTCCGTATGCCTTGAGCCGGTAGGCAGTATCCCACCACTCGCGCTTTGGGAAGAGCTTCATCAGGTCGCGCTCTATTTTATTTGGGTCGCTCTCTTGGGTGAGACCGAATTTGCGCGCGAGACGGCGCACGTGGGTATCCACGGCAATCCCTTCCACTACTCCGTGCACATGCCCGAGCACTACGTTGGCGGTCTTTCTGCCCACACCGGGAATAGTGAGAAGTTCGGAAATCGTTTTGGGGAGCTTGCCTTCAAAGCGCTCTCCAAGCGCCTTGGCTGCGCCAATGATACTCCTTGCCTTGTTGCGGTAAAAGCCGGTTGAATGGATGTCCTGTTCAAGCTCCTCCTGTTTAGCCGACGCGAATGCGTTTAGGCCTCTGTATTTCTTAAAAAGCTTCGCGGTAACTTTGTTCACCTGCGCATCGGTGCACTGCGCAGAGAGAATCACGGCAACCAAAAGCTGCCAGGGAGTCTTGTAGTGCAGAGGCGTCTGCAGTTTTCCCGGGAAAAGTTTTTTCAACTCCCGAGAAATGATACGGGCTCGCCACGTAAAACTCGCGGACTCATCACGTGACAAGCGCATAGGTATTTTTTTTCTTGCTAATCAAACCGTCTTTCATCAGTGCAGAGAGGTTTTTCTCAATACGATCTTGCAGGAATGGGAGAGAGTGTGCGAGTGCGCTACTGCTCTCTGGGCCAGAGGTGAGCCTCCGCAGGAGCGCACCGCGCACTTCCCGTTCGGAGCCCTTGAAAGGTTTTTGATGGACATGGTGCGCGCTCCTCTGGGAGGGATTTGCGCCCTGCGTTTTTAAATATGCGCCGTAGTCCATAAGCGCCGCATACCAATTGCGCGCATCGCGGGGAGGCAGTGTTGCCTCAATGAGCGGCAAGAGCTCCGCATCGCCCACCTTCTCCCGCGTAGGGAAGAAGTGATGGAGGAAGACGCTCCTGATATTGGTCTCAATAAATACCTGCGGCTCGTTGCATGCAAAAGTGAGGACGGCGCGCGCGCTGTAGCGGCCGATGCCGGGAAGTTTCCCCAGCGCCGCCGGGTCATGTGGGACTTTCCCCTTATATTCACGAACGATTATTTTTGCCGCTTTGTGGAGATAGAGGGCGCGGCGATTGTAACCGAGACCCTGCCACATACGCAGAACATCGGCAAACGGCGCGGACGCCAATGTGGAAACGTGAGGGAAACGCTTGATAAACTCACGGTACTTCCCCACCACGCGCGAGACCTGCGTCTGTTGGAGCATCACTTCGGAAACAAGGATATGGTAGGGATCGCGCGTCCTGCGCCACGGGAAGCTCCGCTTATGAGCGCGGTAGTAGCGCCAGACAGTACATACAAATTTTTTCTTCCTTTCTTTTTCCTTTGCCTTCATGGCGCTATGATACAGGTTCGTCCCTGCAAGAGAAAGGCCCCGTCTTATGGATTGGATAAGAGCGGGGCCGGCAGATGTGTCGGGTAATTAGTCGTCCGTTACCGTGGGCTTAACACATGAGGAGGCTAAGATGGGACCCGATGGCATCTGCGAGTTGAGTGTGCTCCGTTTACAGTATACTCCTCCCTTCTCCTTCCGCAAGGAGTCTCTTTAAAAAAATGGAAATATCTCAAAATCAGTGCTAGAGTATGAACGCAATTGCCGGGTCGTCTAATGGTAGGACACATGCCTCTGGAGCATGGTATTGGGGTTCGAGTCCCTGCCCGGCAGTTTGGAACAGAGTGGAAAACTGACGGGCAGGGACTCGAAAAGCTTTTGAGAATTTTTATGAGCCTTGCGAAAATAAAAAGTCAAAAAGGTATACTGTTCATGTCAATATTTATTCTCTAATTCGCGCGAATAAGAGAATAAGAAAGTTAACAATAGGTATGTTCCGCGATAGGAGAGATGCGGGGAGAAAGCTGGCGGAGAGACTCACCGAGTACCGCGGGGCTGACGCGGTGCTCCTCGCACTCCCCCGCGGCGGGGTAGTGCTCGGGGCAGAACTTGTCCGCTCCTTCAAACTCCCTCTGGATATCCTTTCCATACGCAAGGTAGGGCACCCCGATAATCCCGAGTACGCCCTCTGCGCCGTGGATGCGCGCGGTATGCAATTGTGCAATGAGGATGAACTCAAGAGCGTTGGCCGCGCCTGGTTCACAGAGGCGCTTGAGCGAGAGCGCAGAGAAGCACAGCGGCGCGAGGAGCTCTACCGCGGAGGCAGAGCCGCCGTGGAGCTCACCGGCAAAACGGCCATCATTGTTGACGACGGCATCGCCACCGGTCTCACGATGCGGCTTGCAGTGCGCTCTGCAAGAACGCAGGGCGCCGCGCGCGTGATAGCCGCTGTACCTGTTGCCTCGCGCGAAGCGTCAGAAGAGGTGCGGAGAGAGGCAGGTATGCTTATTGTGCTGGAGCCGCCGGAGCAGTTTTTAGGCGCTGTGGGTGCGCATTACAAGAATTTCGAACAGGTAGCCGACAGCGAGGTTATTGCGCTACTACGACAGTGATAGTATAGTGTCCGCATATTAGTTAAGTGTACGAATCATGAATAAAACGATTTGGATAGTTGTCGGAATTGTGATACTCATCGCTTTCGGCCTTTACTTTTATATGGCCGGCAGTGGCTCTCCCGCAGAGATCCCGGGTACAGTGGGGAGTACTCCCACGTCCCTTAACCAGCTTGCGGCGCTCGGCACGCCGCAGAAGTGCACGTTCGCGGACGGGGCGGCGGATGTTCGCTCTGAAGGTGTCGTCTATGTGAGCGGCGGCTCCGTGCGCGCGGACTTTGCGAGCGCCGAGGGCACAAACACGGCAACGCAAGGACACATGATACAGAGTGGCGGAGAGGTCTACACGTGGGTAGACGGCATGACGCAGGGCTACCGGATAGCAGCAAGCCAAGCAGGGAGCGCTACCGGCACAGCACAAGCGCTCAACCCCGACAAGAGCGTTGATTACCGTTGCGAGCCATGGTCTCCTGATGCTTCGGCATTTACTCCCCCGGCAAACATTTCATTCGTGAGCATGGCAGACATACAGAGCCAAATACGGATCCCCGTTGATGTTCCGCTCGGGCAATAAAATCATCCTTATAACGCTTATCTCTTTTTCTTCAAACTTTCCCGTGCCGTCGCCTTCATAAACGCCGTAAAGAGCGGGTGGGGTTTAAGCGGGGATGATTTAAATTCAGGATGAAATTGCGTCCCCATAAAGAATGGGTGTGTTTTTGCGGGAAGTTCAAAAATCTCCATGAGCACTCCATTCGGAGAGCGGCCGGAAAAAACTCCCCCGCCTGCTTCAATACGCTCCACGTAATCAGGGTTCACCTCGTAGCGGTGCCGGTGCCGCTCGCTGATAGAATCAGCGCCGTAGGCCGTGTGCGCAATCGTCCCCTCCAAGAGCTCTGCAGGATAGGCGCCAAGGCGCATCGTCGCGCCGTACTTGCCATTCCGAACATTTTCCTTCTGCTCGGGCATGATGTCTATGACCGGGTGTGCGGTGTTCCCGTCAATCTCGGTCGTGTGCGCGTGTGCAAATCCCAAACAATTTCGCGCAAATTCAACGATGGCAAGCTGCATGCCGTAGCAGAGGCCGAAGTAGGGAATGCCATTCTCGCGCGCATACTCAATCACCTTAATCTTCCCCTCCACCCCCCGCTCGCCAAATCCGCCGGGGACAAGGATGCCCGCGTAGCGAGAGAGTTCTTTGAGTTTCTTCTTTCCCTCGTTATGGCTGGACGAATCCTCTTCATATTCCGTGGAATCCAGCCAGCTGATGGAAACTTTTTTACCCTGCGCCGCACCTGCGTGCTTGAGCGATTCAATGACTGAAATGTACACATCCGAGAGCACGAAGTCCCCAGTCTTGAAATACTTCCCCACAATGGCAATGGGCACTTCCTCGCGCGCTTTCTGCAGACGAGCCACCATAGCGCGCCACTCATGCAAGTCGGTGCTCCTGGGCCGCAGGCGCAGACGCTTGAGGAGCCGGTCAGAGAGTTCATCCTTCTCAAAGTTGATGGGTATCTCGTAGATGCTCTCGATATCGGGGGCCGAGATGATGTCCTCGGCGGCAATGTTGCTTGAGACGGCGATTTTCTCTTTGCGCTTCTTGTCCAGTGGCCGGTCACTGCGCGCGATGATGATGTCCGGATGCACACCGTAGCTATTCATGGTACGCACCGCCTCCTGCGTCGGCTTGGTCTTCATCTCGCCAATCTTCCCCGGCACCGGCAAGTAGCTCACCAGCACAAAGAGCACATCCTCGGGATGTTTAAGCTTGAGAATGCGCGCCGCTTCAATAAACATGGCATTTTGGTACTCGCCCACCGTCCCGCCGATTTCCACAATCGTGATATCCGCGCCGGTTTTCTCCTGCGAACGCTTGAGGCGGCGGGTTATCTCCTCGCAAATGTAGGGCACCGGGTCAACGCATTTCCCCCCGTAGCCCAGCGCGCGTTCTTTGTCTATGACGTGCTTGTACACCATGCCACTGGTCATGTAGTTCTCCGGCGGGAGCGGCGTGTCCAAAAAGCGCTCATAGTTGCCCATATCCTGGTCGCACTCCAGACCTGAATCCAGCACAAAGACCTCCCCATGCTCAATAGGGTTCATCGTTCCCGCGTCAACATTGAGATAGGGGTCAATTTTAACGGGACTTACCGTGAAGCCCCGCGCTTGGAGAATTTTTGCGATTGACGATGTGGTGACCCCTTTTCCCACTCCAGACATCACTCCGCCTAAGACGAAGATGTACTTGTGTCGGCGGGCCGCACTCATACCTTAAGGTAGCGTGAGAGAGCAACAAAGCTTGAGACAATACCCAGCGCAATCCCGAGCCCCAAAAGCGAGAGGAAGAGCCGCCCAAAATCCGCCACGTAGTAGGCAAAGATGTTGAGGCCCCCAAAGGCGCTCTCTGTGCTCCGTCCGAGCCAGAAGGTTGCCGGGTACAGGAGCGCCGCCGCAAGGATGGCCGAGACGATGCCGTACATGGCTCCCTGCATCATAAAGGGGCCACGCACAAGGTTGTTCCCCGCGCCGACAAGCTTCATAACCGAGATTTCATCCCGCGCAGTGTAGAGAGCAAGCGAGATGGTGTTTACGGTAACCATAATGGACATGATGGCAAGTGTGAGCGCAATGGTGGCGCCCACTCGGCGCGTGTAAGAAAGAATAGTGTTCATACGCTCAATAACAATTTTGTTCTGGCGGTAGTTCACTTTCTCTATGATGTTCTCGCCGCCCGGCGAGAGCGCGGTGTCGCCTTCCAGAAACTTGCTCACGCTCTCGTACTGCGAGAGTTCTTTTGCTTTAATATTGAGGCTCGCACGCAGAGGGTTCCCACCCACCTCCTCAAGCGCGGCAAGCATCACCGCGTCGTCCTTGTGCCGCTCCCTGAAAGCCAAGAGCGCCTGCTCGCGCGTAACGTATTCAACGCGGTTCACTTCGGGGAGCGTCTCGAGGGATTTTTTGAGCGCCAGAATATCCGGCTCTTGCGCGTCTATGGTAAAGTAAAGGGTCACATCCACTTTCTCTTTGACCGTCTCAAGAAACGAAGAAAGAAAAACGTTTCCCACCATAAGAGCGCCAACCACGGAGAGCGTAATGAGCATGGCAAAGATTGCCGCAAGCGACACGGTGCCGTTGCGCCAAAAACCGATGAACCCCGACCGCATCATCCTCCGTGTGTATGACCAAATCATAGCTGTATTATAAAACGTATTTGCCGTGTTCGTCATCGCGGGTAATGCGACCGTTCTCCAGCGTAATCACGCGCTTTTTGAGCGAGTCAATAACTCCCTTGTTGTGTGTGGTGAGAATGACCGTTGTGCCGAGGTCATTGATTTTTTTGAGAATCTGCACAATCTCAAAGGTATTGAGCGGGTCAAGGTTGCCCGTCGGCTCATCGGCAATAATGAGGTCAGGCTGATTGACGATGGCGCGCGCAATAGCCACGCGCTGTTTCTCGCCGCCAGACATCTCGCGTGGGAAGCTCCAAATTTTCTGCTTAAGCCCCACAAGATCAAGCGCATGCGGCACATCCGCCTCAATCTCCGCATCACTGCGACCCGCCGCCTCCATGGCGAAAGAAATATTCTCAAAAGCGGTCTTGTCCGGTAGGAGCCGGAAGTCCTGGAAGATACAGCCGATGCGGCGGCGCAGATGTGGGAGCTCGCGGCGTGGGAGCTCGTGCACATTTACCTTGTCAAAGAGGACCTGTCCGTCGCTCGGCTCGTCCTCAACAAGTATCAGTTTGAGGAGAGTAGACTTCCCTGCCCCTGACTGGCCGACAATGGAAAGAAATTCACCATGTCCCACCTCAAAACTTACCTTTTCAAGGGCTTTGGAATTGTCCGAATAGATTTTTGTTACCTTGTCAAAAACAATCATAGTTTTTCTTCTGCCGCAATAAACTCGTCCAGCTCACCCTCCTTAAGCACTGCGTCCACATCATGGGTCTCCACCCCCGTCCGATGGTCTTTTACCATCTTGTATGGGTGGAGCACATAGGAGCGTATCTGATTACCCCATTCGGCTTCTGTCGTCTTGCTGATGTACATGTTCTCCACCTTCTTAATACGCTCGTCCTGCAGCCTCCGATAGAGTTTGCCTCGCAGGATAGTAAGAGCTCGCTCTTTATTTTGTGCCTGTGAACGTTCGCTCTCGCAGTGCGCCGAGAGCTTGGTAGGGACATGCAGCACGCGCACTGCCGTCTCGCGCTTGTTCACGTTCTGCCCGCCGGGGCCGGATGATTTGGTGTACTCCACCTCAATCTCATTCTCGGGGATTTCCACGTCTTCCACTTTGGTGAACTCCGGGATGATTTCCACCATCGTAAATGAGGTGTGGCGGAGCTTCTTGGCGTTAAAGGGCGAGATGCGCACCAGACGGTGCACGCCAGACTCGCGCTTGAGCGTGCCATAAGCACCGGCCCCTTTGATCTCTGCCGTAATGTTGCGGTAGCCGCCATGGTCATTCTCATTCTCGTGCAACACGCGCATGTTCCATCCTCGCTTCCCTGCAAAACGCTCGTACATGTGAAAGAGCAATGCGGCAAAATCTTCTGCATCGTCGCCGCCGGCGCCGGCAAAGATAGTGAGAACGGCATTCCCTCTGTCGTAGGGCTCCATATCGCGCAATTCCGCCTTAAGGCGGCTATGCTCCTTGAGCACTTCCTGGGCACGATTCTTATCCTCCCAAAAGTGTGGGCCGGCCATCTGTGCTTCCACATCGGAAATTTTCTCGGTAAGCGCCTCCCGCACATCTCTCTCTGCCATCCTTCGTATTATATACGAGTGAATCGCATCCGCAAAGCGCTTGAAATTGCCTCCATTGAGCCCTATACTGGTGGAGTTCCCTGCCGTTGTAGCTCAGTTGGTAGAGCACGCGCATGGTAAGCGCGAGGCCGGCAGTTCAATCCTGCCCAACGGCTTACTCTAGCCTCCAGTATCTAGAGTGCCACCTTAGCTCAGTTGGTAGAGCGGCGCATTCGTAACGCGCAGGTCCCCAGTTCAATCCTGGGAGGTGGCTCAAGTCTAAGCATCAGCGCACTGAGCGGTAGCCCCCGGGCACTCCACCCTTGGAGAGGACAACCTGCCAGAGCTGGTTGTGGCGAGCTCGGAAGCTGCCTGCACAGGAGAGGAGGTAGTAGCTCCACATGCGGTAGAAGCGCTCGCCATACTTCTCTTTAAGTTCTGGCCATGCGGATTTAAAATTGTGATACCAGACCATGAGTGTCTTATCGTAATCGGGTCCAAAGTTATGCCAATCCTCCATCACGAAGAGCCCTTCAAGAGCGCCCCCAATCTGCGCGACCGAGGGGATTTCTCCCCCGGGGAAGATGTAGCGGTCAATCCAGGGGTCAGTGTTGTACTGCGTGATAGTAGCGCCAATTGTGTGAAGGAGGAAGAGTCCTCCCTGCGAGAGCATGCGCGACACAGCATCAAAAAATGTCCGATAATTTTTTTGCCCCACATGCTCAAACATACCGATTGAAGCAATCGCATCAAAGCGCTCCCCTGCCTCTGCGAGCCCGCGGTAATCAGCGAGGCGCACCTCAACCGGATATCCGGCAAGCCTTGTGTGCGCGAGCTCTGCCTGCGCCTTTGAAACGGTAATGCCAAGCCCCGCCGTACCGTAGCGTTCCGCCGCAAACTTAAGCAAACTCCCCCACCCACAGCCAATATCTAAAAGACGCTGGCCTTTTTCTAGTTTGAGCTTGCGGCAGATGAGGTCTAATTTTTGCTCTTGCGCCTCGGCAAGGTTCTGGGCTTTCTCCCAATACGCGCAGGAGTAGACCATACGAGGGTCCAGCATGCGCTCAAAGAGATCATTGCCGAGGTCATAATGCGCGCGACCGATACTGAAAGCGCGCTGGAAGGACTGACGGTTCCTAAGGATCGACTTGAGTGCAAGGAGAATGAGCGATGGGCTCCAGGGGAGCTTCTCGTCAAGTTTTGCCGCGAGTACCTTAACGAAGAATTCATCCAAATGCTCGCAGTCCCACCAACCGTCCATGTAGGCCTCACCGAGTGCGAGAGAGCCTCCGCCGAGCGCCCGTGCAAAGAAGCGCTCATTGTAAACCGTAACATCCTGCGAACGAGAGCCTCCTATGGCCACATCCGCCTGTGCGAGCAGAGATTCAATTGTCGCTCGGGCTGACATCATTTTGCTCTGGTTCTGGGCGCGGCCGAAGGGAGTTGAACCCTCAATCTATCGCGTGACAGGCGATTGTGTTAACCGCTACACCACGGCCGCAACGGCATTATCCTAACAAAAATGAACTGAAAGATACAGGATGCAAGTGCAGTATTCTTGAATTAGTCCGAACGCATTTTTCCGGAAAATTCCCCCCGCGAATCCGCCAGCTGGCGGACGGAAAGGCGGCGGAGTCGCACCGCTGACAATTTCAAGTTTTTCTTTGGCGGCATTCAATCCAAAAATTTATGGAGTGAATACTTAAAGAATAAAGAATTTTTATGAAAATTTCAATGTTTTCAAATATAGAAAAAGTACGAGCCCCAAGCAGAATTGAATTCCACGAGGGGCTCGGATTGTTGCGACAACGACTAGAAATCGTCGCAAAAAAAGATGACCGCTACCGCTGGCCAGATCCAGATTCCGATTCCTGCGAGAAACAGGAACCAGTACTGAACCCAAAGGTATCCCCCAGAGGGACCCTCCAGTTCGCGGATGGTTCCACGAATGTCATCCAGCGCAACCTGGTAGGTCGTCTCGGTACGCGGAATATCCTTGACGGCCTCGAGTCGCGTGATGATCGAGGAGATGGAACCATTCAACTTCGCCAGGTCATTCGCGGGAGTTTTGAAGATCAGGGCGGTGTGACCACGAGTCATGCCATGACGCTCCATCCCCGACTTCAACTCCTTCATGTACTCCAACATGTCCGGCACGTCCGCAGCGACCTGTGCGCGATGGGCGACGGACTCCACGTCTCGGTTCAGTTGGTAGCCCTGATTGATCAGGAAAATACCAACCAAAACCGACACGACCAACGAAACTATCAACGAGGTTTTCATGCGGTTCTCCTTTCAAGGTACTGGTTGACTGAATCAAGCCACCATGACTTGATTTCATGCTATCCTACCATAACAGGAGTTCTGTGTCAAGGGCAACAAAAAAACACCATCTCTGGTGCTTCTCGTTTCTTAACTCTTTGGATTAAAAAATTTTCTTCCCCCAAAATGCGAAACCGCCAATTCGTTTTTACCCCCAAAATTGAATACGAATTAGTCGCCGAGTCCGCCGAAAAGGCGGATAAACTCCGCGAGGCGAACCCTTCAAACTTGCAATTTCCTACGTGGTGCCGGGGGTGAGAATCGAACTCACGACCTTGGGTTTATGAGTCCCACGCTCTAACCAACTGAGCTACCCCGGCAGCATATTATTTGATACTCTATTCTAAATTCTAACGCAAAAATCTCATTATCATCGACCCACTCCGCCAGCCGGCGGATACCCCGGCATACATATGACGTACAAATCATATAGTGCCACGGAACACTGAAAAAGGCCAACCTACCGACTGGAGAATTGGCCTTTTTCAGCTATGGTAGCGGGGGTTGGATTTGAACCAACGACCTTCAGGTTATGAGCCTGACGAGCTACCACTGCTCCACCCCGCAATATACGCGGGGCAAGCCCCGCAACAACCACAAGTGTAGCACAGGGTTATAGATAGTCAAATTCCTTAAAAACCCTTTCATAGAGGCCGACAATTCGGCGTGCTTCACGCTCGGAGAGCGGCAGGGCGCTCCCATCGTGCGCAATGCGGTTGCGCGCCTTATGCGCTTCCCATGCATCGTCCAAGCTTACAAAATCGCTCTTCTCAACCACCTTGAGTTTATCCCCCAAACTCGCACCGGGCAGATTCATGGTCCCCACAATTTCTCCAAGGATGCTATCTGCCTCAATAATCGCCATGCGCCAATCTGATTCGTTTGAGGAGCTTAACTTATCCTGGATGAACTGCCACCGAGCTTCATTGGGAGTGCGGTTGCTCTCCACGGCAACATGTTCCATCTCCGCTTCTTCTGCTAGGGAGCGTGCCATATTAAGCTCACGGATTTTAAACGCCACCCATATCAGTCCCGCCGCAAGGAGGCCGGAGATAATAATCGCAAACACTTTATACCAATGGATTGTCTCTGCGACAGCAGGGAGCCGTGCAAGGTCGCCGTCAATAAAGGCAAGAAAAAGCCCCCGCAAAAACTGCATGAGCTTGTAGATATAATAAAAAATTGCGTCAATCACCATCGATATCTTTCCCTATGCTAAAGAGCGCCGACTCACCGCAGTAGGGTGCAATGAGCTGGAAGCCAACAGGCAGGCCCGGCATGGTCTTCCCCGCAGGAATGGAGATGGCAGGGAGCTCGGCAATATTTGCCGGCACGGTAAAAATGTCTTCAAGATACATTTTGAGTGGGTCATCCGCCTTCTCGCCAATAGCAAACGCCGGCGAGGGCGTAGTGGGAATTGCAATGGCATCCACGGCGCGGAAGGATTCTTCAAACTCCCTGCGGATGACGGCGCGCACCTTGCACGCCTGCGCATAATAGGCGTCGTAGTAGCCGGCAGAGAGCACGTAGGTCCCAAGAATAATGCGCCGCTTTGCCTCGCGGCCGAATCCTGCGCCGCGAGTTTTAATATAATCCCCGTAAAGATCATCCCCGTCCACATGCAGCCCGTAGCGCACACCGTCAAAGCGCGCGAGATTTGTGGAGACTTCAGCCGGCATGATGATATAGTAAACGGCAAGCGAGTGTGTGATGGTGGGGAGTTCTATGTCACAGACCTTGTAGCCTTTGCCGCGAAGCGTCGTAAGTGTCTCTTCAAAACGCGCGAGTATTTTTGCATTCACTCCCTTTTCCAAGAAGCGCCGCGGGACACCAATTCGTTTTGCCCTTTTATTCTTTTTTTGGATTTGTGCGGGATCTAGTGTTGTTGAGTCCATCGGGTCGCGGCCGGCAATTGCCTCAAAGAGCAGTTCCGCGTCAGCAACTGTTTTTGCAAAGGGGCCAATCTGGTCCAGCGAGGAGGCCATCGCCATAAGCCCCGAGCGGGAGACTCTCCCATAGGATGGTTTGAGCCCCACCACGCCGCAGAAGGCGGCTGGCTGGCGGATTGAGCCGCCGGTGTCAGAGCCAAGCGCGGCAAGCGCCAGATTCCCCGCCACCGCTGCGGCAGAGCCGCCAGATGAGCCACCGGGAACGCGGCTTGTGTCATGGGGATTTTTTGTGGGTCCAAAAGCAGAATTCTCGGTTGAGCCGCCCATGGCAAATTCATCCATGTTGGTGCGTCCCAAGAGCACGGCTCCAGCCTCCTTTAACTTGCGGATAACCGTTGCATCATAGGGCGCGCGATATCCCTCAAGAATTTTTGACGCTGATGAAGCACGCCTCCCTTCAATCAAGATATTGTCCTTTACCGCGAGCGGGATGCCCGCGAGCGAGCCGAGCGCTTCACCCTTCGCTCTCCGCTCGTCAATACGAGAAGCTTGCTCTGCGCAATCATCAAAAACTTCAAGATATGCGTTCAAGCCAGCGTTTTCTCTCTCAATTCGGGAGAGGTAGCTTTCTGTAAGTTCACGCGCAGAGAATTCACCGTGAGAGAGTTTTCTGCTCGCGTCAGTAATGGTGAGAGTTTCTAAAGCGATTGTCATGCTACTTGGTGATAATTTTTTTTACTGAAATAGCGCCGCCTTTTGCGCGCGGAGCCATAGCAAGGAGCGCCTCGCTAAAAATTCCCGGTTCGTGAGCATCTCTGTCTTCACGCATTGTATTAGTACTTGCCCCGCCAATACTTGCAGGGCTCCCCCCATGGGGAACAGTAATCGCATCAGGCACAGTGACCGAACTTAGTTCAGAAACATAGGCAATGATAGAGCCAAGATCACGGGCAAGTGACTCTTTCTCCTGTACGGTGAGTTCTATGCGCGCAAGTCCTGCAAGGCGCTCTACATCCATGCCGTATATCCTATCACTTTTTAATCAGCTTCAAAAACTCCCCTTCAGAGAGGATGGTGATCCCGAGCGCTCGAGCGCGCGCAGCTTTTGAACCTGGAGCTTCTCCCGTAACAACGTAGCTGGTCTTCTGTGAGACGGACTCTGATACTTCGCCGCCGCGCTCGCGCACGAGACGCTTTGCCTCATCGCGGGTAATAGTGGGGAGTGTTCCGGTAAAGACGAATATTTTCGCCCCAAGCAGAGCGCTTGCGCGGTGGGGCGCTCCCTCCCGCACCGTGACCTGCGCGAGCAGTTCAGCAAGGAGTTTTTTGTGCGCGGACTCCTTGAACCAGGAAACGACTGAATCTGCAACGATGTCCCCTACTCCTTCCACCGCCCGCAAGTCCTCCGCGCTCGCGCGCGCGAGGCCCTCCAGTGTGCCGAAATGTTCTGCGAGGTCCTCGGCTGTCTCCTCGCCCACCTGCGGGATGGAGAGCCCAATGAGAAAGCGCGCGAGCGGGACCTCACGCCGCGCAGTGATGGCGGCAATGAGTTTCTGCACTTTCTTTTCTTTGAATGAGGGGAGGGCAAGCAGATCGCCTTCAGCGAGGGTAAAGATGTCGGGGAAGCGCGCTACGAGCCCGCGGTCAATCAAGAGGTCAATGATCTTGGGCCCGAGCCCGTCAATGTCAAAGGCGTGCTTGCCCGCAAAGTGCTGGAGCTTGCGGCGCTGGATCGCTCCTGAATTGCGGTCAACACAGCGGTGCGCGGCCTCGCCGGGGATGCGCTCTATGGCGCCGCACTCGGGAATTGATTTTGGGAACACAAATTTTTTCTCCTTCCCCGTGCGCAATTCAGTGAGCACCGTCACGATATCAGGAATAACATCGCCAGCTTTTTGCAGGATGACCGTGTCGCCCACGCGCACATCCAGTCGTGTGATCTCATCCTCGTTGTGCAGGGTCGCACGAGAGACGGTGGAGCCGTCCACCACAACCGGACGCATGATCGCAACCGGCGTAATAACGCCGGTTCTGCCCACCTGCAGGATGATGTTCTCCACCACCGTCGTCGCCTGCTCTGCGGGGAATTTGTAGGCGATGGCGAAGCGCGGCGCTTTGCCGGTAAAGCCGAGCCGCTCTTGCAGCTCGCGCTCGTTTACCTTCACCACTACGCCGTCAATACCGTAAGGTTCGCGCCGCGAGCGAGCGATCCATTTTTTATAGAACGCAAAAACCTCGTCAATGTCTTTGCAGCGCCCGTAGTGCTTGTTCACCTTAAAGCCGAGCGCCGAGAGAAGTGTGAGCTCTTCCTCTTGAGTTGTGGGCTGGGATTGGAATTCTGCAATGTCGTACATAAAGCTGTCTAGCTTGCGCTCGGCTACGATGCGCGAGTCTAGTTGGCGTATGGTGCCGGCCGCCACATTGCGCGGATTTGCGTAAGGCTCTTTCCCTTCTTTTTTTTGACGCTCGTTGAGTTTTTTAAACTCTCTTTTTGAAATCCACACCTCTCCCTCCACAATAATGTCCACGTCTTTTTCAAGCGTAAGCGGCACGGATTCTATTGTTCTAATGTTTGCCGTCACATCTTCCCCCACAACACCGTCTCCGCGCGTTGTGGCCGTAACGAGGATTCCCTTTTGATAGGTGAGCACGATCTTAAACCCGTCAATCTTCAGCTCGCAGACATACGAGCACCGCGTGCTATGCCCGTCCGAAGCCTTGTGCGGAGGAGGGCCGATCCCTTTCTCCACTCGCTCGTCAAAAGCGCGTAAATCTCTCTCGGTAAAAGCATCGTTAAAGGACCACTGCGGCACGCGGTGCATCACTTTTTCAAACTTTGCGAGCGACTCGCCGCCCACACGCTGTGTGGGCGAATCCGGCGTGATGAGCTCGGGATGCGCCGCCTCCAACTCCGCAAGCTCGCGCTTCAGCGAATCCAGCGCCGCATCGCTGATTTCAGCCCTGTCCAGCACATGGTAGAGGTACCGATGCCGATTGATGGTCTTCCGCAATTGTGCAACCCGCTCCCGAATCCTGGCATCCATATCCTACTCCTGCTTAATCATTTTAACAGCTCGGTAAAGACTGTTTGGGATCGCCGTTCTGGGACTGGTGATGTTACAGATGTTTGAACCATATGCAGTAAACTTTGAGATGATATTATTAGCATTCTCAACTTTAACGATCGCGCAGGAGAGATACCCTCCCTTCCCACTTCCTGTTATAGGAAATATAAAGTAGATGTGTGAGGTAAGGGGTGTACCGTTGAAATCATCAGCATAAAGTACTGGCTTAAAGCCTGGTGCGCCAGAATCCCAGTCACCACATGGTACAGCGCCATCAGAGAAAACAGGATTATCATTTGTTAAAATTGATGCCCGGCATTTTTTTGGCGAATTATCTAACGGATTCGTCATCTCATTGCCGTCAACAATTGACACGGTGAGACATTTGAATACCGGTCTATGATTTTTAATCACAGCTGGATTATCATAATTATCCCAGAATCGAGCGCAGGATAAGCCTGAATCAGCGGCATAGTAGGCTTGGTATCCCTCAATGTCAAACCTGGATACTTTTAAGGAGCGCGCCACTATTGAGCTCATCAATATGACCGCGAGGCTAACGATCATGGTCACCATGATTGCATAGTAGAGCGCAATTCCTTTGGATTTAATATACATATGACCTGTAAAAGAATGTTGTAATTTCAGGTATTTTTACTTCCTTTCCCTTTTCAGACCAGTACACATTTGCACGAATCCGAGCTCCTTCTGCAACCTGTCGAGTTGCATCCAGATCCACTTTCTCAAAAGAAATTACCCGCCTAAACTTTGTCGTGGTCAAGCTTGAATTGCCCTGGATGTAACGAGGAGAAGTGTCTTGGTACACCGTGCAGTCATCTATACCGGAAGCTGCTACATTAACTGTGCAGAACTGCTCACTAAAGATGCTCCAGTCTCCACCTCCAGTTGGCTGGTAGATAGGAGTGCAAGGACCTTGAGCATCAGAAGAAACGCAACCATTACTGATGCTACCGCTCTCTGTCCAAATTACACAGCCCTCTTTGTGGTCGCTTGCATTAAACGCACATTCATTTATATCGTCACCTATGAGAATCCCCTCACCTTTGCTTAACACAAGGTTCTGTTTTAATTTTGCTATCCCCATTTCAAGGCCATCTTGCGCAAGATAGTAGGCTGTTGTCTCATCACTTGCGCGGCGAATAGCGCCGAGATTTGTTGAAAATATATACAATGGCCCGATAATTCCTATGAGCAATATTGCGATCGCAACAAGGGTTTCAATTAGTGTAAAACCGGAATTAGTTTTTATGTTTTCAAAAGTAGTCTTTACCATCGTGTTGTGATACTTGCCTGTATCGGCAGGCTAACTTTCTTCGAGCCGACCATCTTTGAAAGAACAAGGGAAACCGTCAAGTATTGTGAATCATAATTAGGCTTTATGTTATTATAGAGAGTCTTGGGAAGGGCTCTGGACACATAAAACTTTGCTTCATCAACTTCAATTCCTGTGGAATTTAAATTCTGCCCCATTAACGGACTACTTTTAAAAATGAAAGATCGGAGGTAGTTGAGATCTTTTCCACTACTATCATACTGATAGTAATAAAAATATGCCGTTGGTAATCCTGAAATAAAAGTGATTTGATCACTATTGGCTGGCATAGGACAACCCTGCCTTGACGTCGTATCGTCATTAAAATAGTCAGCTCCTCCAGGAAAGACGCACAATATTCTTGTCCCCTGCTTAATATCCCTCGCCCTTAACGAAATACTATCTAAAATAGTTGTCGCATTATCCATGAGCTCTTTTCGGGCAAGAATCTCACGATTGACTTGGGAAAGGAGGACGAGTGTGGAAGTGGTGAGAACTGCGATGACAACAAAAATAGTGATAGAAACCAAGAGCTCAATAAGTGTAAAACCTCGTATCTGTTTTTTAGAGCGTCTATACAGCATATTTATTGCAGTTCCATTCTGCCAGAAGACCATACTGCTAAGATTTTTTGTCTGCCACCTTGTGCTGTGAAAGTAATTTTAACATATTCTTCATCTGGTGGATTATCAGATTGATCACCCGATCTAATCATCGCTTCTATATGAGGACTCTGAAATGTAATATTTACTTGCGCTAGGTATGTGTCTGTACCTGAATGGCAACTCTCACCTGATATTATTTTTTTTCGGCAGATTTTTGTTATCCTCACCCTTGATGGAAGATCTTTAGTAGGTTCAATATTTTCTAAACCGCCAGTATACACACCGTCTTGAGAATCAGGGTTATTTGCGATATCTCTAAAAAGAGTGTAGTTATTTGCCAGTTTACTAATATTTATTCCCACCACAGGAACCGAAGTCATGGTAATAATATCATTTTCAGTGATTCCCTGACTGCGGCCGGAAATTCCAGAGACTTGCATTTCTTTGAGCCCGGCAAGGACTTGTTGGGCGGTCAATTCTAGCTCTTTTTGTGAGCGGAAATCAGGGAGGCTTGAGACAACTATACTGGTGATGATAATAATAATCACTGTCACTACCAACATTTCAATCAATGTAAACCCTTTTTGCTTAGTAGAGTGCATTGGAGAATGAGAAGAATGAGAGTACCGCCGCCATGTCTATGTGGCCAAAGGCCGCCAAGGCGGCTCCGAGGATGAGAAATGGCGCAAAGGGTACCTCGGTCTTTATTGTAGCATAGCGTCCGCGGAAAAGGAGGAGGGCAACGCCAAAGGCCGCCCCAATCCAAAAGGCCAAGAGGAGCGCGGCAAAGCCCTGGCTGGGGCCCAAGAGGAGCCCGAGACCGAGCGCAAGCTTAGCGTCCCCCAATCCCATCCATTTGCCGGCCGAGAAGTGCCACAGCGCCGCAAAAAAGAGCGCCATAGAAAGCGCCACCCCCACCCTCCATCCAATTGACTGAAGTCTGACTTCAGTCAACAGCACGGAAAGGGCGCTCAATCCGATAAGTATATACACCATCCCGTCGGGGATGATTTTGTGGCGGATATCGTAGGCAGTGATGGCCATGAGGATGCTCCATACGGCAAGGTGGTAAAGGGCGCTCCATAATGGCCACGATTGCCAAGCAATAAGCGCAAAGAGGGCTCCTATCCCCAGTTCTACCAGTGGATACTGTGTGGATATCCTGCTCCCGCAGCCGCGGCACCTGCCTCCCTGCAGAAGGTAGCTCAACACCGGTATGAGCTCGTACCAAGCAAGCTTTTTGCCGCAGGAAAAACACCCCGAGCGCCCCGCCAAGGACCTCCCCGTGTTGTAGCGGAGCACCAGCACATTAAGGAAGCTCCCTACGACAGTGCCAAAAATAAAAAAAATCACAAGCGATAAGTTTTCCACAGTACCATTGTACTCCTCTCCTGCTATAATTGACTGAAGTCAGACTTCAGTCAATTTCAATGGACACCATCTACCACATCTACAATAGAGGTGTTGAGAAGAGGACAATCTTTCTTGATGACCGAGATAGAATCAGATTTATTAATTCCTTAGCTATCTTTAACTCGAGCGATCTCGACCCAAACGTAAGCCGCACAATGCGGAATACTCTAATGACTGGAGTCAGACTTCAGTCAGATGACCAGCTTGTGGAGATTATGGCGTTTTGTCTGATGCCGAATCACTTTCACCTCATGATGCGGGCACGAACAGAACGGGGTATCTCAAAATTTATGCAAAAACTGGGAACCGGGTATGCTAATTATTTCAATCTCCGCCGCCAGCGTGTAGGGTCCTTATTCCAAAATAAATATAAATCCGTCCCTATCATGGATGACGCTCATTTTTTGTGGCTCCCCCACTACATACACTGCAATCCGGCTAAGAAGAATGACTGGAGTCCGACTTCAGTCAAAGGGTACCGATGGTCAAGTTATGGAGAATATGCAGAGGATGCCGGGAATAAGAGATATCCGGAAATTATAGATACCACCTTCCTCTCCGAAATTTTTGAGACGCCAGAAAATTTTAGGAAACAAACTCAAGAATGGCTAAAATCCTATTCGGAATCGGAAGCAGACGGCACCAACGCGCTCATCATAGATTGACTGGAGTCCGACTTCAGTCAATGTTGATTACGGTTGCACTTACCAGTTTAAGATACTGAAGGTAATCACCGATGTTGTTTTTTATATCATCCACCATTCTCTTCATATCTACGTTGCCGTATTTGTGAACGATCAAATTTCTCAACCCAACAGAGGGAGCGATTTCGAGCGCAAATTCCATAGGTAAAATTTTATTCTCGCCCAAGACAATGAAAGTGCTCTGATAATCGGCGGGAACAGCTAGATGAGATTGGCTGATAATGTGAGTGTTCAAATCAATTGCCGAATCAACGATTAATTGGAACAATCTTTCAACGGTGTGAAGGACTAAAGATTCGTCAATAATTTCGCGGCTCTCTTTTTTCAACAACGGCAACAATTCATCTAGATAATTTCTGATGTCATTGATTTTATTGGTAGTAAGAGTTTGATCAAGCATGACGCTTAATAAATGATTGAATGGAAGCGCCTTGCAGCTTATAGAGCGGCCGGGCTTCCATATATAATTTAATACTATACACTTTAAAACGGTTGAACAGGTCGACTTCTTGTTCATAGAGCAATACACCTTCCTCCGCTACCTTCTTCAAGAGGAGTGGTGGAGCATTTTTAAGGTCAACCAGTTCAATATTGCCGTAACCGGTTTTAGTCATCAACTCCTCCTGGAGTTCTGCGATCTCCCGCAGACCAAGCCGGCGTTCAGCAATAAAACCAATATCAATATCGCTCTGCGCATGGGTCTTGCCCGTTGCCTGGGAGCCAAAGAGTACGCCAAGAACTAAACCACGTTCAGAAGCTAATTCAGCAAACTCCTGGCTTAAAAGCGGCACGGATATCATTTTTTAATCATATCACAAAACACCCTTAAACCCAACCAAACCCGATGACTGGAGTCTGACTCCAGTCAGCTATTCAACAGATAAGCCAAACCGGCCAGGATCCTTAACCACTGATTTGAACGTCTGGACAAAGAAATCCAGATCGGGCACGTGAGCACGGATTACATCGTACATTTCTTGAGCAGTCACTTCCCAATACAGGTGCACCAGCCGGTTGCGGTAACCCGCTAATTTTTTATTACGTTCGGCGAAGTCAACGGTGATGATGCCATGCTCGCCCAGCAACATAATTATCTCCTGATAATCTCGAGCTTTGCCGTTTAACCGGGAGGCGATATGAGTCCCAATGGTCAAAATCCCCTCAAGGGTACGGCGCAGGTAGTGCTCGGCTAACGCATACGTTTTTTTATCGGCAATAAATTGCTCTCGGCTCATGTCTGTCACTGCACGCAACTCTGCAATCCCCGCTTCAATATCAGCGATCAAATCAACGACTTTGGCCTTGTTTAGCGGCTGTGTGCCCATATACAGTTAGGATGATTGCCCAAGAACGGAAGCATGGAAAATATTTTCGTAATGCTTGAAGTCAAAGTAACGTAACATCACTTCAGCACGATACTCTGCAAACCCTCCCGTCACCGCCTCATACAGCGGCCGGCCTTGAGTCACTGCGCGGAAGCGTAGCCCCGGGGCAGTTTCATCAAGGTAGACCAGATCAATCTTCTGGTCTGGAAAATGTTTTTGCATTTCAGCTAACAGTTCGCCGTAGACACCTACCGGATCCTGCCTCTGTAGACTAAGGTCGGCAAAAACCACGCCGATATCAAGATCGCTTAAGGGATGGGCGGAATCAGTTGCGGCTGACCCAAACAAGATCACCAGCCTCACTCTCAGCCTCTTGAGCGTTGAGGTATGCAATTGGATTGCCATACTCCCGCATCATACCACAAAAACACCCTCAAACCTCAACCAAACCCGATGACTGGAGTCAGACTTCAGTCAATGTTCCACTCCTCTATCGTATCACAACCCCCCGCCATGTGGCGGGGGGTTGATCACAATCGTCAAAATAAGATCCTGCTGAAAGGCTTTACTAAGCGTTATCGCAGACTACATCCGTACTACTGACACCTGTCACAATTTCTGTGGCCGCTGCAGCAGTACTCACACCAGCATAGCCAGTACTATCAACACAGTAAGTAGTACCATCGTTGAGGACAACTGCTGCTCCCCATTTTGTTGGTGCAACGCCAACAGCGGTATCTTGACCACACTGAACAACGTTCGCCGCAGGTACTTGTGTTTGAACAGCTGTCTTTAAGGTCAACAAGCTACCAGAGACGGACGCTGCTGCAGCACACAAATTTACAGCATACGTACCAGAATCAGTAACACCAAGCTCTGCTTGTGCCCTCATAGATGACATCGAGGCTTTAGCTGACGCGTCCTTTCCCTTGTTTCTTGCTGAGCCTAAACTCGTCAAAACAATTCCTGAAAGAATACCGATGATGGCGATGACGACGAGGAGTTCAATGAGGGTGAAGCCCTTCGATCCGCCACAGCGGACCCTGGATAAACCTTTCTTATAATTCTTCATACATTCTTTTTATATTCTAATAATTAAAGCTTTGATACGGAAATCATCCGACCGTTGGCTACCCTAGATTATATGCTTGCTTTCTATGGCCTACAAATGCTTATGTGGATAAACGACCTATGAAATAGATCCGGCAATATTATAAATGGGCAGGAGGACTGCGGTGAGTAAGATGCCTACCCCGGCGCCGAGGACGATAATCATTGCCGGCTCAATGAGGCCTACCAGCGTATCCACCTCATTCTCCACTTCCCGCTCGTAGAACTTCGCCATAGTGGAGAGCACGTAGCCGAACTTGCCCGACTCCTCCCCCACCTTCATCATCTGCACAATAATCCCGGGTATCTCGGGGTAGACGGCAAGCGCTTGCGAGACGGGCATGCCCGCCTTCACCTTAAGGCTCGCCTCTTTCAGAATGTTCTTATAGACCTCGCTGTCCACCACCTCGGCGGTAATCTCTAGCGCGCGGAGCATGGAGATGCCGCTCTCCACCATCGTGGAAAGATTGTCCGAGATGCGCGAGAGGTAGAGCTTGCGGTAGAGGAGACCGAGGTAAGGCACCTGCAGTTTAAGCTCCGAGAGCGCCTGCTTGCCCACCGCCGAGATACCGTAGCGCCAGAGGAGCACTCCTCCTGCCGCAAGCACAAGGAGGAGGAAGATGCCATAATGGACGAGAAAGTCGCTTGTCCCGATGATTAGCTTGGTATACCAGGGGATGGCCTGCTGTGTCTCTTCAATAATATCGGCAAGCTTGGGGATAACCAGCGTCATCATGAGCACCATCACTCCGATGAAAGAGGCAATCACAAATGCCGGATAGACCAAGGCATTCCTGGCCTTGCTCACCACCGCGTGCTGGCGCTCCAGGTAATTGGCGAGGTAGGTAAAGGCCTCCGAGAGTCGCCCCGTCTCCTCACCCGAGCGCACCATGGAGACATAGAACTCGGAGAAAATATCTGGATGCTTGGCGAGCGCCTGCGAGATTTGCGCGCCGCTCTTGATGTCATCAGTAATGTCTACAAGCTTTTTCTTGAGCAATCTGCTCCCCGCCTCGCTTGCCAGCAGTTGGAATGCCGAGAGCACGGGGACTTTTGCTTCAAAGAGCGTAGAAATCTGCCGCGAGAGGATGACGATGTCGCGCGTCTTGACGCGCTCAAAGATTTTGAGAATGTCTTCCGACCAGCTCGGCTTCTCGTCGGGCACAATGGAGAGCACGATAAAGTTGCGCTTCTGGAGCGAGCTGATGGCGGAATCAATGTTTGCGGTATCAATGGTGCCCTTTTGGTCGCCGCCGTCTTTCGTTGTAACGTGGTACCTAAAAATCATGAGAAGAAAGTATCAAGTAACAAGTGCCGAGGACCAAGTGATAGAAAGTACATCATAAGAGTCGCTCAAGCACATCGGGGTTAGTGGAAAAGCGGTACGCGTTCTCCTGTGTAATTTCTCCACGACGGAACAGGTCGGCAAGCGAGTGGTTGAGGTCAATCATGCCGAGCTCCATGCTCGTCTCCAAAATCACATCAATCTCCGCCGTGCGCCCCTCGCGGATAAGGTTGGCAACCGCCTTGTTGTTGAGGAGGAGCTCGTAGGCCGGGATGAGCCCGCCTGACACGCGCGGCACGAGCCGCTGGGAAAAGACGCCCAAGAGGTTGGCGGCGAGCTGGACGCGAATTTGCTTCTGCTGGACGGCGGGGAAGGAGTCCAATACGCGGTCAATGGTCTGCGAGGCGGTATTGGTGTGGAGCGTGCTGAAGATGAGGTGCCCCGTCTCCGCCGCAGTTACCGCGGCAGACATGGTCTCGGGGTCGCGCATCTCGCCGATGAGCGCCACATTAATGTCCTCGCGGAACATAGATTGGAGCGCGGTGTGGAAGTCGTGCGTGTCAAAATGTATCTCGCGCTGGTCAATGATGCTACGCTGTGCTTCATAAATGTATTCAACAGGGTCCTCGATGGTGATGATGTGCTCGGCGCGCTCGCGGCTGATGTGGTCAATCAATGAGGCAAGTGTTGTTGATTTGCCGTGCCCCGTCGGTCCCACCACCAAAAAAAAGCCCTGCTTCTTATTCGCAAACTCCAAGAGCGCCTCCGGGAGATTGAGCTCTGTAAGTGTAGGTATGTTCTGCGGGATGACGCGCATAGCAATGCCCACTACTCCTTTTTGAAAAAAGGCGTTGCCGCGGAAGCGGATTCCCGCGCCGGGACTGTAGGAAAAATCAATCTCCTTCCGCGCGAGGAAGCGCTTCTGGCTCTCGTCAGAGAGGAGCTCTATCACAAAGCCCATCGTCGCCTCCGGGGCGAGCTTCTCATACTTGGTGAGCGGGACGAGCTCGCTGGAGACGCGTATCGTCGGGCAGTGGCCGACAGAAAAGTGGAGGTCTGACGCCCCCTCCTTGCTTACTGTTGATATGAGCTCCTCAAGTTCGCGCTTATAATCAGCCATGGCGAGCTTGCTTTGTTTTGGTAATATCAAGCACTTTAGAGACCACCTCCGAGGGCGTTGCGCTTGCCTTCACGATGTAACCGTCAGCGCCCAGCGAGAGCCCGCGGTCAACGTCTTCCTGCTGACCGAGATTGGAAAGGATGATGCATGCGGTGCGCTCATTGCATACCTTTTTCTCTTTAATCTCCTGCAAGAACTGGAAGCCATCCATACCCGGCATAATGATGTCAATAAGGCAGATATCCGGTTCGAGTCCCTCCTTGAGCTTCCCGAGCGCTTCCGTAGCAGACGGAACCGCAGTGACCTCAAAACCGGCTTCCGTAAACTTGGTTGAGTACATATCCAAAAGGAACTTGTCATCGTCAACGAGGAGAATTTTTTGTTTTGCGTCGCTCATACTTGGTACTTAATACTTGTAACTTGATACTTATTTTATCATAGTTTATTAACCTCTTCAAAGGGAATCATACCCTGAAAGGCCTTGAGCATTGCGTCTTCCTTCATGGTAATCATCCCCTTCTTGCGTACGGCCCTATAAATCTCCACATCAGAGGGGTTGGTGAGGATGATTTTTTCAATATCAGCATCCATGGTAAAGAGCTCAAATACCGCCATGCGCCCTTTGGTGCCCGAGGGACAGGAGGGCGACTGTTTGGCGCGGTAGACAAACTGCGGCACTGCAAACTTTTCGCGCACGTCCGGCGGGAGGTCGGCAACATCCTTCTCCACCATCATCTTGATGCCGCCCTCGGTAGGGATTGGCTCCTTATCCTCTGGGCAGAGTTTGGCCACCAGACGCTGGGCAATGGCGCAGATGAGCGTCGGACCAATCAAATAGGGGTCAACGCCCATATCTATGAGACGCGGGACAACGCCCACCGTATTATTGGTATGGAGCGTGCTGAACACCAGATGGCCCGTGAGCGCCGCCTGTATGGCAAGCCGAGCTGTTTCCTTGTCGCGGATTTCCCCCACCATAATGATGTCGGGGTCCTGGCGCAGGATGCTCCGCAGGCCATTTGCAAACGTATAATTGATCTCCGGGCGAACCTGTGACTGATTGACCCCCGAGACGCTGTACTCAACCGGATCCTCAAGCGAGACCACGTTGCTTACCTCGCGGTCCAGTTCGTTGAGCATTGAGTAGAGCGTCGTGGTTTTGCCGCTCCCGGTCGGCCCGGTAATGAGTATCATGCCGTAGGGCCGGTCAATGGAATCACGGATAATCTTGAGACTCTTTTCCCCAAAACCGATATTGTCTAGTTTGACGAGCCCTTTGTCCGGGTCGAGGATACGGAGCACCACCTTCTCTCCAAAGTAAATAGGGAAGGTGGATACGCGGAAGTCAATCTTGCGCCCCTCAATGCGCGCGGAGAAACGTCCGTCCTGCGGCTTGCGCTTCTCATCAAGCTTCATATTGGTCAAAATTTTTATACGCGCTACCACGGCCTCCAAGACAGGAGTGGGGAGAATGAGGCTCGTATAGAGACTCCCGTCCACGCGGAAGCGCACTTTTACATTTTCCGAGGTCGGCTCAATGTGGATGTCCGAGGCGCCGCCCGAGGTGGCATGCTGGAGGATAACGGCTACAATCTTGGTTACCGGCGCATCCTCCACAAGTCCAACTTCGGGATTTTCTGTATTTTTCTTGATAATTTTTCCTTTCTCGGCCTTTGCGTCCTGTATCTCGGTATCCAGTTCGCCGAGCGCTTTGGTCACTTCGCTCTTGAGCCCTTGATAGCTCTTCAGCACCATGTCAAAATCCGCTTGGCTGATGCCGAAGATGCGGTACGGCATGCGGCTTGCTGAAGTAATAAACTGGAGCGCGTCGCGCGCGGTGACATCATCAGGGTTCAACATGCCCACCTCAAGGGCGCCGTCCATAACGCCAAGCGGAACAAACTTGTAAAAAGAGGCCGAATCCTCGGGGATATGCTTTAAGACATCAAAGGAAACTTTCTTTCCCTCGAGGTTCTTGATGGGAATTGCGATATCTTCGTCCATTGTCGTTTAAAATTAAAGCTCCCCCGGAGGAATAGCGTCATTTGTTTCAGTAGACTTTTTAACCGTTGTCGGTGGAGCGCTTCCCGCCCCCGGAGGAGCAAATGGATTATCCCGCCCTACTGCGTCACTGCGGAGCGCGCGGGTATAATCAACAAAGGAGAGGAGCGTGCCGCTCTCAAGGAATTGAGTATCAATCGTAATCGTGTTGAGCTCGGCGAGAAGCTGGACGAAGGGGTCCTGCTCGGCGAGCGTCATGGCGCCATCGGCAAGAGGCATTCCATTTTCGTCAAGGGATACAGCTCCTGAAGTCGAACCCGCCGCGACGGGTCCGACTCCGTCTGTGCCCGGCTTGGTGGCAAGATAGTACCCGTAGGCCGCTCCGGCGATGACGATGAGGATAATGACGACATTGAGGATTTTACTCATCATGGCATTTTATGGTTGGCGATATACCTGTGCGGCGACCTTGAACTCGTAGGTTCCTTTGACGTCAGCTGATGAGAATTCCACCGAAGTGATATCAAAAATCTTTAAGCTCTTCTCCATCTTTTCCACCAGAGAGAGAAACTGGTTGTAGGTTGCTTTGACGGTAAACGAGATAGAGACGGGCTCGTAGCCAGCGGCAACGAGCGCCACGCCTGTCTCGCTCGGCGCATTTCGCGCCGAGCCCCCGGCACCAGTTGCCTGCGCGACGGCCACACCCTTCAGCAGTGTTTTGTTCTGCATGCCGATATTCTGGACATAGATGATGAGGCGCACTTCGTCAATCGTGTTGGGCAAGACATTCTGGAGCGCCGCTTTTTGTTCGGGGGTAATGGCATTGTACTGCGTCTCCAGCACGGTAAGTTTTTCCGCCGCAAGCCGCGCCGTATTAAGTGCGCTCTCGAGAACTTCCTTTTCCTGTTTGAGCTCCGCAATTCCGGGGTCGGCAGTTGAACCAGAGCTCAAGAGCGGCTGGGTCAGCCCAAAGAAGAGCGCGATTCCAAGGATGATAATCAGCACGGGGAGAAGAAACTTCATGGCGTTGTACTGGTGGCAGTGCTCGTTGCCGTCGCTGCAGGCGTTGTGCTTGCAGTATATGAATATTTAATAATTTCCGGGTTGAAGACGAGTATTGCCTTAAAGGTCACTCCCCCTTTCTCTTCTTCAGTAAAATCGGAGAGTGTATAGGATGTGAGAGCGCCTTTCAGTTCTTTTTGGTAC
>Ga0209212_1000315_pt1 | contig 98315 bp, 96 predicted proteins | sample RifGroC2_FD_183996 | JGI IMG/M metagenome (GOLD analysis project Ga0209212, IMG submission 183996) | Groundwater microbial communities from Rifle, Colorado, USA - Groundwater C2 (SPAdes) (version 2) | ecosystem: Environmental > Aquatic > Deep subsurface > Groundwater | place: Rifle, Colorado... | reverse complement strand
CATCGTCGGCCCTTAACGTACTGCCCAGCGTTATCACCAGCGTCCGGCCTTTGGGGGCCAGCGCGGCGAGGACTTCCTTATTCCACGAAGGTGACATCGAGGAAGTGAGCGGAGCAGGAGATGCACGGATCGTAAGCCCGCACGAGCATCTCGAGCTTAAGGCGTATGCTGTCCTTGGACTCGGTGAGGATCTCGGGCAGGAACTTGGCGAAGTCGTACTCTATGTTGTTGACGTTCTGGTTGGTCGGGATAATGCAGTTGGCCTGCTTTATCATGCCGGCCTTGTCCGTTATGTAGTTGTGGTGCAGGATGCCGCGGGGCACTTCCACCGAGCCTACGCCGTCGCCGGCGCGTACGGGCACTGCGCCCTTCTCGTTGACGCCCACGGTGAGCTGCTCGCTGTAGTCCAGGCCGTTCTTCTTGAGGTCGCGCAGAATGTCGAGCGCGTGGTAGTAGCAGTGCACTATCTCTACCACCTGCGCCACGGTGTTGAGGAACGGGTTGTCGCAGACCGGCTTGAAGCCCAGGTCCTTGGCGAGCGCTTTGGCCTTAGGGTGCAGCTTGTGCGCGTTCAGGTTAAAGCGGGCCAGGGCGCCCACGAACACGCTGTTGCCGCTCCACTTGGTGAACTTGGCCGAGGAGCGCGGGTCCACGAACTCGTTGGTGGACTTCTTATAGTCCTTGTAGCTCACGCGCTTGCCTTCGGTAGAACCGATGTCGCCGTTGAGGAGCGGGTATTCGTTGTCGTCGGAGACCAGCGCCACGTACTCGGTCTTGCGGTGGAAGTCCGGGAACTTAAGGGTCGCGGCGAGCTTGAGCACTTCGCCCAGGTCCTCGGCCATGCCTTCCAGCAGCTTTATCTGCGTGTCTATCTCTTTCTTGGAAGGCAGCTTGGTCCAGCCGCCGGCTATCATGGTGATGGGGTGGATGTGGCGCCCGACCAGGATGTCGCAGCAGTCGTTGACGGCCTTCTTGAGGCGCAGCACCTGGCGCACGACCTTGTTGTGCGAGGCGATGAGCGGAATGAAGGAGGGCACGCCCAGCACGTCGGGGGCGGCCAGCAGGTACACGTGCAGGATGTGGCTGTCGAGGAACTCGTAGTCCAGGAGGAGCTTGCGCAGCTTCACGGCCTGCTCGGTCGGGACTACGCCCAGCGCGTCCTCGGCCGCTTTCACGCTGGCCAGGGAGTGGCCGCAGGAGCAGATGCCGCAGATGCGGCTGGTGATGTGCTGCGCCTCGAAGATGCTGCGGCCGCGCAGCATGCCCTCGAACAGGCGGGGCGTCTCCACCACGTGGAACTCGCATTTCTCTATCTTGCCGTTCTTCACGTTGGCGACAATGTTGCCGTGGCCTTCCACGCGGGTGACGTATTCTACTTTAATGTCGAGATCTTTTACATTAGCCATTATTTCACACCTTCCTTGCACTTGTTGTACATGTCGAACTTAGCTTTTATAAGTTCGGGCTTCAGGTTGTATTTGCTGATAACGTCGCCCGCGTTCTTCGCGGGGTTGCTCACCTCGCCGCGGCAGCCGTAGCAGATGTTGCCGTTGTTGACGCACCAGCTGTTGCAGCCGGCCTTCGTCCACGGGCCCAGGCAGGCCAGGCCGCGCTCGTACATGCAGACGTTCTCGTTGAGCTTGCACTCGGCGCAGACGGGGTTGTCCGGCACGGTGTAGGGCAGGCCGCGCAGGGCGCACTTGAGCACCTCTACCAGCTCGGGAATGTAGATCGGGCAGCCGTTGATGTAGTAGTCCACCTTGACCACCTGGTCCACGCGCTTGGTGGCCGTGCTGTCGAACAGCTTGTAGTCCTTGCCGTACACGCTAGCCCGGATCTCGTCGAGCTCGAAGGAATTCTTCATGCCGTTCACGCCGCCGGTGCAGGCGCAGGCGCCGTAGGCGATGAGCACCTTGGCCCTCGCGCGGATCTTCTTCAGGCGCTCCTCGGCGTGATGGTCGCCGATGGAGCCCTCTATGAAGACCACGTCGTAGTCGCCGTCCCACTTCTCGCTGATGGCCTCGCGGAACTCCACCACGTCCACGGCGCCGAGCACGTCGAGCAGCAGCTCGCCGAAGTTGGTGATCTGCAGCTGGCAGCCTTCGCAGGAGGCGAAGTCGAAGAAGGCCACCTTGGGCTTGGCGGCGGCTTTGGGGGCCTTCGCCGGAGCTTTCGTATCGTTTTTAGCGGTTTTCATCGTTTGTTTCTCCGTATTAAAGTTTCTTCGATTCCTTCACCTCTTCGTAGGTGAAGGTAGGGCCGTCCTTGCAGCAGTAGTAGTTCTTGGGGTGGTCTATCTGGCAGTGGCCGCATTTCCCCATCCCGCATTTCATGTGCCGCTCGAGCGACAGGATGATCTGCCTCTCGGGCAGGTTCTTCTTGAGCAGCTCGGCTATGACGAATTTGTACATGATCGGGGGCCCCACCACCACGCCGAAGGTCTTCTCCGGGTTAATGGTCACGCCGGGGATCAGGCTGGTGATCAGGCCGACGTTGCCTTTCCAGTCGGGGGCCGTGCGGTCCACCGTGCAGGAGAAGTTCACGTCCAGGCGCTTCTGCCACTCTTTGATCTCGTCGCCGAACAGCATGTCGGTGGGCGTCTTGCAGCCGAGCAATATGTCCACTTTGCCGAACTCGCGGCGGTTGTCCATCACGTAATTAATAAGCGAGCGCAGCGGCGCTATGCCCAGGCCGCCGGCCACAAACAGCAGGTCGTTGCCGGTCATCAGCTTCACGGGGAAGGGTTTGCCGAACGGCCCGCGGATGCCCAGCCAGTCGCCCTTGCCCATGGCCTGCATGTGCTTGGTCAGGCGCCCGGCGGCGCGCACGGTCAGCTCGAAGGAGCCGCGCTTGGTGGGGCTGGAGCAGATGGAGATGGGCGCTTCGCCCACGCCGAACAGCTCAACCTGCACGAACTGCCCGGGCTCGTGGTCCAGTTCGCCGTCCTCGAGCTTTATGTCGAACCACTTTTCAGTGGCCGTCATCTGCTTTGCGGCGATTATCTGCCCCTTGCGGAGCCTCCAGTTGGAATTCTCTATGTGGATGTTCTCGGTCATGATATATCCTTATTTGTGCTCGGCGGCCAGGGCCTTCAGGGTGTCCTTCAGGTTGATCTTGGCCATGCAGGTGCGCGTGCAGCGGCCGCAGCCGGTGCAGAAGGAGCGGTAGAACTTGTCTATCGGGTACTTGAACTTGCGGTAGAAGCGGTGCCGCTGCCTGTTGGCGCGCTCCTCGCGGAAGTTCTCCCCGCCGGCCACGGCGGCGAACGTCTCGAACTGGCAGGAATCCCAGGTGCGGTTGCGCGAGCCGGTCTTCAGGTCCAGGTTGATCGTGTCGGCCATGTCGAAGCAGTAGCAGGTGGGGCAGACGTTGGTGCAGTTGCCGCAGGAGACGCACCGGTTGCCCACGTCCTGCCACACCTTGCTCTCGGTGCCTTTGGCGAAGATCTCGGGGAGCTTCTTAGGGTCCACGCCGATCTCGTTCTGGAAGGCGTGCTTCTTGCCCTCGCGGACCTTGTCCAGCGCCACCATGTCGGCGGAAGACGCCTTGGCGAGGCCCATGCTCTCCACCAGCTCTTCGCCCTTCTGGGTCCCCACGTGGATCACCCATTTGTCTCCGATGTCGGTAAAGAAGATGTCGTAGCCGCCGTTCGGGTAGTGGTTGCCCACCAGCGCGCAGCTGGCGTTAGAGTCGCAGTACTTGTTGCACTCGAGGCCGATCACAAAGACGCTCTCTTTCCTGAGCAGGTAGTTGTAGTCGCGGGGCTTCTCGGAGAAGACCATGTTCAGGCACTGGATGCCGGCCAGGTCGCAGGTATGCACCGCGAACACGGCCAGGGGCTCCGCCTTAAGGTTGGCGGCGTCCTTCGGTTTGCCCTCGGAGATGTCGAAGTCGAGCATCTTTTCCCGGGGCGGCATGAAGTATTTCTTGGGCGGGAGTATCGTAGGGATATAATCCATAGATATCTCCGCGGCCGAAGTCACTTCCTCGAAAGCGTAGTTGTTGTGCCCTTTAGCTACTGGGGCGCAGACTTTCATTTTCTTGGCGAGTTTCTTGACGAAACCGTCAAGTTCACCTTTCATCAGTATATGGTAGTTCACCCTGGTGGCCTCCGTTTTTGTATTAACGCATGCTGCCCTCATATTATATTACTTTACCCTTGGTCGCCATTGCGCCCCCCCGTTAACTTTTCACGCTGTGCCCCGACAGGTATAAGCGGCGCTAATACCCGGCGCCGCCGGGGGAGCCCGCCCCCTTATGCGGACCGCCGGAAACCCGCCCGTCAGGCCGCGCCCCGGGCATAAGAAGAATTAATATCCGCGGCGGCTGGGGCGCGCGCCCCCCAAATTGCTAAAATATATACATGAACGAAATAGTTTTCCTGCGCCACGGCCGCGCCCTCAGCACCCGGGAGGCCGGCGTGGCCTCCGATTCCCAGCGCCCGCTCTCCCCGCTGGGCGAGAAGGACGCCCTGGCCGCGGCCGAGCGCCTGCGCGCCGCCGGCTTCGTGCCTTCGCTGATAATTTCCAGTCCTTACCTGCGCGCGCACCGCACCGCCGAGATAGCCGCCGGGGTCTTCCCCGGGGCCGCCCGCCGCACCGCCAGCGAACTTTCCGACGGCCCGGCCGGCGCCGTGCTGGAGCTGGCCGAAAAGGCCGCCGGCTCGGCGCCCGTGCTGATAGTGGGGCACATGCCGCTGCTCGGCGCGGCCGCCGGCTTGCTCGCCGGCCTGCCCCCCCTGGACCTCTCCCCGGCGGGCTTTGCCCGCGTCCTCCCACCCGAAGGCGGCCAGAAGGGCGCCCTGGTGGAATTCTACGACCCCGAGGAAGCCGCCCGTTGAGAGCCCTGCTGCTCCTACTCCTGCTGCTGGCGGCCGCGCCGGCCTGCGCCTTCCGTACGGCGGACATACGGCTTTATTCCCTGCATAAATTTTCTTCCATAACGCTGACCCCCGCCGGGAGCGACGTTTTTCTGGGCGACCACCGCCTGGGCCCGTCGCGCGTGCTGGTGCGCGGGGACAAGGTGGCGCTCGACGGCGCCCACAAGGCCGGCCCGGCCAAGACGCTAAAGGTGCGCGCCGGCAGCGCCGGGGTCTGGCTCTCCGGGCCCGGCCTCAAGCGCCGCCTCTACACCGGCGAGCTGGCTTTTTCCCAGGCGAAGGGCCGCCTGAAGATAATCAATACCCTCTCGCTGGAGCTCTACCTCGCCGGCGTGGTGACCGCCGAGGCCTCCGACCTGTCCCAGCCCGAGGCCTTCAAGGCCCAGGCGGTGGCGGCCCGCACCTACACCCGCAAGCACGCCAGCTCCCACACGGGCGAGGGCTACAACCTCTGCGATTCCACCCACTGCCAGTTCTACACCGGCGCGGGCGGCATCAGCGCGCGGGCGCGCCTGGCGGTCGAGGCCACCGCCGGGGAGATCCTGGTCTACAAGGGCGCCCCGGCCGAGACCTACTACCACTCCGTCTGCGGCGGCCGCACCGAGAACATGACCTACGTCTGGCCCTACGACCACAAGCCCTACCTGGTCTCGGTGAAGGACGGCCCCACCGGCCGCCCTTACTGCTCCATAGCGCCGCGCTTCAAGTGGAAGACCAAGATCTATTTCACGGGCCTAACGCGCATCGCCCGGCAGGCCGGCTGGATAGTTTCCGACGAGGAGGCCCGGGGGCTGCGCATCAGCGCCTGGGGCACGCCGGGCCGCGCGGCCGAGCTGGAGATCTACACCCAGCGCCGCCGCATAAAAGTGTCGGCCACGGATTTCTATCACGGCATAGGGCGCCGGGCCGGCTGGAACGCGGTGCGCAGCTCCAACTTCCGCCTCATCCAGGGCGGCGACCACGTGCTGCTCGACGGGGTAGGCAACGGGCACGGCGTGGGGCTGTGTCAATGGGGCGCCGAAGGCATGGCGCGCAAAGGTTTTAAATACCGGGATATCCTCAGACATTATTATCCCGGCACGGAGATCGCGCATGACTGAGCTACAGGCGGTTATACTGGGCGTACTGCAGGGGGCCGGGGAATTCCTCCCCATCTCCAGTTCCGCGCACCTGGCCATCGCGCCCCGGCTTTTCGGCTGGGAGTACCAGGGGCTGGCCTACGACGTGATGCTGCACCTGGGCACCCTGCTGGCGGTCATAATTTATTTCTGGAAGGACTGGCTGGAGATCTTCAGGGACGCGTTCACGGCGCCCCGCTCCCCGGCGGGCCGCATGCTGCCGCTGCTGGCGCTGGCCTCCGTGCCGGCCGCCATCGCCGGGCTGGCCCTCAACGATTACGCCGAGACCGTCTTCAGGGACCCGCTCTGGATCGCCTTCAACCTGGTGTTCTTCTCTTTCTTTATCTACGCGGCGGACAGGAAGCCGGCCCAGGCGCTCGACGAGGGCGCTTTCTCCTGGCGGCACGCCCTGCTCATCGGCCTGGCCCAGTGCATAGCGCTCATGCCCGGGGCCTCACGCTCGGGCATGACCATCATGGCCGCCCTGTTTATCGGCTACCGGCGCTCCTCCGCCGCCCGCCTCTCCTTCCTGCTCTCCACGCCCATCATCCTGGGCGCCGGCCTGCTGGAGGCGCGCAAGATCACACCGGACCAGCTCACCCCGGCCTTCGCCTGGGGCCTGGCGGCCTCTTTCCTCTCCGGCCTCGCCTTCATCTGGCTGTTGATGGCCTGGATGAAGCGGCGCAACCTCACGCCCTTCCTGGTCTACCGCGTGCTCCTCGGCGGCGCCATCGCCCTGCTGTTCTGGCGCTAGTCCCAGGGGACGCTGATTCCTAAATTCCTAATTGCCGTCGGTACATCTAAAATTAGGAATTTAGGAATCAGCGTCCCCAAAACAAAAAGCCCGGAGTGATCCGGGCTTTTTTTGCGCCTCCGCGGGGCCTACAGCTCCGCGGGCTCGGCGGCGCGCGGCCCCGCCAGCGGCAGAAAGACGCTGATCAGGGACCCGCCGCCGGGAGGGTTGGAAAGTTTCATGGTGCCGCCGTGGCGGCGCACTATCTGCGAGCACACGTACAGCCCCAGCCCGGTGCCGCCCAGCTCCGGCCTGGTAGTCTCGAAAGCCGTCACGTCGTCCTTAAGCAGCATCCTCGCCGGGAAGCCGGGGCCGTTGTCGGAGATCTCCAGCAGCACCCCGCCTTCGGCCGGCCGGGCCGCCACGCGCACCAGCCCCTTTTCGGGGACGAAGGAGAGGGAATTTGCCACCGTGTTTATCAGCACGCGCTCTATATGCGCGCGGCTGGCGCGCACCGGCGGCAGGTCCGGCGGGAAAGCCAGCTCCACGGCGGCGTTCTTCTTGCGCGCGGAGTAATTTGTCAGCAGCGCGGCCCCCTCGGCCGGCTCCTTGAGGTGCACTGGTTCAAAAACATAATCCTGGCCGCGCACTATGCTCATGGCCGCCGAGATGAGGCCCTTGGCGTAACGGGAGGCCTTCAGGATGCGCTCCATGTCGGCCTTCTCCGGGGCCTCTTCCTCGGCAGAAAGCTGGGCGCTGAGCAGGATCACCGAGACGGCGTTGCCCAGGTCGTGCATCACCCCGCTCACCAGCGTCCCCATCTCCACCGCCGAGGCGGTGCGCACGATGCTGCTTTCGCTCTCGGTCACCTTCCTCTCCAGCGACTCCACCTGCCCGCGCTTGAAGGCCAGCCAGGCCTCGGCCCGGCGCCGGGACTGCGCCGTGTTGTACACCACCCCGGCGGAGAAAGCGAGCACCGCGCCCTTTACCGCCAGCGCCAGCACGGTCGCCAGGTCGCCCAGCGGCCAGGCCATAACCGTTATCGCCAGCGAGCAGAGCAGCACCACGCCCAGCGCGTCCTTGAAACTGCCCATCAGCGACGCGGCAAAGACCGGCAGCAGGTAGAGCACCCAGAAATAAGAACTCCCGCCGCCCGAATAATACACCACCCCGGTGATGATCCAGAAGTTGACCAGCAGGATCAGGTCTATCAGCCAGAGGTTCACCGCGGTGCGCCGGCGGAGGAAATAGTTGAAAGTGAAGTTGGACCCCAGCAGCAGCAGGAAGAAGTAAAGGATGCGGGGATAGACCACCTGCGGGCTGTCGCGGTAGAAATACGCGGCGGCGATCATAAAGACCGAGAAGATCACCTCGTAGGAATTGCGGGAGAAATTGGTAACTTCCCCCCGGTCCATGGCTTTCAGGTAGTTTTTCATGCCGTTAACCCATTAAAGCAAAGGGCGGCCGGCCAACACAAGCCGCGGCCAACTTTACTATAATCTGGCCTATGCCCCAGAACCCGCCGCCGCCCAAATTGCTCAGGTTCGACAAGTCGCAGCTCTTCATCTTCTTCTTCTTCGGCATCCTGCTGTTCCTGCTCTACCAGCTGCTGCATATCCTGTCGCCATTCGTCGGTGCACTGGTGGTGGCCGCCACTTTCGCCCTTATCTTCTTCCCCGTGCACCTGTGGATCAGGAAGCGGGTGGTCTCCAACCGCTCCGCCGCCGCGGCCATCTCCACGCTGCTGGCCGTGCTGACCCTGGCGCTGCCGCTGCTGGTCTTCGGCGGGCTGCTGCTGAGCGAATCCCGCGAGCTCTACCCCAAGACCAACCAGTGGCTCAACACCATTTCCCAGAAGGACCTGGACATCACCATCCCGGAGCGCTTCAAGGCCTACATCACCATCGACCCCAACGAGGTCCTGACCAGCAGCCTCAAGAGCCTCCAGGAGAAGATTACCCGGTCCGGCGCCGGCCTGCTTAAGAACATCTTCTTCTTCATCATCAACTTCGGCGTGATGACATTCTCCCTCTTCGCGCTGTTCCGCGACGGGGAGCGCTTCCTCAACTGGCTCATCGACCTGATCCCCATGGACCAGGAATACAAACACCGGGTGGCCAACCAGCTCTACGTCACCACCATGGCCGTGGTCCGCGGCCTGCTGCTGACGGCCATCATTCAGGGCTTCATCGGCGCCTTCGGCTACTGGCTGGCCGGGGTAAAGGCCCCGGCGCTGTTCGGCCTGCTCACCTCTTTCGCCGCGCTGGTGCCCTTCGTCGGCACCAGCCTGGTGTGGATCCCGCTCTCCGTGGCCATGTATTTCCTGGCCGGCGCCAAGATAGGCCTCTTCGTGGCGCTGTGGGGCGGCCTGGTAGTGGGCCTCGCCGACAATTTTCTGCGGCCCATCCTTATAGGCCGCGGCGCCAAGCTGCCTATCTTCCTCTTGTTCCTGGGCATCATCGGCGGCATGAAGATGTACGGCGCCCTGGGTCTCCTCCTTGGACCGCTCCTGATCTCCTGCGTGATAGTTTTCCTGCAGATCTACCGCGAGGCCAAGAACCTCCCCCACCTCCCCCCGGCCACCAACGGCGACGTTTAACGTCCGGCGGAAAAAGAAAAAGCCCGGTGCGAGCCGGGCTTTTTCTTTTTAAGGGTTTAACCTAATCCGTCTTCGCCTCGGATTCGGGGCAGAGCCGGCGGATGGCGCAGCGCGCGCAGGCGCCTTTGCGCGACATGTCCAGCGCCAGCATCTTCTCGGCGGTGGAGTTGATAAGCGCCAGGGTGGCCTCTTCGGTTGCCGGGTCGTAAGGGGCGGAGGCCTTCTGCAGGGAGCTCAGGATGAAATAGCCGATGGAGGCCACGTTGTGCCGCAGCGCCCTCGAGACGCCCAGCGCGTAGATGGCCAGCTGCAGGCTGCCGGCCACGTCCCATTCGTTGCGGTCCTCGAAGCCCATCTTGTAATCGATAACCTCGACGTCGATGGTCCGGCCGTCGCCGCCGGGCAGCTGGTCCACCCGGTCTATGGTGCCCTTTATAGTCCACCGCTCGAAGGGAAATTCGAAGCTGCGCTCGGAGTACAGCACCTTGGCCGGGTTGGCCTGAAAATGGGCCCACCACTTCTCCAGCACCGCCGCGCCCTTGTTGTAGAACTCCATGCTCTCCTGCGGGGTGGCGTAGCCCTGGTGCAGCCAGGCGGCGTCGTAATGGGTAAGCAGGGCGTTAAGGTCGCCGGGCTTGGCGTGAAAGCGGCCGATGGCCCGGTGCACGCTCAGCCCCAGCGAGGAATAGGGCGACTGCGGCGCGAACTTGCGCTCGACGTAGATATAGCGGTACAGGAACGGGCAGTCCAGGTAGGCGCGGAGCTTGCTGTAGTTGAGCTCTAAGGGGTCGAAGATCATCGCTTGACCGGGCGGAAGAAATCCACGTCGGTGTCGCCGTAGCGCTCGTGCCGCACGTGCGTCAGGCCGGCGGGGCACGGGGTGACGGGCTCTTTTTTGTGGTGCTGCACCACTATGGTGCAGCCGGGGTTGGCTATGCCGGCGTCCGCCAGCAGGGTCAGCGTTTCCAGGCTGTAGAAAAGAGGCAGGTTCTCCTCGGTGCGGTACGGCGGGCCCATAAAGACCACGTCGTAGCCCTTGTAGTCGGAGTAATGCTCCAGCCACTTCAGGCCGCTGAGCACGTCGGCCTTAAGGGCCTTGGCCCGCTCGCCGAAGCCCAGCTGGGCTATGTTCTTCTCTATGGTCTTCATGCACAGGCCGTCCTTCTCCACGAACACGGCCTTGGCCGCCCCGCGAGAGAGGGCCTCCAGGCCCACCGCGCCGGTGCCGGCGTACAGGTCCAGGAAGACGGCGCCCGTAATGTAGGGCCGCAGCATGTCGAAGAGCGACTGGCGGATGCGCCCCGAGATGGGTTTTACGAATTTGTCCTTGGGAATGGAAAAAATGCTGCGGCCTTTATGGGTGCCCGCTATTATTCTCATCATAAATTTAACGCCCTTGTAACAATTGCTTAACTGCCTGAAAGATATAATGTATTATAGTAAATACCGCAGTTCGGACCGCGGAGAAAACACAATGGCAAACCCGGATATAGTGATTGTTGACGACGACCCCATGGTGGGAGAGCTCTCCCGCGACCTGCTTACCGACGCCGGCTACACGGTGACGCTGGTGCAGGACTCGCTGGAGGCCATCCCCACCATCAAGGCCCAGATGCCGCGCCTGATCGTCACCGATATCATGATGCCCGGCATCACCGGCATGGACATCTGCAAGTCCGTAAAGTCCGACCCCGCTCTCAAGCACATGAAGATCATCGTGGTCTCGGGCAAGTCCTACGATGTGGAAAAGCAGCGCGCCTTCCAGCTGGGCGCCGACTTCTTCCTGCAGAAGCCCTACAACGTGGAGACCTTCTCCGCCACCGTAAAGACCATCCTCGACGGCTCCGTGGCCAACCCGGCCCCCGCGCCGGCCGCCCCCATGTCGGCCTCCATCATCCGCGAGGACGAGCACGAGCAGGCCAGCGACCTGGACGCCGGCCAGATCCGCGTCACCGCCTGGGGCGCCCGCGGCCTGCCCGCCACCCTGCCCAACACCGTCTCGCGCTACGGGCACCAGACCTCCTGCCTGTCGATAGAGACCAGGGAGCACCTGTTCATTTTCGACGCCGGCACCGGCATAGTGGAGCTGGGCAAGGAGATCGTCGAGAGGAAGCGCTATTACAAGGACATCTGGGTCTGCCTCACGCATTTCCACATGGACCACATCCTCGGCCTGGGCCGCTTCGCCCCCCTCTTCGACTCAAACTTCGCCATCCACCTTATCGGGTCCAACGACCCGGAGAAGAGCCTGAAGGAGGTGGCGCAGGCCACGCTCTACAGTTCTTTCTCGCTCGCCAAGCAGGCCCCCAAGGCCAAGATCGACATCTACGAGATCCTCGAGGACAACTACGAGCTTTTCCCGGGCGTAAAACTTTCCGCCATGTACGCCAACCACCCCACCAGCACCATGGTCTACGTGCTGGACCTGCTGGGCAAGCGCGTCACCTACGCCCCCGACAGCGAGATCTGGGGCGACGCCACCGCTTTCCAGGACTACGACGAAAAGTTCGGCGGCTTCTGCAAGGGCTCCGACATCTTCATCCACGACGCGGTCTACAACGACAAGGACTACGAGACCTACAAGAAGCAGGGGCACTCGGGCCTGGGCATCGTGGTGGATTTCGCCGCCGAGAAGGCCGAGGCGCGCGACCTGGTGCTCTGGCACGCGCACCCCGACTATACCGACGAGCAGCTGGACCAGATGCTGGCCGACGCCAAGGCCCGCTGCCTGGCCAGGGGCCTGCCCCTCAACTGCCACATGCCCACCGAGCGGCAGAGCTTTATGCTGCAGGGGCACAAGTAGCGCCCCGCGCGGGCACAAGAAAAACCCCGGGAACTGCCCGGGGTTTTCTCTTTGCGGGGCAGGCGGGGCTCAGCTGTGGCCCTGGGTCAGGTTGACGGCCCGCTCGGGGATGGCGCCGAAGCGTTCTTCATAGCGCTTTATATTCTCAAGCATGGCGGCCAGGAAGCGCTTGGTGTGCACCGGGCTGGAGATAATGCGGGCGCGCAGCTTGGCTTTGGGCTGGTTGGGCTGCAGGAAAAGAAAATCGAAGATGAATTCGGTCTCGCTGTGGGTGACCCCGGCCAGGTTGGCGTAGGTGCCCTGGGCGGTGGTTTCGTCCATCTGCACTTCCAGCTGCATCGGCTTACCGGCTTCGTTCTTGTTGTCGGGCATGCTGCCTCCTTAAATTCTTTCGTTAGTAAAGTATAATATATTATCAGAGGACCCCAAAATGAAAATCGCCCCCCTTTTAGCCCTGCTTTTCTGCCTGCCCCCGGCGGCGCGCGCCCAGGCCGACCTTAAATGCCCGGAGTTCAAGCCCAAGGCCGCCACGGTGCGTACCATGAGGATGCAGCCGCTTAAGCGCGGCAAGGCCTGGCTGGAAGGCACGCCCAAGAGCATAAATTCCGTCTCCTGCGACCTGTACGGCATGAAGACGGAAGAGGCCGAATACGACGGCAAGAACCTGGTGCTCAAGCACGCTTTCGTCTACAAGGACAAGGCCGGGTCAAAGGCCGTCTGCGACACGCTCAAGTCCGAGGAGAAGCTCTCCACCAGCTTCAGCGACGAGGCGCAGTCCTCCATGGACGATTTCTGCCGCAAGTACAAGAAGAAGGACTTTGCCGTGGTGCAGGTGTTCGACGCCTCCCCCTCCCAGGGCCGCGAGAGCGCCCGCAAGCCGGTGCGCCAGGTCTTCCGGGTCTTCAACGCCAAGGGCTTTGTGACGGAGGAGCACGCTTTCGACCCGCTGATGAACCTGGAGACGGTGACGGCGTACTCTTACGACAAGGGCAACAACCTGGCGGGCACGGCGCTCAACGACTTCGACGGCCGCCAGCTGCGGCGCGAGGCTTTCGCGTCAGACAAGAACACCAGCTCGCGGACCCATTCGGTGTTCGGCGAGACCAACGAGCTGCGCAAAAAAACTGTATATGAGCTGCGCGAGGACGGCACGCTGCGCCGCGAGGTGCGCTCCACGTACGATTCGGGCGAGCAGCCGGTGAACCGCTCCGAGGTGTACTGCGACGCCAAGGGCCGCCCCGAGAAGGAGCTGGTCTACGACGCGGACGCCGCGGAGCCCAAGTACGAATACACCTATACCTATAAGTACGACCCCAAGGGCAACTGGACCGAGGAGCGCCGGACGCGCGTGATAGTCTTCAACGGCAACCGCCTCGCCGACACCCAGTACGCCCCCGAAATCACCAAACGCGACTTCCTCTACTATTGAATTCCGGGGACACAATACTTAATTGCGGCAATTAAGTATTGTGTCCCCGGAATTCCGGAATTCGCCCCCGCGGCGTGCGCCGAAGGGGATAAATAAAACCGGCCCCGCTGTTAACGGGGCCGGTTTTCGTCAAATAAGCTGAGGCTTACTTGGGGGCCTGTGTTTTCGTCACGTTGACGGCTTTGGGGCCTTTGTCGGTGTTCTCGGTCTCGAACTCTACTTCCTGGTTTTCGGCCAGGGTCTTGAAACCTTCACCTTGAATGGAAGAGTGATGAACGAAAAGGTCCTTGGAACCGTCCTCGGGGATGATGAAGCCGAACCCTTTCTTGTCGTTGAACCACTTTACTTTACCTTTTGCCATTTGCTTATGTACCTCTCTTTAATTACGTACCACAGAGCCGTCTCCGGCCGTTAGGAATATTATATATATTTTAGCGCGCAGCACAACAGGCGCGCGCGCTTTATTCCTCGCTCCACTTGAGATGCAGCGGCATCAGCGGGTTGGCCACGTCGGGGTGCCTGCCCATCACGCGCACCGAAAAGTCGTGCCGGCCGCTCTTGTAGCAGGGGATCTCCCCCTTGTACACGTAGGCGTCGCCCATGCGGGCCTCCTGCTTCATCGAGACGGCGCTCCCGTCCTTGAACAGGCCCTCGCCGCCGGCGGTGCCGATATAGAGCTGCACGTCCACGTCCTCGGGCTTCAGGTCGCCCAGCCACACCACCGCGCTCACCTGCAGGCGGGCGCCGGTATGCACTTCCATCTCGGGCTTGAATTGGTCCGTCACCGCCCGCACGCGGGGCCAGTTGGCCTCCAGCTTGCGGCGCCAGTTGGCCACCTCGGCCACGCGGGAATTCTCGCCGAACTTCTTGGACGAGCGGTGCGCGTGCACGTAGAACTTTTCGTAGTACTCGCGCAGCATGCGGTTGGTGTTGAAATGCGGCACCAGCTTCTGCACGCAGGCCTTCATCATCTTTATCCAGCCGCGCGGCAGGCCCTGGGCGTCGCGGTCGTAGTAGAGCGGCGCCACCATCTTCTTGATATGGTTGTAGATGCTCTCGGCCTCCACGTAGTCGCGCTCCTCGTCCGAGTTGTAGGCCTCGGTGCCGCCGATGGCCCAGCCCACGTCCGGCGAGTAGCCCTCGGGCCACCAGCCGTCCAGCACGGAAAGGTTCATGACGCCGTTGATGACGGCCTTCATGCCGCTGGTGCCGGAGGCCTCCAGCGGGCGGATGGGGTTGTTCATCCACACGTCCACGCCCTGCACCATATAGCGCGCGACGTTCATATTGTAGTCTTCCACGAAGATGATGCGGTTCTTGAAGCGCTTGTCCATCGACAGCTTGGCCACCTGCTTGATGAACTCCTTGCCGTGGGCGTCGGCCTGGTGGGCCTTGCCCGCGAATACGAACTGCACCGGCATCTCCTCGTCGGTCACCAGCTGCAGCAGGCGCTCCAGGTCGCGCATGAACAGCGTGGCGCGCTTGTAGGTGGCGAAGCGCCGCGCGAAACCGATGGTCAGGTAGTCGGGGTTCAGCACGGTGTCGGCCTCGGCCAGCACGGTGCGGTCCGAGCCCAGGCGCGTGTGCTGCTTGCGCAGGCGCTCGCGCACCAGCTTTACCAGCTTCTGCTTGCGCACCATGTGCGTGTCCCAGAATTCCTTGTCGTCTATCTCGTTCACCCTGGGCCAGTCGCAGGAATCCGGCACGTTGTTATGGCCGCCGGCCAGGGCCTTGCTGTAGAGCTGGTGATGCTCGTGGCTGATCCAGCTGCAGGTATGCACGCCGTTGGTGATGCCTTCTATCGGCACCTCGTGGCGCGGCAGCTGCGGCCACAGCTTGTGCCACATGTCGCGCGACACGTCGCGGTGCAGCAGGCTGACGCCGTTAAGGAAGGCGCACAGGCGCATGGCCATCACGGTCATGCAGAAGCCCATGGAGGAGGTCTCCTCCTTGCCGATCTCCAGGAACTCGGGGAAACTGAGGCCCAGTTCCTTCACGTAGGTCTCGAAGTACTTGCGCACCAGCTCGAAATCGAAGTACTCGTTGCCGGCCATGACCGGGGTATGGGTGGTGAACACCGAGGAGCCCCACACTATCTCGCGGGCTTCGGCGTAGGAGAGGCCGCGGCCGTGCATCAACTGGCGGATGCGCTCGAACAGCAGGAAGGCGCTGTGGCCCTCGTTGACGTGGAACACGGTGGGCTTGAGGCCCATGGCTTCCAGGGCCCGGGCGCCGCCGATGCCCAGCACTACCTCCTGGCGGATGCGGTTCTCGCGGTCGCCGCCGTAAAGCTGTTCGGTTATGGTGCGGGCCGCCGGGGAGTTCTCGGACAGGTTGGTGTCGAGCAGGAACAGCGAGCCGCGCCCGACGGGCACCTTCCACACGCCTATCTTAACGTGCTCGCCGGCCAGGTCCACGGACACGCGCAGCGGGTTGCCGGCGGCGTCTTTTACTATCTGCACCGGCATGTTGTACCAGTCGTTCTCGGGGTAGCGCTCGGTCTGCCAGTTGTCGCGGTTCAAGACCTGCTGCACGTAGCCCCTCTTATAAAGAAGGCCCACTCCCACCAGCGGCATGCCCAGGTCGGAGGAGGATTTAAGGTGGTCGCCGGACAGCATGCCCAGGCCGCCGGAATAGATGGGCAGGCCCTCGCCGATGCCGTACTCCATGGAGAAGTAGGCCACCAGCATGTCCTTGTCCTGGCTGTCGGAGTTCTTGGCAAACCAGGTGTCCTTATAGGAAATGTAATCTTCGAATTTTTTCTTTATCTCGCCCAGCTTCCCGAGGAAGTTGCCGTCCCGGCTCAGCTCGTCCAGGCGCTCGGGGGCCAGGGTGCCCAGGATCCATTTGGGATTGCGGTGGGAGCGGTGCCACAGCTCTTCGTTGATGCTGACGAACATCATTATGGCGTCCCAGTTCCAGGTGAACCACATGTTGGTGGAGAGTTCTTCCAGCGCCTTCAGGCTGTCCGGGAGGTTGGGTATCACGTTGAACGATTTAATTTTCATAATAAGATTCTATAAAATTCCTCACTTGCGAATAAAGACGCGGCAGGGTCCGGAGCCATTAAGATTTATTTAAGTGTTTGAACTCGCGTGGTTTTTTTTATATACTATTCCTAGTTCTTTCAACAAACGCAGGCAGTAAACGCAAATTTGGGCGTGTAGCTCAGCTGGGAGAGCGCCTCCATGGCATGGAGGAGGTCGCAGGTTCGATCCCTGTCACGTCCACCAAATTTAAGGCCCCGTAAGGGGCCTTTTAATTTTGTTAGAATATTTCTTTATGGACAACCGCCTCACCGTATTCCACCTCGACGACGGCAAAGAACTCCGCGGCGGCCAGCGCCAGATGATGTACCTGGTAAAAGAGCTGGACCGCCTCGGCCACGACAATACCGTGGTCTGCCGCGCCGGCTCCCCCCTGCACAAGGCGGCCCTGCGCAAAAATTTCAAAGTCCTCAACCTGCCCTACCATTTCGAATGGGACCCCGTCTCGGCCCTGCGCCTGCGGGGCGTCCTTAAGGCCCTGCCCGCCGGCGGCCAGCCCCCCATCCTGCATTCCCACACCGGCCACACCGCCGCCGTCTCCTGGCTGGCCTCGGCGGGGCTGGACTGCGTGCGCGTGGCGCACCGCCGCGTGGACTTTATCCCCGGCGCCTTCACCGCCCGCTTTAAGTATTCAAAAGCCCACAGCGTCATCGCCATCTCGGACGCCGTAAAAGAAATACTCCTCAAGGCCAACGTCCCCGAAGAGAAAGTGGCCGTGGTCAACAGCACCATAGACCTCGACGACACCCCCTGGCCCCCCGGCGGCCTGGCCGCCTACCGGCAGGCCGCCCGCCGCGAGCTCGCCGCCGAACTTAACATCCCCGCCGACGCCTTCTGGGCCGGGTCGCTCATCGCCCTGGTGCCGCACAAGGACCCCGAGAACATGGTGCGCGCCGCGGCCCTGGTGCTTAAAGAACAGCCGCACGCCTATTTCCTCCTCGCCGGAGAAGGCCCCCTGGCCGAGAAGACCGCCCACCTCGCCCGCATGCTCAAGATCCAGGACCGCTTCCTCATGATCGGCTACCGCAGCGAGCCCTACAAGGTGCTGGCCGCGCTGGACCTGTTCGTGCTGTCCTCCTGCGAGGAAGGCATGGGCAGCGTGCTGGTGGAGGCCATGAACGCCTCCCTGCCCATAGTGGCCACCACCGCCGGCGGCATTACCGACGTGGTGGAGGACGGCGCCAACGGCCTTACCGTGCCGCCCCGCGACCACGAGGCCCTGGCTAAAGCCCAGCTGCGCCTGATGAACGACGCGGACCTGCGCGGCCGCCTGGCCGCCGAGGCCCACCGCCGCCGGGAAGACTTCTCCTCCCCCCGCATGGCCGCCCTCACTTTGAAGTGCTATGAAACAGCCATTGAGAATTTTAAGCGTAATCGACATCCCGTGGAATAGCGGGCTGGCGGCCTACGCCTTCGACCAGGCCCGCGCCCTGCGCGGGGCCGGGCATACCGTCGTGTTCGCCTGCCCGGAGGGCAGCGCGGCCATGGCCTTCGCCGCGGCCGAAGGCTTTAAAGCCCTGCCCATCCCCGGCCGCAAAGAACACCTCAAGCTCCCGCTGGCCTTGCTGCGCCTGCGCTCGGCCGCCCGGGCCGAAGGCATAAACGCCGTCTGCGCCCATACCGGCCGCAGCCAGACCCTGGGCTACCTGCTCGGCCTGCCGCTGCTGCGCGTAAAGGCCGACGTCCGCATCCCCACCGCCGGCTTCACCTCCTCCGCCGTAAAGCGGACCATAGCCGCCTCGGACTACATAAAAGAGCTCTACACCAAGGCAGGGCTCAACGCCGGGGTGACCGTTATAAAGCAGGGCATAGATCTGCCGGCTTTCGTCCCCCCCCGCACCGCCGGCGCCCTGCGCGTCGGCCTGCTGGGCCGGCTGGACCCGGTAAAAGGCCACGAGGTGTTCCTCAAGGCCGCCGCCGACATCCTCAACTCCGGCGCCGAGGCGGAATTCCATATAGCCGGCTACGAGGCCAACCTCACCTACGGCGACCTGCGCCAGCAGGCCGAAGCCCTGGACATCGAGTGCCACGTCGCCTTCCACGGCAAGGTGGACGGCCCCTATAAATTCATGGCCTCCTGCGACATCGGCGTCATCGCCTCCCTCGGCAGCGAGGCCGTCTCGCGCGCCGCGCTGGAATGGCTGGCCTCCGGCCGCCCGCTGGTCTCCACCACCGCCGGCTCCCTGCCCGAATTTGTGGAGAACGATTGGCTGGTCCCCCCCGGCGACCACGAGGCCCTGGCCGCCCGCCTGGGCCTGCTGCTGGCCGACCCCGCCGCCGCCGCGGCGCTGGGCGCGCGCAACCGCGCCCGCGCGGAAAAAGATTTCAGCCAGGCCGCCTTTGCGGCCGCCACCTGCGCAGCCATCGAGGAGGCCGCCGTATGACGCCCACGCTCTCCATCGCCATGATCGCCCACAACGAGGAGAAGAACCTGGCCCGCTCGCTGGCCAGCGTCGCCTGGGCCGACGAGACCGTCTTTGTGGACTGCGACTCTACCGACGGCACGCCCCAGGCCGCCCACGCTTTCAAGATCAAGTATTTCAAGCGCCCCAACAGCCGCGCCGTCTACGTCAACAAGCAGTTCGCCGTGGACCAGGCGGCGTCCGACTGGGTGCTCATCCTGGACGCCGACGAGGAAGTCACCCCGGAGCTGCAGGCCGAGATAAAACGCGCCATCTCCTCGCCCGGCGGCGCCTCGGCCTTCACCATGCCGCGCCGCAATTTCTATTTCGGCCGCTGGCTGCGGCACGGCGGCAAATACCCCGACACCCAGCTGCGCCTGTTCAAGCGCGGCTTCGCCCGCTTCCTCCCCCTGCCCGTGCACGAACGGCTGGACGTAGACGGCTCTATCGGCGCTCTGGCCGAGCCGCTTAACCATTACCCCTACGCCGACGCCGCCGACATGGAGAAGAAACTGGCTTTCTACTCCGAGATCCTGGCCCGCTCCTATTCGCTCAAAGGCCGCAGCCGCGCCTTCATCCTGCTGCGCCCCTTCACCCGCTTCCTGTCGGCCTATGTGGTCAAGCTCGGCTTCCTGGACGGGGCCGAGGGGTTTAAAACCGCCCTGATGGACTTCCGCACCGTAATGTCCGCGGCCCGCCGCTACCGCGGCTAGAGTAACCGTCATTCCCGCCAACCGTCATTCCCGCGAAAGCGGGAATCCAGTCTGGATCCCCGCTTTCGCGGGGATGACAACGCACCCTAAAGTCCCAGGCCCGGGTGGGACTTTATACCCTTTGTATCTCTCCCCTATATCGTTATAATTACTCTATGACGGCTAAAACCACCACACTGATCTCGCTTTTGCTCCTGTCCGCCCTTAACCCCGCCGGCGCAGCCGCCGACGAGATAGCGGCCGAATTTAAAGACTTGTCCTACCCCATAGAGCTGCAGCTGCCCGTCCCCGACAAGGACGGCGGGGTGCTGTTCGAAACCTCCTACAGCGAGGCGCCCGAAATTGACTACGATACGGTGCTGCTGCAGGGCGTAATGCCCGACCCCGGCGTAAAGGTGGAGCTGGCGGTAAAAGGCCGCACCTTCCTCAACGCCCCCTCCCGGTACTCTTACGACGCTTTCCGCCGCTTCCCCAACGGCCGCTTCTGGGCCCGCTACACCCTGCCGGCCTCGCGCCAGCCGCTTAAGATAAGCGTGCTCGCCTCCGGCTCCAAAGCCGCCAGCTCGCTCACCATCTACGAGAGCGAGCTCTTTATCGCCCAAAAAGAACAGGAGATCCTGGTCTCCGGCTCCACCGTGCCCTATGTCATCCCGGACGAAGTGTTCTACCCCGCCGGCGGGCCTTTCCCCCTTATCCGCCGCGCCGAGTGGCAGGCCAACCCTCCCAAAGAACCCTACACCCAGCACGAACCCAAAGCCATCACGCTGCACCACACCCAGGGCAATTACCCGCAGACCCTGGCAGCCGGCCTTAACGAGATGGGCTTCATACAGGATTACCACCAGAACGCCAAGAAGTGGATAGACATCGGCTACCATTTCCTCATAGACCCGCTGGGCAATATCTACGAGGGCCGCCCCATAAAGGTAGTGGGCGCCCACGTGGCCGGCCGCAACACCAACAACGTCGGCATCTCAATAATGGGCAACTATCACAAGCCGGCCCATAACGTCTTCACCGACAAGTCCAAGAATTCCTTCCTGGCCGTGGGCGGCTATATAGCCGGCACCTACGACGTGCTGGTCAGCAGCTTCTACGCCCACCGCGACATCGGCAACTCCGACTGCCCCGGCGACGACCTGTACGCCCGCAAAGCCGAGCTGCGCGACCTGATCTTCAACCCCGCCCCGCAGAGCGGCCCCGGAGTGCCCACCGAGGGCCCCGTGCTGACGCCGGCCCAGGAGAACAGCCTGCGCCAGCTGCGGCAGTTTCTCAACTCCCGCTGAATTCTACCCGTATAAAATAAGAACGCCCCGGAAGGGGCGTTCTTATTTGCGTCGGACGGCCGGCCTAGATTTCGCAGGCCGTCAGGTCTTTATAGGTTTCCCGCCGGCGTATCAGCCGCCAGGAAGTCGGGCCGGTTATCAGCACCTCGGCCGCGCGCGGCCGCGAGTTATACTGCGAGCTCATGGAGAAGCCGTAGGCCCCCGCCGAATAGATGGCTATAAGCTGGCCTGCCGCCGGCTCCGGCAGCCGCACGCCCTGGGCCAAAAAGTCGCCGCTCTCGCAGACCGGGCCCACCAGGTCGAACACTTTCTCCTCGCCGCCGGGGCCGATCAGCGCCACGGGGTGTTTGGCGCCGTACAGGGCGGGGCGCACCAGGTCGTTCATGGCGGCGTCGGCCACTATAAAATTCTTCTTCCCGCTTTGCTTGCGGTAGATAACGGCCGTCAGCAGCAGGCCGGCCGGGGCCGCCACCGAGCGCCCGGGCTCCAGCACCAGTTTAAGGCCGGTACCGGCAAAAACGCTGCCCACAGCTTTGGCCAGGGCCGCAGGGTCGGGCATCTCGTCCCCCTCTTTAACGCCCCAGCCGCCGCCCACGTCGGCGTATTTAAGGTTAACGCCGCGCGAGGCCAGCTTAACAATAAAAGCCGCCAGCCGCCCGGCCGCCAGGGCGTAGGGCCCGGCCTTGTGCACCTGCGAGCCGATATGGAACTGCGCCCCCACGGGGTTAAGGTGGGCGGACTCCGCCGCGTACATATAGATCTTAAGCGCTTCCTCAAAAGAGACGCCGAACTTGCTGCCCAGCCGGCCCGTGCTGATGAATTTATGGGTATGCGGGTCCACGTCGGGGTTTATGCGCAGGGACAGCGGCGCGCGCACCTTAAGCCGGGCCGCTACCCGCTCCAGCTCCAGGACTTCTTCCATGGACTCGGCGTTAATGAACATAATGCCGGTCTTAAGCGCGTACTCCAGCTCCGCCGGCGTTTTGCCCACGCCCGAGAAAATTATATTGCCCGGCTTAAACCCGGCCTTGAGCGCGCGGTACAGCTCCCCGCCGCTCACCACGTCGGCGCCCCAGCCCGCCTTGGCGGCCAGCGCGCACAGCGCGCCGCTGGAATTGGCCTTCATAGCGTAGCAGAACAACGGGTCCAGCCCTTTGAAAGCTTTCTTATAGGTCGAGATCTGTTTAAGAAAAGCCGGCGCCGAATACACATAGACAGGCGTCCCGGCCCTGTTGGCTATCTTCTTTAGCAGCGAGTGTTTAAAATATTTTCCGAGCATAGGGTTATGATATAAAAAAAGCGGGGGACCGGGTCCCCCACCTTTTGTGGTACGTCTTAAAATTTGCGCGGGGCGGGAATCGAACCCGCAAGCCGTTAGGCACACGCCCCTCAAACGTGCGTGTCTACCAGTTCCACCACCCGCGCTTAAATCGTAAAGAACTGCTAATATTTTACCAAAATTTCGGGCCGTATGCCTAAATTGTGTAAAATATCAATAATGACGGACATCCTCTATCTCCTCGCAGCGCTCTTTTTCCTGCTGCTCAACGCTTTCTTCGTACTTGCGGAGTTCGCCGTGGTAAAAGTGCGCTACACCCGGCTGGAAGAGCTGGCCGCCAAGGGCATAAAAAGGGCCAAGATAGCCAAAGAGGCCGTAAAAGACCTGGAGGCCTACCTCTCCACCGCCCAGCTCGGCATCACCATAGCCAGCATAGGCCTCGGCTGGGTGGGCGAACCGGCCGTGGCGCATTTCGTAGCCCCCGCCCTGGCCCTGTTCGGCATAGTCCTGGCGCCCGCCGCCCTGCACACCGCCTCCATCGCCATCGCCTTCACCCTCATTACCGGATTCCACGTGGTAGTGGGCGAACTGGTGCCCAAGAACATGGCCATCCGTATGCCGGAGACCGCCGCCCTGTGGATAGCCGCCCCCTTTAAATTCTTCCACACCGTCTTCTTCGCCCCCATGTGGCTCCTCAACGAGAGCGCCAACCTGGTGCTGCGCATACTCCGCATAAAGCGCAACCAGGAGGAGACCGTGCACTCCGACGAGGAACTGCGCATGATCCTGGGCCAGAGCCAGGAGCACGGCCGCCTGTCCCTGGGCCGCCTCATGATGTTCGAACACCTTTTCGACTTCGGCAAGACCAAGGTTAAAGAGGTCATGACGCCCCACGCCGCCATCGCCGCCCTTAACCCCGCCGCCCCCTGGGAAGAGAATCTCAAGCTCATTAAGGAAAAGAAATTCTCCCGCTACCCGCTGGCCGTAAAGCCCGGCGTGTTCACCGGCTACGTGCACGTAAAGGATATCGCCATCGGGCTCTACGGCGCCGCCGGCCCCGACCTGGAGGGCGCCCGCCGCCCCCTGGTGGAGATCCACGAGGAGATCTCGGTAGAGCGCAGCCTGCGCGACTTCCAGGAGGAGCGCCTGCAGCTGGCCCTGGTAAAGAACGCCAAGGGCGAGCCCACCGGCCTGCTAACCATGGAAGACATAGTAGAGGAGCTCACCGGCGAAATAAGGGACGAATTCGACCAGCCGCCCAAGCTGCTGCTCAGCGACATTTTGGTAAAGCCCGGCTGCGAGCTGGAACTTAAGGAAGCCGGCCGCTTTGAGGCCATAGAGGAAGTCCTGGCCCGGCTGCACGTGGCCTCCCCCACCTTCAACAAGGACGAGGCCCTGAAGGCCATAGTAAAGCGCGAGACCAACTTCTCCACCGCCCTGGGCCACCAGACCGCCTTCCCCCACGCCCGCCTGGCCTCGCTGGCCAAGCCCCTGCTGGCCGTCGGCAAGAGTAAGGACGGCATCTACTTCCCCTCCCCCGACAACCAGCCGGTAAAGGTGCTGTTCCTCATCCTCACCCCCTTCAACGAGCCCACCATGCAGCTGAGCATCCTGGCCCAGCTCTCCGGCCTTATCTCCAACGTAACCCTGCGCAAGCGCCTGCTGTCCGCCAAAACCCCCGACAACCTTATGGACATCCTCAACACCTTCGAAAACAAGGTCATGAAGTAGCGCGTCGCCCCGGCTCCGTCGCCCCGGCGAAAGCCGGGGCCCAGTCCCCTCCCCTGGATCCCGGCTTTCGCCGGGATGACAAAAAGAAAAGCCCCGCGGTTGCGGGGCTTTTTCTTTTTGGCCTGGTCCTGTTTACTTCTTGGCCGGGGCGGGCGCCGGGGCCGCGGGCTGGGCCGGGGCCGGCTGCGCGGGCGCGGTCTGCGCCGGGGGCTGCTGCAGCGGGTATTCCTGCACCACCGAGCGGAACCGGTTATTGGCGCCCATGATGGTAAGCAGAATGGAAGTCACGGCAAACAGCGCCGCGCAGCTCGCGGTGAACTTCTTTATGAAAGAAGTGCCGCTGGCCGCGTTAAACAGCGCGTCGCCGCCGCCGCCGAACATGCTCAGGGCCGAGCCCTTGCTGGTCTGAAAAACCACTATCGCGATTATGATCACGAAAGCCAGTATCACGTGCAGGGTAACTATAAGGGTGTACATCGTTTTTTCTCCTAATTTATTTCTGCGACAGCGCCACTAAACCGGGCAGCTGCTTTCCTTCCACGAACTCCAGGCTGGCGCCGCCGCCGGTAGAGCAGTGAGAAATGTTTTCGGACTTCACCTTGGCCGTCTTCAGCACGGAGAGGGTATCCCCGCCGCCGAGGATGGTGGTGCTGCCCGCGCGGGTAGCCTGCGCCATGGCGTTGGCCACGGTCACGCTGCCGCTGGCAAAGGCGGGCGTCTCAAAGATGCCCACGGGGCCGTTCCAGAAGATGGTCTTGGCGCTCTTAATCTTGTCGGCGAACAGCAGCTCCGTGCGGGGCCCAATGTCCACGCCTATCCAGCCGTCCGGCACGGCCATCGCCTGGGTGATCTCCACCTTGGCGTCGGGCTTTATCTCGGTCACCACGCGGTGGTCCGCGGGCAGCAGCATCTCAACATTGTTGCGGTGAGCCTTGAGGATGATGTTCTTGGCTTCCTCCACCTTGTCGGCCTCCAGCAGCGAATTGCCGATATTGGTGTTCTGCGCGGCGAGGAAAGTGTAAGCCATGCCGCCGCCGATAATAAGGGTGTCTACTTTCTCGATAAGGCTGTAGAGCACGGAGAGCTTGTCGGCCACCTTGGCCCCGCCGATGATGGCGAGGAAAGGCCGCACCGGGCTGACCATGGCCTTGTCCAGGTACTCCAGCTCTTTCTGCACCAGGAAGCCTATGGCCCCGGGCAGGTGCTTGCAGATAGCCGAGGTGCTGCCGTGCGCGCGGTGCAGGGCGCCAAAGGCCTCCTGCACAAAGAACTCGCCGTGCTTGGCCAGCTGCGCGGCAAAAGCGTCGTCGTTCTTCTCTTCCTCGGCGTGGTAGCGCAGGTTCTCGAGGAGCACTATCTCCCCCTTCTTGGCCGCGGCCACAACTTTATCGGCCTCGGGCCCTACGCAATCGGGGGCAAAATGCACTTTGGCGCCCGACAGTTCGGCCAGGCGTTCCACCAGCGGTTTCAGGCTGTACTTCGGCTCGGGCTTGCCCTTGGGGCGGCCCAGGTGCGCCATCAGCACCACCCGGTTATTGCCGGCGAGCAGCAGCTTAACGGTCTTCATGGTCTCGCGGATGCGGGTGTCGTCCGTTATGACGCCGTCCTTAAGGGGCACGTTGTAGTCCACGCGCACCAGCACGTTCTTGTCTTTAAGGTGGGCGTCCTGCACTTTGGCCAGCCGCAGCAGCGTTTTGTTTTCCGTGGTCATAGAACCTCTCAAATTTTAACCGCCCCCGGGCCGGCGTGCCGGCCCGGGAGGGTTTAGCTTATACTATTTTCTTCAGGGCGGCTTTCAGGCCGCCGGCCCGGCGCTCTTTCAGGTCGTACGTCACGCGGACGGACGGCTTGTTGAACGTCAGGTGCTTGGCCAGGTCTATCGGCGTACCGACTATCACCACTTCGGCCTTCACGGCGTTAATGGTCTTGTTCAGCTCCGCCATCTGGGCGTCGCCGTAGCCCATAGCGGGCAGAATGTCGGTGATCTGCTTGAAGTTCTCGTACACCTTCTTGATGGTGCCGATGGCGTAGGGGCGCGGGTCCACTATGGACTTGGCCTTGTACTTGCGGGCGGCCACGTGGCCGGCGCCGAAGTTCATCTCGCCGTGGGTCAGCGTGGGGCCGTCCTCTACTACCAGGACGCGCTTGCCCTTTACGGCGGACGGGTTGTCCACGGTAACGGGGCTCTCGGCCTCTATGATCTGCGCCTTCGGGTTCATCCGGCGGATGTTCTCGCGCACCACGGCTACTTCCTTGGCGGTGGCGGTATCCACTTTGTTGATGACGATGATGTCGGCCATCCGCATATTGGCGGCGCCGGGGTGATAGGTGGCTTCGTGGCCGGAGCGCAGCGGGTCCGTGACGGTAATCATCAGGTCCGGCTTGTAGAACGGCATGTCGTTGTTGCCGCCGTCCCACAGAATAACGTCCGCCTCTTTCTCGGCGCGCTTAAGGATCTCGCCGTAGTCCACGCCCGCGTACACTATGTGGCCCGCGGCTATATGGGGTTCGTACTCTTCCATCTCTTCGATGGTGCACTTGTGCTTCTTCAGGTCGGACAGCGTCTCGTAGCGCTGCCAGGTCTGGGCCACCAGGTCGCCGTAAGGCATGGGGTGGCGGATGGCCACAACTTTCTTGCCCATTTCTTTGAGCATCCCGGCGATAGCGCGGGTGGTCTGGCTCTTGCCGCAGCCGGTGCGCACGGCGCAGATGGCCACCACGGGCTTCTTGGACTTAATGTAGGTCTGCTCGCCGCAGAGGATCTTAAAGTTAGCGCCGGCGGCCAGCACTATGGAGGCTTTGGACATGATGGTGTTAAAGCTCACGTCGGAGTAGGCGAATTCCACTTCGTCCACCTTCAGCTTCTTTATGAGGTCCACCAGGTGCTTCTCTTCGTATATCGGTATACCCTTCGGGTACATCTTGCCGGCGAGTTCCCTGGGGTACTTGCGGCCCGCTATGTTGGGGATCTGGTAGGCGGTGAAGGCCACCACTTCGTAATCCTTGTTGTCGCGGTAGAACACGTTGAAGTTATGGAAGTCGCGGCCGGCGGCTCCCATTATCAGCACTCTTTTCTTAGCCATGTAGCTCTCCTATCGTAACGCAAACGCCGGGCGTCTTAGGGTCGGCGCGGCTGCGCCGACCCGACACCCAGGCAAATTACAGGCCTTTCTTTATCATCAGCAGGGCCAGGTCCACCACGCGGTTGGAGTAACCCCACTCGTTGTCGTACCAGGCAAGGACCTTCACCATGTTGCCGCCTATAACGCGGGTGTTCTGCGCGTCCACGGAGGAGCTGGCCGGGCAGTGGTTGAAGTCTATGCTGACGAGGGGTTCCTCGACGTATTCCATGATGCCTTTCATCGGGCCTTCGGCGGCCTTCTTGATGGCGGCGTTGATCTCTTCGGCGGTGGCCGGCTTGGCCAGCGTGACGGTGAGGTCAACCACGGAGACGTTGGGGGTAGGCACGCGGATGGCGAAGCCGTCCAGTTTCCCCTTCAGTTCGGGCATTACCAGGCTGATCGCCTTGGCGGCGCCGGTGGAGGTGGGGATCATGCTGAGCGCTGCGGCGCGGGCGCGGCGCAGGTCGCTGTGGGCCATGTCGTGGATCTTCTGGTCGTTGGTGTAGGCGTGAATGGTGGTCATCAGGCCTTTCTCAATGCCCCAGTTGTCCTGGAGCACCTTGGCGAAGGGCGCCAGGCAGTTGGTGGTGCAGGAGGCGTTGGAGACCACGTTATGCAGCTTGGCGTCGTAATTCTTGTCGTTGACGCCCATCACTATGGTGATGTCCTCGCCCTGGGCCGGGGCGGAGATGATGACTTTCTTGGCGCCGCCCTTGGTGATATGGTTCTCGGCGCCTTCCACGGTCTTGCCTTTCTTGTTCACGCCGTCGGACTTAATGGTGAACAGGCCGGTGGATTCCACCACTATCTCAACTCCCAGGCTCTTCCACGGGATGGCGGCCGGGGACTTTTCCTTGAAAACTTTTATCTTCTTGCCGTTCACGGTTATTTCGTCGTCGGCGGTGGCTTTAACTTCGCCTTCCAGGCGGCCGTGCACGGAGTCGTACTTGAGCAAATGCGCGTTGGTCTTGGAGTCGGTCAGGTCGTTTATGGCGACCAGTTCCAGCTGGCCGTCGGTGCGCGCGAGAATAGCGCGGGCGACCAGCCTGCCAATGCGTCCGAAACCGTTAATACCTATCTTAGTAGCCATGTATGTTTCTCCTTTATTTTACGGGACCGTCAAATTGATTGCTATCTATATTATAAGCGCCATTGGGGCGCACAGAAATTGTAGCAAATTAGAAAAGCCCGGTCCTCCTGGACCGGGCTTTCCTTATGGCTGGCGGCTTATTTAAGGGTACGGCGGAAGTAGTCTACCGTCTTCTGCAGGCCTTCGTTGAGCTTTACCTTGGGGGTCCAGCCCAGTTTTTCCTTGGCCAGGGAGATGTCGGGCTGGCGCTGGCGCGGGTCGTCCTGCGGCAGCGGCTTGTAGATCAGCTTGCTCTTGCTCTCGGGGATAAGCTCCAGCACCTTCTCGGCCAGCTGCTTTATGGTGAACTCGTCGGGATTGCCGATGTTCACCGGGCCGGTAAAGTCGGCCGGGCTGTTCATCAGCCGCAGCATCCCCTCCAGCAGGTCGTCCACATACTGAAAGCTGCGCGTCTGCAAGCCGGTACCGTAGATGGTGATGTCCTTGTTCTGCAGGGCCTGCACTATAAAGTTGCTCACCACGCGCCCGTCGTTGGGGTGCATGTTAGGGCCGTAGGTGTTGAAGATGCGGATCACCTTTATCTCCAGCTTATGCTGGCGGTGGTAGTCAAAGAACAGCGTCTCGGCGCAGCGCTTGCCCTCGTCGTAGCAGGCGCGCGGGCCTACGGTGTTTACGCGGCCCCAGTAGCTTTCTGGCTGCGGGTGCACCTCGGGGTCGCCGTACACCTCGCTGGTGCTGGCCTGCAGTATGCGCGCCTTGGTGCGCCGCGCCAGGCCCAGCATGTTGATGGCGCCGTTCACCGACGTCTTGGTGGTATGCACCGGGTTAAACTGGTAATGCACCGGCGAGGCAGGGCACGCCAGGTTGTAGATCTGGTCCACTTCCACGGTAAGGGGCTCAACAATGTCGTGGCGCAGGAACTCGAAGCTCTTGTTGTCCAGCAGGTCGCTTATATTGTCCTTGCTCCCGGTGAACAGGCTGTCCACGCACAACACGTCGTGCCCCTCGGCCAGCAGCCGCCGGCACAGGTGGGACCCTATGAACCCCGCCCCGCCGGTAACCAGTATCTTAAGCTTGTGCATGTTAGTCCTTTACGGCTTGCCTATCCCCTTCACTTCAAAGCCGATGCTCTTGAGCTCGACGTGGTTAAGGATATTGCGGCCATCAAACAGGAAGGCCGGTTTGCGCATGGCCTTGTAGAGCTTCTTATAATCCAGCGCCTTATACTGTTCCCATTCGGTAAGCAGGATAATGGCGTCGGCACCCTTGGCGGCCTCGTACGGGTCTTCGGTGGTCTCAACATTGGCCGCCAGTTCGCCCAGGTCGCCGGACACATGGCCCAGCGCCTCGGGGTCGGTGATCACAATCTGCGCGCGCTCCGCGGCCAGCAGTTTGGTTATGGCTATCGCCGGGCTTTCGCGCGTGTCGCTGGTATTGGCCTTGAAAGCAAAACCAAACACCGCCAGCTTCTTGTTGGCCAGCGTATTGAACATGGTCTTTATAATGCCCGCCACCATGCGTTCCTGCTGGTAGTCGTTTATCAGCACCACCTGCCGCCAGTAGTCGGCCACTTCTTTCAGACCGTAATTCTCGCAGATGTACACCAAGTTCAGTATGTCCTTCTTAAAACAGCTGCCGCCGAAGCCGGGGCCGGTCTTGAGGAACTTGGGGCCTATGCGGCTGTCCATGCCTATGGCCTTGGCCACCTGGTCTATGTCTGCCTCCGTCGCCTCGCAGAGCGCCGATAGCGAGTTGACCGAGCTGATGCGCTGCGCCAGCATGGCGTTGGCCGCCAGCTTGGAGAGCTCCGCCGACCAGAGGTTGGTGGTAAGAATTTTTTCTTTCGGCACCCAGGCCGCGTACACTTCGGCCAGGGCCTTTATGGCGGCCTTGCCGCGGGGCGTCTGGTGCCCGCCTATAAGCACCCGGTCCGGGGCCTCAAGATCTTTTACGGCCGTGCCCTCGGCCAGGAACTCCGGGTTGGACAGCACTTCAAAATGAAACTTGGGATGGTTGCTGAGTATGCGCTCCATGGCCTCGGCGGTGCGCACGGGGAGGGTGCTCTTCTCCACTACGATCTTGTCGCGGTTGGCCACCTTAACAATATTGCGGGCCGTGGCCTCCCAGTACTGCAGGTCAGAGGCGCAGCCGGCGCCGCGGCCAAAGGTCTTGGTGGGCGTGTTCACGCCGACAAAGATGATATCGCACTGCTTTATGGCCCCGTCGATATCGGTGGAGAAAAAAAGGTTCTTGCCGCGGCGGCGCTTTACCACCTCGTCGAGACCCGGCTCGAAGATTGGCATCTTGTCGGAGTTCCAGGCGTCTATGCGCGCCTTGTTAATGTCTACCACTATCACCTTGCGGTCGTGGTTGTGGTCGGCTATGGCCGCCATGGTGGGCCCGCCAATGTAGCCGGCGCCTATGCAGCAAATGGATTTGTTGAAAGTTTTCTTGCTTTTCATAATTAGAATTATTGTACAAAAAGATATAATTGTTGCGATATGGGCGACCACAAAGCCGACAAACTTCTTAACTTCTCGCTGCTTCTCTTCGCGGCGTCCTGCATCCTTTCCATAACCGCGGCAGAGGGAGCCCTGGTGCTGATGCTGGGAGCAATACTGTGGAAGGCCTTCACTTCCCCCGAGGGGTTCGCCCAGCCCTTAAGAGAACTGCACGCCAACCCGCTGGTCTTCCCCCTGGCACTGTACATTATCGCCTATATTTTTTCCTCCATCTTCTCGCTGGACCCCGAACACAGCTTCTCTCGCCTGGACACGGAAATAATAAAAGCGCTGTCTGCGGTACTTGTGTTCTCCGCCGTAACACGCTCCGGCAGGGAAAAGGCGGGCATCTGGTTCCTCGTCGGTGCCTCCGCCGCCGCGCTGATTGGCATCGGACAGTTTATGTACGGGATTTTCAAAGGTGTTCCGGGAAGCCTTACACGCGCCAGCGGAACCATGCACGCAGTCAGCCACGCCGAAATAATGGCAGTCGCAATGGTTTTAGCCGGAGTTTTAATTGGTGCCGCTAAAGGCCGCTTGCGGCATTTTTATATAGCCTCTTTTTTCATTCTCTCGCTTGGCTTTGCCGCCAGTCTTTCTCGCGGCCCCGCCCTTGGACTCTGTTTTGCCATGGCTATCGCCTTCTTTCTCCAACGTAATGCCAGGAAGTTCATAATTGCCGGACTAGCGATAATAGTTCTGGTCTTCGGGGCCTCGGCACTGCTAAACAAGGCAGGCAGGGAAAGAATAGCTACAGTTACCGGCGGGGACAAAATCGACTACACCGCCAACGTAAGACTTACAATGTGGAAAGCCGGCATGGACATATTGCGGGACTACCCGCTTACAGGCACCGGCCCGTACAGCCTGCGCAGGGTCTTCAATTCCTATCACAATCGTCCGGTGGACGGCGTCATAGACTTCCCTGATCTGCACAACCTCTACATACAGCGGGCCGCCGACTCCGGGCTGCCTGGCCTGCTGGCCCTGATGTTGCTGCTATGGACTATACTTAAAAGGGCCGCATCCTCTTTCTTTAAATATCGCGACCCGTACTCGCTTTGGGGGGTGGCCGCTTTCTTAGGCTTCCTTGTCATGATGCTCACTGATTCATCTTTCGACCTCCCCCGCACCGCTTTCTGCATCTATCTTATGGCGGCAATGTCTGGCCCAGCCGAGGATTCTCGCTCCGCCTAGCCCGGACTGCGCCTTAGTTGTATAATAATCCACACATGCCACTAAAAAGACATTTCACCCCTGCGAAGTTTAAAAACAGTTTAGGTGTGATCGCGCTTTTTACTTTGGACGCTGCAGCACTTTTGGGAATATTCTTAACCGCCGTCTTACTGCGCAGATTCATCCTGCCACATATCTTAGTCGGCCTGCCGGAATTCACCTACCAGTTCGGCGCATATTGGTGGCTGTTCGCGGTCTGGCTGGGCGTAATGCTATACGAGGACGGCTATTCCCGCCGTTTCGCGGTCTGGGACGAAGTGAAATTCGTCTGGAGATCGGCGTTTTTCTCCACTCTAGCCATCTTAACCATGCTATTCCTTATGCGGCGAGGCCAGCTTTACTCCCGCATCCTGGTTGGGGCAATGTTTACGCTGGCTATAATATTTCTCCCACTGATCCGCCTGCGCGCCAAGAAACTGCTATATTCCGCAGGGCTTATGCGCCGCAAACTGCTCATCGTCGGCTCGGGCGCGGCCGCCCGCAGCGCCTACTCCGCCATAATTCACGAGCCCAACCTCGGCTATGAGGTAACGGGATTCGTAGACGATAAGCCCGGGCAGATAGATCGCTTCAAAATACACACGGGGATAGAAAAGATAAGCCGTTACATAAAAGCTGCAGACATCCACGACGTGGTAGTAGCCAAACCGGAACTCCCGAAGGACGAGTTGATAAAACTGGTCAACGTGGTGCAGCACAAAGCGGACAACACCCTTTTCATCCCCGACCTGGGCGGCATAGCGGTAAGCGGCACGGAGTTGAGACACTTCTTTAAAGAGCAGACGATGATTATTGAGATTCGGAACAATCTCTCGCAGCCACTCAACTACCTCACCAAACGCCTCATAGACTATGTGGCCGGCATGGCGGTGTTCATAGTTTCTATCCCGGCACTAATATACATCTCCCGGCAGATAAAGAAAGACTCCCCCGGCCCCGCCATATTAAAGCAGGAGCGCATCGGCAAAGACGGCCGCCTTTTCATGTGCTACAAATTCCGCACTATGTATGAAGACGCCGAAGAGCGCTTGGATGAAATATTAGCCACCGACCCGGCGGCCAAAGAGGAATGGGAAAAATTCTGGAAGCTAAAGAACGACCCGCGCATTACCAAAGTTGGCGGCTGGCTGCGTTCCAGCTCTCTCGACGAACTGCCGCAGGTATTCAACATCCTTAAAGGCCAGATGAGCCTGATAGGCCCCCGCCCCTACCTGCCCCGCGAGCAGGAATTCCTCGCCGAAGAAGCCCACACCATACTGCGCCTCCCCCCCGGCATAACCGGCCTGTGGCAGGTGAGCGGCCGCAGCAACACCGACTACAATTTCCGTTTGGCCATGGACAGCTGGTACGTGAAGAACTGGGACCTGTGGCTGGATGTGATGATAGTGTTTAAGACCTTCGGGGTGGTGCTACGCCGCGACGGCGCGCACTAATTGATAAGTTTTAGCATCGGGATTATCGGAACCCTGACCACAGTCTGTTGATCAGACTTTCAGCGCGATGAAAAGTCGTGTGCCTCGAATACACTTCCTCTAAAGACTTCAAAGCTTTTTGTTCAGCCTCCTTCGGATTGCTTAAGATATAGCGATACAGATCGGCATATTCTTCCGGAGTGCTCGCGCTGAACACAGCTTCCTTGCTAAATCTTTTAAACAGGAGTTTCGGATTATCTATCAATTGCGGAATTCCGCATGCCGCAAGGATATAAGTCCGTTCATTAAGTTCAGAGGCCCATTTCAGGCTGTCGTTGATATGCAGATTAAGGCCGACCTTTCCACGGGAGTACAAGAACCGGTGTATTTCCCTCGGGGCATACCTCTTGATTCTATACCACCCCGGTCCGTCTATAAAACCCGCGTTTCCTGACACAATTCCGGGCAGCCATTCAAAATACTGATCGTGCTTGTCAATATTGGAGGACGCCAGAAAAACATAGTCCAGGTCCCTTTCAGGCACAGAAACCGGGTAGTACAACAACGGGTTAGCCCCGAATTCGAGGCTGAAAATATCATATCCCAATTCAGAGTAGTGGCGGTAACCCTCCAGTTCTGCATAGTACTCTTGAGCGCGGAACCCGTAATAAAAAGCGATCTTATGGGACTCCCCCCAGCTAAGACGGTCTCTCAGAGTCAGGGCTCCCTGCGGCTCGATGGAAGCCGTTAAGCCCACAGAAAAATTATGAGACTTTGAATATTCTGCTACCCGGCCCCAGTCTATACGGTCCAGGTAAGCGCGATGATCACTTGTCAGCAGATGTGTAGGAGAAAAGTCTCCAAGCACGGCGGCAAAATTATCACTCCAGAAAAGTTTCTTTACGGGCACGCCGAGATAATCAATGCTGTCGGCCAGATTGCTGAAAAGAGAAAAACCTCCAGGGGATATGTGCTTGGGCGGGACGTGGATCATTATCCTCAAGTTAGAAACGGCCCGGCATTTATCTTTAAATACCTCAAGCACCTGGGACCTTAGCTCGTTGCCCCGCTTTACGATGTTGTTAGCGCCTGAATCCGATTGATCGGACTGCGCATGGGCCCAGTCTAATATAGACTCATGCCTTTCCCAGGTACGCGAGTCTATCCTCATCACGAAAAGCATGAATTTAAATTCCTGACCTATCCGTTTTATCAGGCGGCCTATTTTTTTAAAGTATACGGAAGGAAGTTTAACCATTTAGTCAGGAGAGGGCCCGTGTCCCCTCTGTGCCCGCATTTTTATAGATTTCCGCCAGACGGTCAAGCATCCCATCAAGCGAAAAGTTTGCCGCCAATTTACGATAGCCGCCAGCGCTGATTTTTCCTGCCAGACCAGGTTCCCCGATAAGTCTGAGGATAGCTCCCGCGATTCCATCCGGCGAGCCGCGTTCTACCAACAATCCGTCCAAACCCTCGGAAACAATCTCAGGCAAGCCTCCAGCGTCAGAGGCCACTACGGGCCGCTTCAGGGAAAAAGCTTCTATGGCGACGTAGCCAAACGACTCAAAAAGGGAAGGGATAAGGACGATATCCATCTCCGCCATGTGAGCCAAAGGGACATCCGTCTCTCCATGAAAAACAACCTTGTCCGCCACGCCGAGCTTTTGTGCCTCGCTGGCGAGTTGCGCCCTGTCAGGGCCATCTCCGTAAACATGAAGCAGGATATTACTGTTGGAACGCACCAGCTTTTCTACAGCCCTCACGGCATATATTTGCCCTTTCTGAGCGCGCAGCATCCCAAAGACTCCGACATTTATTATTTCCCCCGGCCCCGGGAAACTTTTTTCAGGCTCCCTCGCAGCCGGCAGAGAGATACCGTTATGGTTAACCGTCCAATTAGGCGGCTGCTTGCCGACTTTATTGAAATAAGCCCGCGCCGAATATTTAGACTCGAAAACCAACCTGTCCGTCATCGGAAGGAACACTTTTTCGGCAAGGGTATAGACAAATCCCTCTAGTTTCCCGAACATGTTATGAACGGCCCCGCCATGCGGGGTATAGACGGCACTGACCTTGCACAGCATGGCAAGCAGTCTGGCATAGGCGCCGCCCTTGGCCCCATGCCCGTGCACGACGGTAATGCCATTCGCGTTCACGTAGCGCCGCAGTCGGATTAGATTTGCAATATCCCCGAACGCCGGTTTCTTGGAAATCCTCAAGGGAAGCAGACGCCCCTCAAGTGTTCTCTCCAAGCCAGGAAGTTCCTTCCGGAAAACAAGGTCACAGGAAGAAGCTGAATACGCATAACTCTGGCGTATCCCTCTTTCGGAAAGTCCGAAGAGCAGGGCGTGGACATGCCGACGGATGCCTCCGACCGGATCTCCGACTATCTGTAGTACGTGCACCTGCTCAATCATTAAAATGAACCCTTGAATAAAAATTTCCTGGCCAGAAGTTTCACCTTTTTGGGGATGAAAGCCAGGAACAGCGGGGTAAAAACAAAGAACAGGCTTCGCAGCGGATAGCCATATCGGAGTATCGCGCGGAGCCGGACATAAGCGGTCCTGGTTTGTTCGCGCCAGAGATACCTTAAATTGTCTTTAGGCGCGCTGTACTCCGCAAGGATCCGCGGGAGATTCCCCGCGGGATACCTGGCGACCATCCGCAGCCAAAGGTCATAATCCTCCACATAACTTAACGCCGGAGACGGATTATATCCGCCCACAAGATCATAGGCCTCTTTTGTAAACATCACCGTGCTGTGAACAAAGCAGTTCGTACAAATAATGTTCTTCCTGATATCTTCCGGTTTAACCGGATGACGGAATTCGCGCCGCTGCCCATCCGGCCCCACCAAATAAGCCCAGGTGCCGCATAGCTTCAGCGAGTTGCGCCGCATATAGTCCAACTGGGCCTCAAGCCGCTCCGGGAAAGCGATGTCGTCGGAGTCCAGTACCGCTACGTATTCCCCCCTGGCATGGCCTGTCCCAAAGCGCCTGATCGCGCCGACGCCGTTGCGTTTAGGGTGGGAGATGACCCGCACCCGCGGATCCCTGACGGAATTGATGAGCCTTAAAGTGCCATCCGTAGATTGATCATCCACAACTATCAACTCGAGGTTTTTATAAGTCTGGGCCAATATGCTGGTTATAGAGGCCAAAACTGTGGCCTCGCCGTTATACACCGGCATAACAACGCTTATCAGAGGGGCTTTATTCATGCTGAACCATATATATGCGCCGAAGCAGTTTCCGCGTCAGACAGGATGGAGGACGCAATGGCAAAACCTGCCGCCAGCAATATCCAGGGGAACGAATCAGAAATTGGATAGAACAATAACCCGATATTGACCAGGATATACGCGAACATAAAGGATTTCACGTCTGATGCTCCTGCCCGAAGACTCAGAGAAGCGCGGAACATAAAGATGATAACTCCTGACGCGAAGGCCAGATAGATGATTAGCGCCATTATACCGGACTGAATAGCTATTGCCAGCGTCCAGCTGTGCGGCGCCGGATATTCAGCTACCCATGGGTCAATAACAGAGAACGCGGCAAAATAAGGACCCGTCCGCGTGCGCTCCTGGTAGGTCGGCAGGTCCATCCCGATACCACCAAGGGGGCTACCTGATATGATGGCCAGGTCATTCAAGTATAAGTATCCCCTGGCTGATGTGGATGGATTCATTATCGTAAGGGCCCGAGTGTTGTGTATGCTATGCATAAACAGTAAACCGGAAACGAACGCAGCCGAAAGGAACAGAAGCGGAAGCCGCTTGCGGAATATAAATGGCCAGAGCAACAGCAGCGAGATAAAGCATAAAGTCCCGGTGCGGGTTCCTGTCGTTGGAATAAAGAAAGCGGAAAGCAGGCTTAGGACTATCCCTCCGATCCGCCAGTACTTGCTACCTTTGGCAAAGTCCGAATATGCTGCGCACCAGCAAACAAGGCTGCTGATAGAACACGTCAGCACCCCAACCGCGCCACCAGGATAGTATTGCCCTACCCCGGAGTACCGGATGAGCTCAGGCAGCGCCGCTAAAGCTATAATAAGGTTCAATGTCTGTCCGGCGCAAAATGCGGCCAGGAGATACCCCACCTGTAAATCCTTCAACAACCCGGTCTTGCCGACAGCCAGCAGCGCAACCACGCTCCCTATTCCGGAAGCCCAGTAAAGTTGTACTTTAGCGGCCGATAAAGTCCAGCCGGCGAGCGTGTTGGCGGTAAACTGCCATGCTAAAAGCCCGGCTCCGCACGCAGTGATAGCCACAGCCAGGCGGTCTTCAAATATTTGCTGAAAAGCTTTTACAAGCTTCTCCCGCTTAACCAGCACCGCGAACAAAGAAACGGGCAATAGCCCCGACAATAGAGCCCCCCCCCTGCCCAGAATAGGCCCAAAAATAGCGTTATCTGAAATAAAAGCAAAAAACACGGTCAAATAAAGACAATAACAGGCCGCTTTTTCCAGCATTTAGCGCCCCCGCTCACATTCAGCGAAAATCCTAGCCAATCTCATCTGGTAGGTATGCTCCCGCAAAGAACGCTTGTGCCCCATTTCACGTATAGCTTCCCGTTCCGTCTCATGCGCAAGATAGTACTGAATTCTTTCTAGCAGCTCCGGAATATTTTTATATGTCACAATCTCTTTACCGGGGACAAAATAGTCTGAGATAGCAGGATTTTCTCCAGTTATCATGAACCCGCCGCATCCCGGAATTTCAAAATCTCGCCCCTTTATTTGGTTCGCAGTCCCGACCGAAGCGTTGCTTAAATTGAGATTGATACGTGATTGGCAGAAGATCCGGTTCATCTCGTATGTCGAGACCCTTCCCCCCGGCCAACCGTAGCCAAAAGTATCCACTCTTATCCCGGCCCGCTTGAGGCTGGAGATAACTTTTACCCTGTCCCCATGAGGCTGCCCGACAAAACTAACGTCGTATTTATACGGGATATCGAACTTTCGATACAAAAAATGATTGCAGGCCCATTGAGAAAGGATGACGTTACTGACCCCTATGGCACGGTACTTTTCTACGGCCCGGATGTCGGTCGTAATGACCCGGCTAAAGCAAGGGGCATAATCTTTGGAGAAGCTATCGAACCGCCAATGATCGTCGCAGAACCAGTTAAGGGTGGTGACGCCAAGTTCGTCACGGATCTCGAGCAGGGTGTCCTTGCGGATCTCATTTCGAAAAAGGATAAAAAACACGATATCAGGTTTTTCCCTGTAAACGCTTTCCAGCAGCATCTTATTCATGACTTTAGCGCCGAAGCGGCGGGCGCCGTAAAGCGAGTCAAAAGAAACGAGATCGTACCCAGAATTGATAAGGGTATGGCGGAAATAGTTCTCCTCTACGCTTAGCCCGCGCTTTTTGTCGCCATAATCGTACTTCGGGGCAACAAGCATAACCCGGGGCCGCCGTCCGCCGGACGGGGAATACCGCACCAGTTCGTCCAGCACGGAATCCACATTCAAACCCTGGGTAAGCCGGGAATTGATCTTATTGAGAACCTTCCCGGGATTCGCGAGAGCATTCTTTATTTTTTTCAGCATTTTACGCTATTTCCTTTAAAACCGCGGGGGCCCGTCACCTGCAGGCATAGGCATTCCCCGGCTGTGCGGGGATGGCGTCCTCCGAAAGGCCAAGAGTATCGCCATGGCTCTGGAACATATTCCCGTCTTTTTTAAAATACGCCAAAAGCACTTTTTTCGCGGAGAAAAACCGCGCGTCAATAACGCTTTTCTGCGCCTCTATCGGGCTTTCCGTTACAGCCCAGGTAGAGATAAACGCGTCGCAACTGGGGACAACCTTTCCGGCAACCAAGGACTCATACGGGATAAAATTAATTTTCCCCTTTAGTATTCCCTGAGGCTGGGTAGCGACATTCAGCGCCGAAGCCCCCTCAAGGGCGCACAGATAAACATACTGCAGGGCCAGGAGCTCCGGGAGGTCCACTATGATATACGTAAGCCCTGGGTTCATGCGGCGCAGTAAGCGCGCCATACACCCGTAACCTGCGCCCCATTCCAGCACGGTCCCGGCGTCCCACAAATGAGTTTTAGCCTTATCACTGTAATGAGCCAAATGAGAGGCGAGGTGAGCTCTGTTGGCGGAAGTCATCCACTCGGAGTCCGTAACCGCAGGAGCCCCCAGATAATCCTCGAGGAGAAGGCGTTTGGCTATCTCGTCCCCGAATACCTCCCTGACCTTTTCTATCCGCATATCCGCATGTTTCTTTCCGCGCTTTCGCCCGAAGACCATGGTCTTGGCAAGAACAGACATCGACAGGAAATTCACCGGCACCCCCTTATCGAAGGCATCCCTGATATTCTTACGCCAGGAATCCCATTGGTAGGCCGGGTTCGCGCCTGGCACGGCGGTTTCCGCGTAGAATTCGGCGGTCAACCGCTTATAATCCGGGGCGACTTCAAAAAAACGCCTTTCTGACTCGGCCTCTTTCAGCTTTGGCAAAAGGAAAAGCCTGCCATAAACATCCGCGGCCACGCCGCGCAAAGAATCCACGATTGCGATATTTTTAGCCATAAGTATAATCCTGTCACTGGTCCAGAAGGCGCTCATCTATTTCCCTGTTATTGAGGCCGCGATATATATTGAACCAATCGCGGAAGGTCATTTCCCGGGTTTTATAATTCTGTCCGTAGGACCGCCATCTATACTCCTCCCGCCCATACTTGGGCCAGAAGAGATCGAACTGCTCTCTGTCGACAACGCAGAAATTCTCGGCATAAGCCCGCCAGCTATCCTGCAGCGTCCACTGCAACTCCCGGCCTATTTTCTTGAGGAATTCCGTAGCCAGATAAACCTCGCACACTCTCCATTTGGCAAAAGAAGCCAAGGTGCGGGATTTCTCCGTTTCCTCGCGGGTAAAGACACGCGTATCGGTATCTATATCCCAATACAAAAGCATATCCTCGATATGGCCATAGACAAGCATATCAGACAGGCCATACATCCGGTACTTAAACGTATTCAAACTAACTCCGACAATCCTCTTTTTTTGCTTTGGATAGTTGCCGGCGACCGGGAAAGTTTCGCAGAGATTGTACAAGTATTCCCCCGTATCGGGAGCGTATATTCTCTGGTCAGTCCTGGTTTTGAGGACATATTCGCACCCGAGTTTATGGGCCGCCCTTACCCCCGCCCGGCTGGAAACGATCTGAAGGTTTATGTTGCTAACCCCGAAATATTTAGGCTTAGGATTTACACAGCAATGCACCCCGATCCGCTCCGCCTCTTTGAGAACAGCTTCAGACTCACCGTCCCAAGTCGACAAGATTAGCGGGTGACCGCGAAAAATATTTTTATACGCGTTAAGTGTTTCGATAGTAAAGTGGTTGTCGGAAAGCAGCCCCCCCTGTATAACCACCGCAATTTTAGGGGAAACACTCAACTGGTCATTAACTGTGCTGACATGTGCTCCCTCCTGTGGGCGGACATGAAATGTGATAAATGATTCGCTATCACCAGCGCCCAAGAAAATCCAGGCCAATCTCCGGCGATACTTATCCCCTACAACCCGGAACGCAACAACGGCGCCCCAGGATAAAAGAGCTCCCAGAAACACCTCTATGGCACCAGCGACTTTCTTAAAATATGGTTTCATTATTAATATTTTTCCGCAAACAGTATCTACCGCATGCCACCATCAGGATTTAACGCGCCTGTCGCCCGAACCTTCTCCGCGAAAGCTTGGTACGTTTTAAGGTTAAAATGGTATGGGAATTCTTCCAACCCTGGAACCTTAACTTCCGGCCAGTCCACTACGGTTTCATCTATCGCTAAAGAGTAAAACGGCTGAAACCGCCCCTGCAATTCAGAAATAGCTTTATATATAGCCTGGTAGCGCAACTTAAATTTTTCACGCTTGTCCAGCTTAACGGGGAAGTGCATAAATACTATGGGGATATCCCCCCACATTTTCCGGACAAACAAGAAAAATCTCTGATACTGCATACCCAAGTCATCACAGGGCAGAAGGCCTGCGGGCAAGAACTGTTCCTTAAATTCCCGAGAATGGTCCAAGTCTGAATAATTGCACAAGAACCGCCAATTATCGCGGCGATGAACAAACAGCTGGTCCGTCAATTCAGAGTAGGAATCCATAAACAAAGCCGCAGGCGGGGTGGACTTAAACCAAAGTGGACTGGACTGCTGGATTATCAGGGAGAAAATGTCTTTTCGTTGCAAAAACTGGAGGACGTCCCAGGGGCTTGCGGAAAGTTTGGGATCCGAAACGACATCAGACAGGTAGTCCACGCGGCCCTTCTGCATATTAAAAAAACAGGCAGATGGATCAAGGATGGAGATCACATCATTGCCCAAGCAGGCTGTACGTCCCAGGACACACTTCCGCCCAGGGAATGCAATACGCCGCGGCAGCGATTTCACAAAAAATCGCAAGCAGTTAATGATATCCGTAAAACTTACTTTCGCAGAGGCCTGCATAGTTTTAATCCCCAACATTGCCGGGACAGTTCATATTTGAAGAGCCGCCAGAATCTTTTTTTTGAATCCGACTTCTTTTGATAAAAATACTTTTACACCCTCATAGAACAGAACATGAGATACGGTCAAGGCCACTACAGCAAAAATCATTGACCTCCAGGTATGTATCCCAAAAACTAACAACAGGGACATAAGGCAGATGGTCACCACGTTAGGGAGCAATGCGTAAGAGAGAGTGTTCCGGAAGAATTCCCGAACTGTTATCCCAAGAACACGATTAACCATCTGAAAGAGATATACAGCCGTAACCATGGAGGCCAGCATGAATGCGAACACTATTCCGTCCACACCCCATATCTTTGCACAAACATAAGAGGCGACCACCGATAAAAATATCTCCACAACCGCCCATTGCGGCCATTTTTCATACTTGCCGGTAGAATACACGATAGTACCCAAAGGGTTATTAACAGACAACACAAGCATGTTCACTGCAAGAAAAACCATCATCCAGAACCCGCCAAATTTATCGGTGCCCACCCACAATCTCACAAAATCCCCGTTTAGCCCCACAACCAGGATAAAGAAAAACAGCACAAGCCGCCAGACGATCTTGGCTAGGCGCAAGTAAATGCTCTTGATCTTAGCCATATCTCCCGCAGCATAGAATTTGGCGAATGTCGGGAACAGCCCGGTACCTATCTTGGAAAAGAACATGGGGACAACCGAAGGGATACGGTTTGTAATCGTGTAAATAGTGACATAAGAGGCGGAGGTTAAATGGGAAATTGCCAGGACCATATAGTTTGTCCGGAACATTGCGGCCAAACGCAGAAAGTAAAACTTTTTAGAATAATTATACGTGTCCTTTATGGAACCGATAGAAACCGAAGATAACTTGACCCTCAAGGTTGGGTATTTCAGCATCACACTTCCCAGCAGGAGAAGCGCCTGCACAACCACAGAGATAAACAACGCCAATGCAAAGGATAAGACCCCTAACCCCTGCGCGAGAAAAAGCAAGGGAAGTGCGGCAGCAAAAATAGCAAAAAAAGAGGTAATAGAATTAACCAGCGAATAATGATGCCTGGCACTAAGAATTGTGCTAAGAGTACTGGAAAAAGTCCCTATAACCAACACAGCCAAAGCCAGAACGAAAATCCTGTTAACTATCGAAACATCAATGCCTGAAGATATAATCCTATCCAAACTAAAAAACACAACCACCCCGGAAACAATGAATAACACAGACAAAACAGACTTAAGCAATATCATTGTGGAAATTTGGGCAGTAACCGCAGAGGCGTCATTAAAAACAGAATCGTCAGATATTTTGGTAATCAGGTATACATCCCCGCCAAATTCCGCAACAGACAACATGCCAATTACCCCTTGGATCGCAAGCCAGACGCCATACTCCGCCACGGAGACATATTTAAAATAAAACGGCACAACAACAAACCCCGCTATTGCGACCAGAATTGTGCCGACATAGTCCACAGAAATACCATAGAAAACCTTTTTCTTGGTACTCATGGGATGCTCTTATGCGTGGGGCGTTTCATGCGGTTCAATCTGGAGCTCCGGACACCTAAGCAGGGTACTTATCCCCCATCACGCTTGGGAACTTGACGACCATGGTAATCGTATCCTCTATGGCCTGAAAATCAGAGGCTTCCCCCGGGGAAAGGACGATGATATCCCCGGCGCCTAACAAATGCCCGTTCATTTTAACCTTGCCACTGGCTATCACCGTGACTTCCGTGGCAATACGGTGGACATGCTTCCCTTCTTTGTCTCCGGCCTTGTAGTACTTGCAGGCGGCCTCGGCCTCCTTGGCCTTAAGACAGACAGGGTCAAAATCCCCGACAAACCATCCGCCCTTCATTTCTGCCAGCTTGCCTGTTTTCATTTTTTCTCCCCGCCCAGAACCGCCGTATATCGGGCCAGGTCCTCCGGAGTGCCGATTCCGTGCATTTGAGAAAACCCGATATTAAAAACACCGATCTTAAGCTTTTCCCTGATTGCATAATTATAAGTGGGGCAAGTATAGAACTCGTTATTCACCCTGTCATTGGCGGCGATCATATCTATCGCGGCGTTAATGAAGTCAGCCCCGCGGCGGTACAGATAGATCCCGACGGTGGCGTATTTGGAGATGGGATCTTTTTCCTTTACCTCCGTTACCAGGCCGGCCCTGTTGACCTTGGCGAACGACCATTTTTTATCTTTGTGAGGATCAATGAAGGTCAGTATCTCCCCGTCCGAACCTCCCTTCAGGCATTTCCCTATGAACGCGCTGATGTCCACGTCCACGATCTGGTCGGAATTGGCGATCAGAAGAGGAGCGTTATTGTTTATATAACGTCTCGCATACAGCACGGTACACGCTGTCCCCTCGGTCAGCCTGTCAATCGGGAGAAAGACCGCGTTGAAACGCCTAGAAATGGCTTTTACAACCTTCTTCTCACGCTCAAGGTGGCTTTTCCTGCCCAGCAGGATAAACCTAGCGTTCTTATATCTCAAGTTTTCCATTACCCGGACGATCATGGGTTTGCCACAGACATCGATGAACGGCTTGGGTTTGGCATAGCCCGCCTTTACAAACCGGGAGCCTTCCCCGGCCATCGGGATGACGATATTGATCATTGCGCTACCCTTCTCGCGACAGTTTTTTCATACTCCTGTATTTTTTGCGGGGAATAGAGCGTGTGATACTTGGTCTTATCTATCTTATATACCCCCAAGCGCTTCCCCTCCAGCACCAGCTCATTGAGCGTAGGGGCTATATAGTAAATCCCGTTAACATTGGAGTCTTTTTTTATGGAACTCATTGCGGCGCGGACAAAATCGCGCCCCTTTTTAAAATAATAGAATCCGGCGATAGCGTTATTGCTTAAGGGCCTTTTTTCCGCCGCTTCTGTTATCAGGCCTTTTTCGTCCAGCCGCACGTAAGACCATCTCGGGTGCACGGTTTCAAAGGACAGCACTCCGGCGTCGTAATTTTTGTCCAACTGTTTAACAATATCACCCAACCGCTCGTCTATGATCTGGTCTCCATTCGCGATTATCAAGGGCTCATCGTTATTTATGAACTTAACGGCCATAAGACAGCTGCACGCCGCCCCCTTGGTTTCCCCAGACAGCTTAACAATGTCGCATTCCCCTTCGGTCAGAAGCTCCAAGACGCTATCGATATGATATTTGACACAATCCGCCTTGGTAACCACGAAAATGAACCTTTTAGGCCCCTTGATCGCCTTATAATTTTGCAGGGCTAATTCCACGATAGACTTTCCGTCCACCTCTATAAGCGGGGCCGGGAACGGATAATCTTTACCTTCAAAAAAGGCCGACTTTACGGCCATGGGCATAAGGATATTAAGCATTTTTCGCTCCTTCCAGTTTATGAATACGGGATTTGATATTCTGGTAATTAACGTCCTCCACGGTATCCACCTCAAGAAGGCCCGCCTTGCTGGCGAGGGCGGCCTTGATCCCCTTCTCGTTATCCTCTATGATAAGGCACTCCTCGGGACGTAGCCCGAGTTTTTTTATGGCCTTAACATATATTTCAGGGTCAGGTTTGGATTTAACCACGTCCTGATTCGACAAGTAGAAATCAAAATATTTCAACAAGTTGGCTTTCCTAAGCATAAGCTCTATAGTTCCGCGAATTGAATTGGAACATACCGCAAGGGAATAGCCTTCCTGTTTTAGTTTAGCCAGCGCGTATTCATGCTGAAACTTGGGTTTGCAGCGCATCTCCACGATCTCCATCGTGAACAGTTGTTTTAATTCGTTGATGAACGGCTGCAGTTCCAGCGGCAGCCCGCATTCCATGCTCAACAGGTCCAGCTTCTTCTGCGTGGGATAGCCGTCGTAGGTGACCAGATGGTCGTACCGGTTGATCTGCATCCCGAAAAGGCCGAGAGCCTTATTTAAAGCCTCATAGTGCCAATCCTTCGCGTCAATAAGGACGCCGTCCATATCAAAGATTATCGCCTTAATTTTTTTCATTAAAATAACCTCCCGCCTTTTCAGGGAAATCCGTACAGAGGAACATTTTCACGGCACTGTTCTGCCCGCTCCAATCACGATAGTCTTTCCACATCCCGAAAAAGCCGCGACCATGCAGCTCCGGGGACACAAGGCACACCGCTTTGTTCTTGCGGATATGTCTCTTAATCACATCGCCCTTTATCCAACGGTCGCTGAATTCATCCAGCCAGACCCCGTTCGCCGGGGCATACAGCAACGGGACCTTCTCGTGCTCGCTCTGGCGCGTAAAAACGTTAAAGCGGAGCTTAGAGTACAATAACTGCTCGGGAAAGGACATATCAAACACAAAATAGTTGCAGATCTTGAATTTTTCAAGCAGCCCGCGCAATTTACCCTGCAGGCCGTCGGCTTTAATATTCAGCGCTAAAACGCCTTTCTGGGAGCAGCTCCTGTATAAGGCGAACAAAGTTTCAAGTTTTACGCTGTGCCCGCCGGGGATGTCATGTGAAACCACCAGTTCTCCGTTATAGTCCCGGATATCGGTCTCAATTCCGAAATTAAAAGAGAAAGCCCTCTTGAAAGCCTTCAGAGTATTCTTCTCACTTTCTTTTATCCAATAACCGCGATGAGCGATGATCTCAACCATGACTAGTCCTCTATTGCCGCGAAGAGCTTCTGTCTACAGCTAAACGAACAAAAGTCCCACAGGATCACAAGAAACAGGTCGTAAAATCCCCAAAACGGACAAAGCCCGCATCCCGCCCGGATATGGTCGGGGAGTTATCCGGCCAGTGGATACCGGCGGAATTCCACAGGATGCCGCTATCATGCTCCTGGGAATAGACCGTAGAGACCTTGTACACAACCGCAGCGTTTTCGCTTAGCGTAAAAAAACCGTGAGCCAATCCGCGGGGGATATATATCGAATTGGCTTTTTCTGCGCTCACCTCAAAAACGGCGTGTTTTCCGTATGTAGGCGAATCTCTACGCAGGTCCAAGACCGCATCGAAGACCTTTCCGGCGGCGCAATAGACCAGTTTCACATGGTCGTGCGGTGGGCGCTGAAAATGCAATCCCCTCAGGACGCCTTTCCGGGAAACGGAATAGAACTCCTCCAAAAACCGGGTTTCCAAGCCAAGCTCTTTAAAATCCGGCTCGTGAAAAGTCTTAACGAACCTTCCGCGCTCGTCTTCCCGAACTACCGGTAGAATTTCGAAACACCCGGGGATGGGCGAAGGCTTCTTTCCGAAGTTCATTTATTAACCTTCAGGAAGTCCGTAAAAGTTTTGGCCATGTACTTGAGCATCTCCGGCTTCATGCCGGGGTAAACGCCTACCCAGAAAGTGCTGTTGAGTATGCGGTCGGTATTCTCCAGTTTGCCGGCCACGCGGTAGTCCTTGCCGCTTTTGCGCATGGCGTCAAAGCACGGGTGCTTTATAAGGTTGCCGGCAAACAGCATGCGCGTCTGCACCTTGTTATTCTCCAGGTGGGCCACCAAGGCGTCGCGCTTAAAGCCCGCGTTCTCGTGCACGGTAACCAGGAAACCGAACCAGCTGGGGTCGGCCTTGGGCGTGGCCTCGGGCAGAATAAGCTGTTTGGCATAAGGCGACAGTGCCTTCCTGAGGTAAGCCCAGTTCTTCTTGCGGGCCTCCACAAAGGCCGGGAACTTCTTAAGCTGGGCCAGGCCTATGGCCGCCTGCATCTCGGTGGCTTTAAGGTTATAGCCGAAATGGGAATACACGTATTTATGGTCGTAGCCCAGCGGCAGCTCGCCGTACTGGCGGGTGAATCTGTTATGGCAGGTATTGTCCTTGCCCGAGGCGCACCAGCAGTCGCGGCCCCAATCCCTGAAGGACTCTATCAGCTTTTTGAGCAGCGGGTCGTTGGTATACACCGCACCGCCCTCGCCCATGGTCATGTGATGCGGCGGGTAGAAGCTGGAGGTGCCTATGTCGCCGTGGGTGCCGGTAAACTTGCCGGCGTAGCGGCTGCCCAGCGCGTCGCAGTTGTCCTCTATCAGCCACAGGCCATGCTTGTCGCAGAACTTCTTAACCTTGTCAATATCAAAGGGGTTGCCCAGCGTATGGGCTATCATTACGGCCTTGGTCTTCCTGGAGACGGCCTTCTCCAGCAGGGAGCAGTCTATGTTGTAGGAAGGCAGCGCCACGTCCACGAACACCGGCACCGCGCCGTACTGTATTACCGGCGTAACAGTGGTAGGGAAACCCGCCGCAACTGTTATAACCTCGTCGCCGGGCTTTATCTGCCGCGCGCCCAGTTTGGGCGAGGTCAGCGCCATAAAGGCGATAAGGTTGGCCGAGGAGCCGGAGTTAACAAGGGAAACATATTTAACGCCCAGGTAGGCGCCCAGCTCTTTCTCAAATTCCGCGCAGTAGCGGCCGGCGGTCAGCCAGAAGTCCAGCGCCGTGTCGGTAAGGTTTATCAGTTCCTTGTCGTCGTACACGCGCCCACCGTAATTAACAAAGCTTTCGCCGGGCTTAAAGGCCGGGCGCTGGTGGAACTTCTTGTAGTAGGCCGAAACCTTCTTGAAGATCTCTCTGCGGGCTTTTGTTTCCTGCTGGGTCATATGTTGTTATACTCCGCTATTTGTTTCAGGCAAACCTCGCGCATATCTTCTTTGGCCTGGTAGGCGCGCGTCCACGAGATGATCTTGTCTATAGCCGTGCCTATATGCCAGCGCGGCGCCCAGCCCAACTCACGGCGGGCCTTGGAGGAATTGAGCTTCAGGTAATGCGCCTCATGCGGGTGGCGGCCTTTGTCTATAGTGTAACCGGGGGCTTCCGTCCACTTGTCGAACAGGCGCTTTACTATCCACTCCACATCCTTGGCGTCGCCGGCGTCAGGGCCAAAATTCCAGGCCTGGGCGTATTTGGGCCCATGCTTATAAAGATGCTCGGCGAGCGAGAGGTAGCCGGACAGAGGTTCCAGCACATGCTGCCAGGGGCGTATGGCGCGCGGGTTGCGTATGCGCACCTTTTCCCCCTTAAGCGCTGCGCGTATCATATCGGGGATAAGCCGGTCCGCCGCCCAGTCGCCACCGCCTATCACATTGCCGGCGCGGGCGCTGGCCAGCGCCACGCCGTGCTTCTTAAAGTCGATCGGGTTAAAAAAAGAGTTACGGTAGGTGGCCGTCACCAGTTCCGAGCAGGCTTTGCTCGACGAGTAAGGATCGTAGCCGCCCATGGGCTCTTCCTCACGGAAGGCGCGGGCGTGCTCTTTGTTCTCGTAGCACTTGTCGGTGGTAACGTTAACCGCGGCCCTCACCGACGGGCAGGCGCGTACGGCCTCGAGCACGTTCACCACGCCCATCACATTGGTCTCGTAGGTCTCGGCCGGGATGCGGTAGGATTCGCGCACCAGCGGCTGGGCCGCCATATGTATAACTATCTCGGGCCGCGCGGCCTGCATGGCCTTGCGGAGCCTGGCCCCGTCGCGCACATCGGCGATATTGGACTTCATCCGCCGGTCCAGGCGGGCAAGCTCGAACAGGCTGGGCTTGGTAGGCGGCTTAAGCGCGTAGCCCGTCACCCGGGCGCCGAGTGAATCCAGCCAGATGCTAAGCCAGGCGCCCTTAAAGCCGGTATGCCCAGTCAGGAAAACACGTTTGCCCTTCCAGAAGTTCATTTCCAGACCTTCCACGGCGCCTTGCCGCTCTGCCACAGGTTTTCCAGTTCGGTCTTGTCGCGCAGCGTGTCCATGCACTTCCAGAAGTCAGTCTTTGTATAGGCGGCCAGCTGGCCTTTGGCGGCCAGGGTCTCCAGCGGAGCGCGCTCCCAGATGGCAGAGTCCCCGTCCTTGATGTAATCAAAAACTTTCGGCTCCAGCACAAAGAAGCCGCCGTTTATCCAGGCTCCGTCGCCCTGCGGCTTCTCCTGGAAGGCCCGCACGGTGCCGTTGTCGGCTATGTCCACGGCGCCAAAGCGGCCCAGCGGCTGTATGGCCGTCATGGTGGCCAGCTTACCCTGCGCCTTGTGAAAGGCGATCAGTTTCTTTATGTCCACGTTGGCCACGCCGTCGCCGTAGGTCAGCATGAAAGGCTCTTTGCCCACGTATTCCTGAACCCGCTTTATACGGCCCCCAGTCAAAGTCCCAAGGCCGGTGTCCACCATAGTTACCTTCCAAGGCTCGGCCTTCTTGTGATGCACTTCCATCCTGTTGTTCTTCATGTCTATGGTTACGTCGGCCTGGTGCAGGAAGTAGTTTGCGAAATATTCCTTTATCATGTAGCCCTTGTAGCCAAGGCACAGAACAAAGTCGTTAAAGCCGTAATGCGAGTAAATCTTCATGATGTGCCAGAGCATGGGCTTGGCGCCTATCTCGGCCATCGGCTTGGGTTTCACGTCGGTCTCTTCGCTCAGCCGAGTGCCCATGCCGCCCGCAAGTATGACAACTTTCATATCTGACCTCTCAACTGTGTTTAATTGGTTTCCGTCAGGTAACGCGCATGCTCCAGCTTTATGCCTTCTTCCAGGCTTATCTTCGGTTTCCAGCCCAGCGCCGTCATGCGGTCCACGTTAAGCAGTTTCTTCGGCGTGCCGTCCGGTTTGGTCTTGTCGTAATCTATAGCGCCGTTGAACCCGGCCACGCGGCGTATTATTTCCGCCAGGTCCTTAAGCTGCAGGTCCAGGCCGGTGCCGATGTTTACTATCTCGCCTATATCCTTGTAGTCGCAGTTGTCCATCAGGTAGGCGCAGGCGTCTGCCAGGTCGTCCACGTAGAGGAATTCGCGGTAGACAGCGCCGGTTCCCCACAGCTTTACCGCCGCGGTGGTAATGCCCAGCTGCCCCAGCATGGCCGTAATGGCCGCGGGGTCGCTCAGGTCCGTCTTCTTCTCCAGGCCGAAACCGATAGGGCATTTTGAAATGTCTTTCTTAATGCCATCCATATTCCCGTCGGCAAGCAATTTAGCCAAACGGAACTTGCGCAGCATGGCCGGCAGCACGTGAGCGGTCTCCAGGTTGTAATTGTCCCCGGGGCCGTACAGGTTGGTAGGCATGACGGAGATGTAGTTGGTGCCGTACTGCTCGTTGTAGTAGCGGCAAAGCTTAAGCGCGGCTATCTTGGCTATGGCGTAAGGCTCGTTGGTTGGTTCCAGGGCACTGGTCAGCAGGGCGGCCTCAGTCATCGGCTGCGGGGCGAGCTTGGGATAGATGCAGGAGGAACCCAGGTTAAGGAGTTTTCTAACGCCGGTCTTATGTGCGGCGTGTATAACGTTCATGGCTATGGCCAGGTTATCGTAGATGAACTCGGCCTTGTAGGTGCTGTTGGCGTAGATGCCGCCCACCCTGGCCGCGGCCAGGAAGACCCTGTCTATCTTGTTGGCTGCAAAGAAATTCTCGGTTTCCGCCTGCCGGCAGAGGTCCAAAGATTTGGAATCCCGGGTAAGCAGTCCCCCCCCGTCCTTGGTAAGGCGGCGGCAGAGGGCCGAGCCAACAAGCCCTGTATGGCCGGCTACGTATGTGATCTTTTTTTCTGTCATAGGATACCCCGTTACTTCTTAGCGCCGCGCCCGTACACGTCGTCAAAGCGCTCAATGTCGTCTTCCCCCACGTATTCGCCGTTCTGCACCTCTATCATCTCCAGCGGCACCTTGCCCGGGTTCTCCAGGCGGTGCATGGTGGACTTGGGCACATAGGTGCTCTCGTTCTCGTGTACCAACGAGGTGGTTTTACCGATGGTAACCTTGGCTGTGCCTTTTACTATTATCCAGTGCTCGCTGCGATGGTAATGCAACTGGTGGCTCAGCTTCTGGGTGGGTTTTACCACTATGCGTTTAATCTTGTAGCGCGGGCCTTCCTCCAGTATGGTATAGCTGCCCCAGGGGCGGTAGGTGGTCATGTGCTCCACCACTTCCTTGCGCTTGCGCTCTTTCAGGATGTCCACCACCTCTTTCACGCGCTGGGCCTCGCCACGCTTGGCAATAAGCAGCGCGTCGGTGGTGTCTATGATTATCAGGTCCTTCAATCCTATGGTGGAGATCAGGCGACCCTCACCCATGATTATCGTCTTCTTAGTGTCCAGGGCCAGCACGTCGCCCACCTTAACGTTGCCGTCACCGTCGGGGGCTATGACCTCTGGCAGGGAATCCCAGGACCCCACGTCGGACCAGAGTATATCTATGGGCAGTACTGCCGCGCGCTTGGAGCGCTCCATAACCGCGTAGTCTATGGAGATAGACGGCATATTCTTAAAATCAGCTATCATCTTGGCCAGCTTTTGCGGCATGCGGCGGCTGATCTCCGGGCAATAGGCCTTAAACTCGGCCAGCATGGTGGCTATGGTGAAGGCGAACATGCCTGAGTTCCAGTAATAGCTGCCGTCCTTAACATACTTCTCGGCGGTCTTTAGATCGGGCTTCTCGGCAAAGCGCTCCACGCGGCATACGCCGTCGGCGCCGGCCTTGCCGCCTTTCTTGATATAGCCATAGCCGGTCTCGGGCCGGCTGGGCTTTATGCCGAAGGTGACTATGCTGCCGGCCTTGGCCGCGGCTTCGGCCTGGCGGGCGTAACGGGCAAATTTCTCTATAGGTTCAATTATGTGGTCCGACGGACAGATGAATACCACCTCGTCCTTGGCACATTTCAGCTGTTCCAGGCAGTAGCGCATCACCAGCGCTATAGCCGGGGCGGTATTGCGGCCAACTGGCTCCAGGATTACGTTGTTCTCTATGGCCGGAGACACCGAGCGCAGATCGGCCTGCACGTGAAAGCGGTAGTCGGAGTTGGTTATAACAAAGATATCGTGCAGCGGCACCACGGCGGCCAGGCGCTCTACGGTCTGGCAGAGCAGGGACTTCCCGCCGTTAAGCTTTATAAATTGTTTCGGTAGGCCGTAGCGGGAAACAGGCCACAGGCGTGTACCGGAACCGCCGGCTAGTATTACAGCTTTCATAGTTTCACCTTTCTCCCCTCGAGGCGCCGCAGTTCCGCGTCTACCATTATGGCGGCCAGGTCCCCGAACTTTGTTTTAGGTTTCCACCCCAACACCTTGCGGGCCTTGCTGGCGTCGCCCACTAATTCTTTAACATCCGCCGGGCGGTAGAACTCTTTAGAAATCTCCAACCGCACCTTGCCCGTTTTGGCGTCCACGCCCTTCTCGTTCAGGCCTTTGCCTTTCCACTCCAGGCGTATCCCGGCGGCGGCGAAAGCTGTACGTATAAATTCCCGGACGGAATGAACCTCGCCCGTAGCGAGTATATAATCGTCGGCGGTGGGCTGCTGCAGCATGCGCCACATGCCATCCACATATTCCTTGGCATAGCCCCAGTCGCGCTTAGCGTCCAGGTTACCCACCGTCACCTTATCCTGCAGGCCTTTCTTTATGCGGGCTACCGAGGTGGTGATCTTGCGGGTAACAAATTCCTCGCCGCGCAGGGGGCTCTCGTGGTTGAACAGGATGCCGTTGCAGGCGTATACGCCCTGCGCCTGGCGGTAGTTAACCGTCAGCCAATGCGCGTACAGCTTGGAAACGGCGTAGGGGCTGCGGGGATGGAAGTCGGTAGTCTCGTTCTTCTGGGCGCTGCCGGTGCTGCCAAACAGCTCGGCGGTGCTGGCCTGGAAGAACTTTGCCTTAGGCGCAGCCTTGCGCATGGCTTCCAGCAGACGCGCCACGCCCACGGCGTTAACTTCGGCCGTCAGCACGGGCTGGGCAAAAGAGATCAGAACAAAACTCTGCGCGGCGAAGTTGTAGATCTCGTCGGGTTTAACTTTCTCCAGCGCGTCTATTATGTTGGACGTCTCAAGCAGGTCTAGTGCAATTTCTTTAACCTGGCCTTCAATACCCAGTTCCCGCAGACGCCACTGGCCGGAATCCCCGGCCCGGTCGGCGCCGTACACCTCGTAGCCTTTCTCCAGCAGGAGGCGGCTTAAGTAAGCCCCGTCCTGACCGCGATACCCGGTTATAAGAGCTTTTTTCATATTTAAATCTTGTTCGCCGGGATGTTTACTGCGCGGCCATTCTCCCAAACAGCTATCGGCCTGCCGTTCTTCTTATGCTCGGCTATAGCCTTGCGCACAGCCACCCTAATGGCTATCTCGGCCTTATCCTGCAATGTCAGTCTTTTTTTCATAATTTAATTCCGGTCATTATCCTGGCGTAAGCGGCCGGATTCTCTACCACAGCCGTGCCGTTAGTCCGCCTGGCGGCGAGGAGTGGTTTTCTGCCAGAGTTGTCAAAAAGCATCCAGGTGGACACCGCGTCTTTGCAAACCCCGAAAAAATTACTTACGGACCGGGCGAAGCGCCGCACAACATCACCAGAGGGAACGTCATGTCCGCCAGTCAGCACCCGATTCTTAACACGCAGCAAAGAAAGTTCCGGAGCGGGTACCCACAGGAAATACAGGTGTACTTTGTAACCTTTGGCCTCCAGCCGCCTGAACAAACTCAGGTGCGTCCGCCCGGAAAGCGTAGTTTCAAATCCGAAATCTACTCCGGCCGAAGAGAACTCCTCAATGCTTTTTAAGACCAGTTTCCCCGCCTTTATCGCCGCCGCCCGCGGCCGGAACGGCGACAGCCCTTGGGCGATAAGATCCGCGTTAACGAAGTTGGGGCAATGCGCGTAGTTGGGCAGGAACTCCCGGGCGAACGTGGTCTTACCGGCCCCGTTGGGGCCGGCTACCACGTAGACGTTGCGGGAGGCTTTTTTCATTACAAAATGACCTTAAGGAATTCCCTGGCGGACATGCCGCTGGTATAGCCTTCTATCTCGCCTATGCTTTCCAGTATATGGCGGATAAAGACTTCAGGCTCTTTTTTCATATATCAGTTTCTGCTCCTTCAGTATTCGGGCCTTAAGCAGGGGACTTATTGCATCGTATGTCAGGACATCCACTTTTTTTCCAAGTGTCTCCCGCAGCTCAAGGCGCAACGACACAAGGTCCAGAAGTGTCTTGCCCCGCCCCAATTTCACCAAGATGTCGATATCACTATTCCGCCCCGCTTCATTACGGGCATAAGAACCGAATAGTGCCGCTTTCAGCACTCCTTGGCGCATAAGGACCGGAACAATGCGGGATTTAATGTCGTAGAAGGTCATTAGCAGTTCTTCAGGTTGGCGTAGCCGCCTTTCTTCATATGCAGCTCGCTCAGGGCCAGCTGCAGGTCGCTGGCGGCCATCTCGGACACCAGCTGGTCGAATGATATCTCGGTTTTCCAGCCCAGCACATTACGGCTCTTGGCCGGGTTGCCCAGCAGGGTCTCCACTTCGGCGGGGCGGTAGAAGCGCGGGTCCACCCGCACTATCACGTCGCCTTTCTTCACTTTAACGTCGGCCGGGTTAACGCCGGCAGGCGCGGCTACGTTTTTCACAACGCCGGTCTCGCCCAGGCCCTTGCCCTTCCAGGCTATGGTTATGCCCACTTCTTTGGCGGCAAGTTCTATAAACTTGCGCACAGAGAACTGCTTGCCGGTAGCTATCACAAAATCCTCGGACTTCTTCTGCTGCAGAATAAGCCACATCGCACGCACGTAGTCTTTGGCGTGGCCCCAGTCGCGCAGGGCGTTCATGTTGCCCATATACAGACAGGGCTGTACGCCCAGCAGTATGCGGCCCATGGCGCGGGTTATCTTGCGCGTCACAAATTCTTCGCCGCGCAGCGGGCTTTCGTGGTTAAAAAGAATGCCGTTGCTGGCGAACATGCCGTAGGACTCGCGGTAGTTAACCGTTATCCAGTAGGCGTACATCTTGGCCACGCCGTAGGGGCTGCGCGGGTAGAAAGGGGTCTTTTCGCTCTGGGGTATCTCCTGCACCTTGCCGTAAAGTTCGGAGGTGGAAGCCTGGTAGATGCGGGTCTTCTTGGTAAGGCCCAGCAGGCGTATGGCTTCAAGCAGGCGCATGGTGCCAAGCCCGTCGCAGTCGGCGGTATACTCCGGGGCGTCAAAGCTTACGGCCACGTGGCTCTGGGCGCCCAGGTTATATATCTCGTCGGGTTTTATCTCGGCTATCAGGCGGGTCAGGTTGGTGCTGTCGGTCAGGTCGCCGTAATGCAGTTTAAGGCGGGAGGCCTTGGGGTTGGCCAGGTCGCAAAGGTGGTTTATGCGGGTGGTATTATGCGAGGCCGAGCGGCGGCGTATGCCGTGCACCTCGTAGCCCTTATTTAGTAGCAATTCCGCAAGATAGGAGCCGTCCTGGCCGGTAATACCGGTAATTAAAGCCTTTTTCACATGTTCCTCCAGCAACCCTTATAATATAGATATTATATCAAAAGGTCGTCCTTCCCGCGAAAGCGGGAATCCAGAACTGGCCCCCCGCTTTCGCGGGGGTGACGGGATACGGGGGTACGGGATGCGGGGGCGACGTTAAACTGTAATTTTCATGCCGTCCAGGGCGGCGACGGTTTTGGGGAAGACTTGGCGGGCGTGGCGCAGGGCCAGGGCGCGGTCGCGCCGGTGCGGGTAGCGCGAGGCGGAAAAATGGGTCATCACCAGCTTTTTAGCCCCGGACTCCAGTGCAAGGCGGGCGGCGGCCTCAGGGTTAAAATGCGGCCAGCCGGGGTTAAACTCGCCGGGCAGGTTGGCGCATTCGGTTATCAGCAGGTCGGCGCCTTTAGCCAACTTAAGCGCGTTGGGGCAAGGGCCGGTGTCGGTTATATAGGTTACCGTTTTCCCCTCCAACTCTATACGGAAGCCCAGCACCGGGTCGGCGTGCTCCAGCGGCAGGGTGTAAATTTTAAAAGGCAACTGCCCCGCCTCCCTAGGCAGCTCCAGCAGCCGCACCGGGTAAGGCAACTTGTTCAGCGGCACGGTAAAAGGCCGGTTGATGAACTTGCCCAGTATGCGCCGCGCGCCGCGCCCGCCGCAGATGGTAAGCCCCTCTTTCAATTTGAATTTAACTATCGTATGCAGGCCGGCGATATGATCAATGTGAAAATGGCTGAGCAGGATAAAAACCGGCTTTTTCCCGTCGATATACTGGTCCAGTTTGTAAAGCCCGTTGCCGGCGTCCAGCACAATGTCGTACTTCTTAGTGCGCAGCAGGGCGCAGACGGTGTTGCCGTCCCTGTTGTCGTACCAGCCGTTAGTGCCTAAGAAAACCAGTTCCATCGTTTTAGCGTTTATAATTCTTGTCTATCCACTTGCGGTATTCGCCGGTGCGCACGCTGCGCACCCAAACCCCGTTGGCCAGGTACCACACCACGGTGCGCGTTAGCCCTTCTTTAAAGGTTACCGACGGGCGCCAGCCCAGCTCACGCTTTATCTTGGAGAAATCTATGGCGTAGCGCCGGTCGTGGCCGGGGCGGTCTTTAACGTATTTTATAAGGCCAAGATACTTTTTACTCCCCAGCGCGGCGTTGCCGGCCGAAGGCGAGAATTTCTCCAGGGCTGCGCAGATGCCTTTAACCACGTCTATGTTGGCCATCTCGCAGTTGCCGCCCACGTTGTAAGTCTCGCCGACACGGCCCTTGTTGATGATGCGCCAGATAGCCGCGCAGTGGTCCTCCACGTAAAGCCAGTCGCGCACCTGCAGGCCGTCGCCGTAAACCGGCAGCGGTTTACCTTCCAGCGCGTTAAGGATGATCAGCGGGATAAGCTTCTCCGGGAAATGGTAAGGCCCGTAGTTATTGGAACAATTGGAGATGGTTACAGGCAGACCGTAGGTGTGGAAGTACGCGCGCGCCAGGTGGTCCGACGCCGCTTTGGACGACGAGTAGGGGCTGCGCGGGTCGTAAGGGGTGGTCTCTTTGAACTTGCCGGTCTTACCGAGCGAACCGTAAACCTCGTCGGTGCTGACATGGTGAAAGCGTTTCCCCTTGGCTCCGCCGGGGGTTGCCAGCCAGGTCTGGCGGGCGGTCTCCAGCAGGGCGAAGGTGCCGTGGATGTTGGTCTCTATAAAATCTTTCGGCCCGAAGATGGAGCGGTCCACGTGGCTCTCGGCGGCGAAATGCGCCACCGTGTCGAAATTGTGTTTTTTAAAGAGCTGCCCCAGCAGTTTAAAATCGCAGATGTCGCCTTTTACAAACACATAGCGCTCGCCGTATTTTTTGCGGATGTCGGCCAGGTTCTCAGGGTTCCCGGCGTAGGTGAGCTTGTCCAGGTTTACGATCTTGCCTTTAAAGCCCGTCCTCTCGAAGACGTAACGGATGAAATTGGAACCTATAAAGCCGGCGCCGCCGGTGACAAGCATGGTCTTGTTCATTTGTTCTCCCTGATGAATTTCTCAACGGATTCCTGCCAATGCGGTATTGTTATGGCCAATTCCGACGACAACGCCGCGTTGGACATGGCGGAATAGCCGGGCCTGGGGGCCGGCAGATTAAAGTCTGCCATTTTAGCCGGCACTATCTCTTTATCCACACCGAACTCTTTTAAAGCCACCTTTGCCCAGTCGTAGCGCGAGCAGAGGCCGCTATTGGTTAAGTTCCAGCGGCCAAACAGCCCCGCCTTTAAAGCTTCCAGAGTGCCGTCAACAATATCCCCCACACTGGTCGGCACCGAAACCTCGTCGTCAGCAACGCGCAGCGGGCCCGGGTTCTTGGCCCAGCCCAGCAGCTTATGCATAAAGTTCTGGTGGCCGGCGCCGTATACCCAGCTAAGGCGCAGCACCAGCGCACCGGGCACTTCCAGCGCGTACTCCTCTCCTTTCAGTTTGGAGGCGCCGTATTTATTAAGAGGGTTTACCGCGTCTTTCTCGGTGTAAGGGGCTTTCTTGGCCCCGTCAAAAACGTAATCGGTGCCAAAGTGCACAAAAGTGGATTCCAACCTGCGGGCGGCTATGGCGATATTACGCACGCCCTCGGCGTTAACGGTGTAGGCCGCGGCCGGTTCGGCCTCGGCCTTGTCCACCAGGTTATAGGCGGCGCAGTTAATTATCATGCCGGGCCGGTAGGGCATAACGGCGTCCATCACCGCGTTCACGTTGGAGATATCCAGCGTGTCCACGTCGGCGGCGGCGTAGTCCCAACCGTTTGTCTGGAAGTGTTTAACAAAGGCCGCGCCCAGTTGACCTTTAGAGCCGGTAATAAATACCCGCATCAGAATTGCGCGTCCTTAAGCAAGGGCCACACCTGGTCTTTGGAGGACAACACAGGATCTTTAACGCCCCAGTCTATAGCCAGTTGCGGGTCGTCCCAGCGTATGCCGGCCTCGTCCTTGGGAGAATACTCGACGGTGCACTTGTACTGCACCTCCACCACTTCGGTAAGCCCAAAGAAGCCGTGGGCGAACCCCGCAGGCAGATAAAGCTGCCGCGCATTGGCGGCGCTCAGCTCTACGGTTATCCACTGCCCAAAGGTGGCAGAGCCCTTGCGTATGTCCACGCCCACGTCCAGTATGGCGCCTACCGAGCAGCGCACCAGCTTGCCCTGCGCGGCAGCGCCGCGCTGGTAATGCAGGCCGCGCAGCACGCCCTTGGTAGACTGCGAATGGTTATCCTGCACAAAATCCCCCGGCAGGCCGGCCTTAACAAAGTCGCTCTTTTTAAAGGACTCCATCGCAAAGCCCCGGTTGTCGGGGAACACGCGCGGTTTTACAATCACCGCGCCCTCCAGCTTGGTCTTTTCAAATTCAAAAGGCATTATTTCTCGCTCACCAGTTTCTTAAGATAGGCGCCGTAGCTGTTCTTGCTCAGGCCGTCGGCCAGGCGCAGCACCGCGTCCTTGGTTATCCAGCCGGAGCCATAGGCTATTTCCTCTATGCAGGCTATTTTAAGGCCCTGGCGGCGCTCTACGGTGGCTATAAATTCCCCCGCTTCCAGCAGGCTGTCAAAGGTGCCGGTATCCAGCCAGGCGTAACCGCGGCCCAGAAGTTCAACCTTCAACACGCCTTTCTTAAGATACTCTTTATTTACGTCGGTGATCTCCAGCTCGCCGCGGGCGGACGGTTTTATGCTGTGCGCCACGCCTGCCACGCCCTTGGGATAAAAATACAGGCCGGTAACCGCGTAATTGCTCTTGGGCTTGGCGGGCTTTTCCTCTATGGAGAGCGCCTTGCCGGCCGCGTCAAAGTCTACCACGCCGTAGCGCTCCGGGTCGGTGACATAATAACCGAACACCGTGGCCTGGCCGGCCTTAGCCGCAACCACAGCCTTCTGGAAAGCCTCGGGCAGGCCGTGGCCGTAGAAGATATTATCGCCCAGCACCAGGCAAGCCTCGTCGTCGCCGATAAATTCTTCGCCTATAATGAACGCCTGCGCTATGCCGTTGGGCGCGGGCTGTTCTTTGTAGGTCAGCTTAAGCCCCCAGGCAGAGCCGTCGCCGAATATAGCCTTAAACCGCGGCAGGTCCGCCGGCGTGGAGATTATCAATATCTCCCGTATGCCGGCCAGCATCAGCGCCGACAGCGGGTAGTAGATCATCGGCTTGTCGTAAACCGGCAGCAGTTGTTTACACACCACGCTGGTAATAGGGTAAAGCCGCGTGCCGGAACCGCCGGCCAGTATTATGCCTTTCATCAAAGTCTCCCGTTATTTCTTGCCGCTATTGTCGAATATGGCCGGCGAGGCCAGGCCGGCTTTGCACAGCATAAACTGCGTCATCACCCACAGCGTCAGCAGGCCGTAGGTAAGGCTGCGCTTAAAGTTTATAGACGAAGCTTCCTCAAAGTACTTGGTCTCCACCGGGATGTCGCCCATGCGCATGCCGAAGTAAGAGGCCTGCGCCAGGAACTGCATATCGAAGATAAAGTCGTCGGAGTTCCCCTCCCACGGGATGGTCTTAAGCACTTTAGCGGAGTAGGCGCGCATACCGCTATGCCATTCGCCCAGGTTCTCGCCGGTGGCCACGTTGCAGAACAAGGACAGGAACCGGTTGGAGATATATTTGTACACCGGCATACCGCCGGAAAGCGTCTCACGGCGGGTGCGGATGCGGTTGCCCAGCATGACGTCGCAGATGTTCTTTTCTATCACGCCGGCCAGGTGCGGTACTATCTTGGGGTTGTACTGGTAATCGGGGTGCACCATCACCACAATGTCGGCGCCGGCCTCCAGTGCCATGCGGTAGCAGGTTTTCTGGTTGCCGCCGTAGCCGGTGTTCTTCTCGTGGCGCACCACCTTAAGACCAAGGCCCTCGGCCACCGCCACGGTGTCGTCCTTGGAGCAGTCGTCCACCAGTATCACGTCCTTGCGGTACTGCTCGGGGATGTCGGCTATGGTCTGCGGAAGCGTCTTGGCCGCGTTATAGGCGGGCAGAACTATTACTACTTTTGACATGTTCTCTCCTTAAGGGTTTTGCGGTGCCAGCGCCAGGCGTCGGCGAGAATAGTTTCAAGCTTGTAGCGGCTGGGGCGCCAGCCGAGTATGCGGCGGGCGCGCGCTGCCGAGCCCACCAGCGCCGGCGGGTCGCCGGGGCGGCGCGGGGCCATTACCACGGTTATCTTGCCGCCGGTCACTTTCTCGGCGGCATGCACCACATCCAGCACGGAAAAACCTTTGCCGTTACCCAGGTTAAAGCCGCCGCTGGCGCCGCCTTTTTCAAGGTAGCGCAGTGCCAGCAAGTGGGCTTCCGCCAGGTCGGTAACGTGTATATAATCCCGCAGGCAGGTGCCGTCGGGCGTAGGGTAATTGCTGCCGAATACTTTTATGTTCTTGCGCAGGCCGGCCGCGGCATCCAGCGCCAGGGGTATCAGGTGCGTCTCCGGGAAATGCAGTTCGCCCGTCTCGGCGGCGGGGTCCGCCCCGGCGGCGTTAAAGTAGCGCAGGGCCGCGTATTTAAGGCCGTAGGCCGCGCTGTAGTCGGCCAGTATCTCTTCTACCATCTTCTTGGTGCGGCCGTAAGGGTTTACCGGGGCAAAAGGCAGGGTTTCCGGCATCGGCAACCTGGCCGGCACGCCATAAACGGCGCAGGACGACGAGAAAATAAATTTATTCACTCTGGCTGCGCGCATGGCGTCCAGCAGGTTTATGGTGTTGGCTACGTTATTGCGGTAATACTTGGCGGGGTCCGTAACGGATTCCCCCACATAAGCAAAAGCGCTGAAATGCATTACCGCGGAGATCTTGTGTTTCTTAAAGCAACGGGCCAAGTCTGCCGGGTTGGCGAGGTCTCCTTTAAAGAACTCCCCCCAGCGCGCCAGCCGGCGGTGGCCGGTAGAAAGGTTGTCAAAGACTACAGTTTTATAGCCTTTAGCCGTAAATAGTTTATTAGCGTGGGACCCAATATAGCCCGCCCCGCCCACAATAAGCACCTTGGACATGCCTATATAATAACAATTTACTTCGGGTTTATAAATAAGCCGGCCGCGGTGAAATGTTATAATTCAGTAATGTTGCGCGGAAAACTTTCAACAATAATTGCCTTAGCGGCCGGCCTAACCTGCCCCGCCGCGGCCCAGGTAAAGCCGCTGGACTCCGTTACCGCCGGCGCGTATTACGCCGGGGAAGACCACTCTTTTGTAGAGAACGCCGAAGGTCTTAAGTTCCGCCGCGGGCTCAACGCCTTGTTCCTCGCCGACGGCGGCCTTACCCCCTGGAAGAACGGCGAACTGCGCTACACCCTGCGCCAGGACATAAACGGCCATTATGCCAAGGGCGGCCTGCACAAGGCCTACCTTAAGCAGCAAGCCGGCAAATTCTCCCTCACCTTCGGCAAAGATTCAGAACATATCGGCCCCGGCCGCCAGTCCCTGCTGCTTTCAAAGAACGCAGCACCTTTCCTAATGCTGCGCGTAAAGACCGAGCGCCCGCTGGAATGGGCCGGCCGCTGGAATTTTGTAATGGTCAACGGCTGGCTGCTGGAGGAACGGCAGGACAGGGATAACCCCAAGATCTTCATAGGCCGCCTGGGCTGGGCGCCTATCCCGCTTTTTGAGGTTGGCCTTACCCGCGCCAGCCAGTACGGCGGCGCCGGCAGGCCCTCCCTTATGCCTTGGGAGCTCCCGCGCATGCTGCTGGGCGCCGACGAGAACAGTTCAACCGGCAAATACAACACCGACGGCTACCTTTCCTACGACGCTGCGGTAAACCTGCCGCGCGGTTGGCGCCCGCCGGCCGCTAAAAGCGCAAAGATCTACTACGAAAGCGCCGCCACCGATATGCAGGCCTCCTGGCAGAGCGAGGACAAAGGTAAATATTATTTCCCCTTCGGCATAAACCCCACCATCCCCGCCTACCTGGCCGGGGCAGTGATGGAAACAGCCAGCCACACGCTGCGGCTGGAGTTCCTAAAAACCCCCCGCCTGTTTTACACTCACTCCTGGTACCCTGTGGAAGGCTACACCAACGGCGGGCTTTCCCTGGGCGCGCCTTACGGCATAAACTACCGTTCGCTTACCTTCAACCACGAGCTGCGCTTTACCGGCGGCAACGCGTTTGAATACCGCCTGCTTTACCTTAAGCAATACGCCTATCCCGACGCCGCCATGGAGCGCTGGGGCCTGGCGCTGTCCGGCAAGCTGCCGTCAGGCAGCCTCACATTCTCCCCCTACGCCTCCCTGGCCTACGCCGTAAACCGCGACCCCAACCCGCTCCCCACCATAACGGAAAGAGGCCGGGACAACAATTTCTTTGTCACCCTCGGCCTCTCCACGACCCTTAAGTTTTTTTAGGCCCTTGACAGTGGTACTATATCTGGTACAATAGAGATATGACTATTCTAACCACCAGCCAGGCCCGCGCGCAGCTCTTCCACCTTGTGGACGCCACCTTGGCCTCTCACCACCCGGTGCAGATAAAGGGCCGCCGCGCCTCCGCCGTACTTGTCTCGGCCGAGGACTGGGAAGCCATGCAGGAAACGCTTTACCTCCTGTCCGTCCCCGGCATGCGCGAGTCCCTGGTTAAAAACATGAAGGCCCCTCTCTCCAAGTGCGCCAAGAAGCTGCCATGGTAGCCTGGAAACTCGTCTTCACCAAAGACGCCTGCAAGGACGCAAAGAAAATTCAGTCTGCGGGCCTGCGCGGCCGAGTGGACACGCTACTGGCCGTCCTGCGCGCAAACCCGTTCCAGAATCCCCCTCCCTATGAACACCTCGTCGGCGACCTCGCCGGCGCCTATTCCCGGCGCATCAGCATTAAACACCGCCTCGTCTACCAGGTCTACAAAACCGAGCACACAGTAAAGGTGCTGCGGATGTGGCCCCACTACGAGTAACCAGCAAAGTTCTCCTTTCAGTCGGTTACATTTTGTATCACCACAACGGAAAGAGGCCGCGATAACAAGTTCTTTGTCACCCTCGGCCTCTCTACCACCCGTAAATTTTAAGCGACCCTGCGCGCGGCCGCCGGCGCCGGAGTTTTCAGGCGGCTGAATTAATAGCGGCGGCGAGCGTAGCTTTGCTAAAAAGCCTCAGCTCGGATTTATCCTCCAAAAATCTTTCGACATCTTTCTTCGCCGCGTCCAGGTTTATACGCTCAGCCCTTTCCAGCATGAATTCCTTAAAGTTACCGGCGTTCACTCCCGGCGCCTTCCCCTGGCTTTGGGCTACAGCATTGTTGAGCATTTCAAAATTCGGCCGCACCTTCCTGCCTAAATACCAGAAGAGGTCATAAATATCGCGCCCCTTTGTATAGCTCCTGTAAAAAGAGGCGTGCAGCTTCCCCGCAAACATTGACGGCAGGTCATAATGCGCCACACTGAACAGATAGGTTTTATTCAGCACGGCAGCCTGCGTTTTCCACCCGGCAGGAGGATTAGTATCGATCTCAAGTTTAATAGACAGCTTTTCCAGCTTATGCCCCGACAAACCCAAAGCGTGCGGCAGTCCCGGGAAAGTCAAAAAAGCGGAATTCACGGTTTTTTCTCTGTCCTTTTCCAAAACAGCGCTAAGCCCGTTCAGCCGAAAATCTTTTTCAAGCCTGCCGCAGAGGCCTCCAAAGTTATACCCTGCGGCGTTAACAACAGAAAAGTCCAGGTCCTCCGAAAACCGCCTCAGCCCAAAAACAATGCGCAAAGCCGTGCCGCCGATAAAAGCGATCCGGGAAAACGCGTCCTGGTCCGACAGAGATTTTAGCGCCAGCACCTGAAGGAACTCCCTGGCCTTATTGAGCTTATCTTCAGCCGAAACTCCGCCCGCCAATTCCTGCTTTAAGGCCTCGATCATAGCTTTCCCCCCATGCCCCTCAAAACAGCGCCGATCTCACGCATCTTTGTATTATTGAACAAGCCGAAATAGGCCGTAACCTTATTTTTATTCAACGACTCCAGGTGCTGAAAACGGAACGATTCCAACAGCGTTTTTTCAACCAGGCCCGCGGCGATCTTCCTGAGATTAAGATAGATGAAATCAGCAACGGCTTTTTCCGGTTCGGCAATAAAGTACGGCAGCCCGGCCTCATCTTTGCCCGAGATAAACCCCCGGAAAGCGGAAGGTTTCACCGTCTGGTAGCTGAAAGTACCAAAGTCATTGGAGAATCTCGCTGTTTTCTTTGTTGAAACCGAGGTCACATCAGCAACCCTCTCCGGAATAAGGCCGTACCGGCTCAGGGCGTATTCCAAACTTACATAGGAAGGCTGATAAAGCTGCTCCGCCAGGTAAAGCCTGCTCGGCTCAATCTTCCGGTCATCCTTGTTAAGGATATATAAGCCCCGCCGCAGTTGCAGCAAAAGCCCCTGTTTACACCAACGCCCAAGCTGATTAAGGTCCTCCCGGCTGGGTTTGCCAAAGACAACCCTGGTAGGCAGCAGCGGTAAATTTCTGAACTTAACTTTAAAATCCCCGAATTTCATATATTTCTTTAAGTAATCTTTTTTGATTATCTACAGAAATAGTATAACAGGGCGTATCTCTTCTGTCAAGTGCCGCCAACTGCCTGCATTCTATACTCGTCTGGATCTGGCCCCCGGCTTTCGCCGGGGCGACGAAGCGACTAAACCTTTCTACTGGGATGAATTACAGTGGGGAGGTCAGCCGCCTGCAATCTCAGTTGGTTACATTTTGTAACCGAATCATTCCCCACGCAACATATCTTCTGATTTTATGGAATTGCTAATTCCATTTATGACCCATTTATGGAATCGCCAATTCCTAATATTCCTAGTCATAAAGAAGAAAGCATGTATTTATTTGCCTATAAGCAAACAAATACATGTAGATATTTGCCTACAAAACAGAACTTCAACCATTAACCACATCACCCGAAAATAGTATAGCACACCAACCCGACAGCCTCCTTGTCGGGTTGCCCCCCGTAATGGGAAGAGGCCGGGATAACAATTTCTTTGTCACCCTCGGCCTCTCCGTCACCCCACTTCGTCACCCCGGCGAAAGCCGGGGTCCAGTCCCCCTCCTAACCGTCCAACGCCTCAGTTTTTAAAACCGGGAAGAATACTCCCGCAATCTTTCGATTACATCTTTGAAGGACGGGCCCGGGGCGAGCAGCAGGCTGCTTAGCGCTTTAAATTCTTTTTCAAATAGCGTGTAAACCCCGGCATCCGGAAGCGTAAAAGCGCTGCGCGCCGCAAATTCCAGGGCGTCCGCCCCTTTTATCTTTTCCTTCTTGTATGTTTCATACGCCGGGGTTCCCATAAACCGCTCAACCCTGGCGACGGCGAGCAGCATGTAAAGGTCGTAATAATGGCGGCTGAACTGCCGCGGCCTGTCCTGCTGCGGGTCATTGCGGTCACGCCATTGGCGGAAACGCCTGCAGACGGTCTGGAGTTTATCAACGAAAGTATACTCGGGATTAAAACACTTAACGCCAGACGCGCGGTTATCGGCAACCTCAAGCCCGGCAGCCAGGGCCTTATCCAGCGCCCAACTGCTGAAATCCCTGGGTTCATTAGGCGCGGTCCTTGCGAAGCCAGCTTCCAGCAGAACCTCGGGCTTCAGCCCAAGGCCGGGATCCGGCGCAAAGGAGGAATCGTACTTAAGACTTATCCCTCCGTTTTGAGCCTTATCATCATCATAGACGCGGCTCCTGCTAACCGTAATCCCCGGAATCTTTATCCTCGCCGCAAGCGCGTCATAAAACGCCTTCCACCACAGCCGGAGGCAGGCCTTTCTGGGCGGCCAACGTCTCAAAAAGCTCTTTGGCATCGGGCCTGGAGTGAAAGAAGTTAAGCATGAATTTCCCGGAAAGCCCTTTTAGCCCCGGGCCTTCCATACAACCGCAGGCAGGCAGCCAGCAAAGCTCCGTCAAATTCATTTAAGCGGTTTTTTAAGTTTTCAAGAACCCCCGCGGTATTGTCCGGCAAACGCTTAAGATTATTCAACAGGTCGACCAGCAAAAATTCCCTGCTTAGCCTGGCCGGATACGCCGGCACCAGTCGAAATTGAAACCGTTTCCCCCCAAGCGAATACTCGCCCGCCCGCTTATGGTTATAAACCAGAGCGGAGCTGTAAACCTGCGTAAGGCCCAGGCCGAACTGATTAAAATAATTATAGGAAGTCAGCAGAAAATCGTCTGTTTTAAGGAAGGCCCGTACCAGCTCCCGCTCTTCAGGCGGAGCAACACCAAAAGCATTATTGCCGGGACGGTAATAAAGCCCTCCGGCCAGTTTCCGCACTTCCCCGCTTGCCACAAGAGTATGCAAGTCCCGGTCCACGGCAGTTGAGAAGCCTTCCAGGTCCTGACGCCTATAGACCCGGCCCGGCTGCATAGAACACTTAAGTTTCTCCGCGTTCTTCATAATGCCTCTATATTCATAGTATACAGCACTTTTCCGCATTATGCAAGTATTTTATATAATATTTCATGCACTTATAGCATCAAACATTGCCCACATCACCCGAAAATAGTATAGCACACCAACCCGACACCCTCCTGTCGGGTTGCCCCCCTAATGGAAAGAGGCCGGGATAACCTTTGTCACCCTCGGCCTCTCCATCACCCCTCCGTCTCCCCGGGGGCCTCGTCACCCCGGCGAAAGCCGGGGTCCAGTCCCCCACCTACCCGTCCAACTCCTCAGTCACCTCAACCCCCGCCTGGGGCTTCCCGGCAGCACCCAAGCTCTTTCTCGGCCAGCCGGTGTAAGAAGGGATAAGTTCTTTTATCCTCTTTAAAACAGGGGCGATATCCGGCATGGCGGCCAGGTGCTTAAGCTCATGTATCTGCGCATCCGCAAGCCCGGCTCCGGCCTCTTCCGGAATAGCCGAAAAAATATCCCGATGCCCGGTATCCTTGCGGATATCCTCGGGGCGAAACAGTTCCTCGTACATTTTTTCGCCGCGCTTAAGGCCGGTGAACTTTATCTGTATGTCTTTCTCCGGTTCAAGGCCGTTAAGCACAATCATGTTGCGGGCCAGGTCCACAATTTTAACCGGCTCGCCCATATTAAGAACAAAGATCTCGCCGCCGTTGCCCATGGCGCAGGCATTAAGCACCAGGGACACGGCCTCTTCCGTGGTCATAAAGTAGCGGATAACATCGGGGTGGGTAACGGTAACAGGCCCGCCGTTAGCTATCTGCTCCTGAAAGATCTTAACCACGCTGCCGGAACTCCCCAGCACATTGCCAAACCGCACTGACATGAATTTTGTGGTGGCTTCCCCCATAAGGGACCGCAGCACCATCTCGCCAAGGCGCTTGCTGGCCCCCATAACACTGGTGGGCCGCACGGCTTTGTCCGTGGAGATAAACAGGAACCGCTCTGTACCGTAGGCAGCCGCAGTTTTGGCCAGGATGTAGGTGCCGAGCGTATTGTTTTTAACGGCTTCCTGCGGATTATCTTCCATCAGCGCCACGTGTTTATGCGCGGCCGCGTGCAGCACCCAGGCCGGGCGGAATTTTTCAAAAACATTCTTTAAAAGAGATTCGTCCCGCACGTCGCCCGGCACGGCCACAATAGAACCGCCGTAACCGCGCTCACGCAGTTCTTTGTCTATATAGAACAGCGCGGTATTGTGGTTTTCCAACAGTATAACCTTAGCGGGAGCAAGCGCCGCAACCTGCCGGCAGATCTCCCCGCCTATGGTGCCGCCGGCGCCGGTAACAAGTATGGTCCTGCCCTCTACAGCGGAGCGCACTGACCCCATATCTATGCTCACTATCCGGCGGTGCATAAGGTCGGCCACGTCTATCTTGCGGATGTCGGCCACAAGGCGCTGCTTGTCTATAAGCTCGTCCATGTTGGGCAGGGTTTTAAATTCGACCTTGCGCTCACAACCGGAAGCCGCGTAAATCCCCATCAAATCTATTATGAGGCGGCCGCGGGCATGGTTAACGGCAACAAGCACCTCGTCTATCTTCTTGGAATTTATCACCTCGGCAAGGCGGTCACGCCCGCCCATAACACGCACCCCGTGTATACTGCGGCCGTGCTTGGAGGCGTTATCGTCCAGAAAGCAGACGGCCTTGCGGGTAGTCTCGTTGGAACGTTGCAGCTCCCGCAACACGTTCTCGCCAATGTCGCCGGCTCCGAAGATAAGCATGCGGGAGTATTTAGCCGCCCTTTGGTTGTGGCGCCAATCCCGCGTTATCCTGATGGCAAACCGTATGCCGCCCACCAAAATAAGCGAGATAAAGGGGCTAATAAGAAGAACCGACCGGGGGAATTGCGCATGCTGCACAAACAGCACCGCCGCCAATATGAACACCTGGCTGGTTAATATGGCCTTAAAGATGGCAACAAGGTCGCCCATGCTGGCGTAGCGCCAGATGCCGTTATACAGGCCGAAATAATAAAAGAAACCCAGCCTTAACGCAACAACCAACGGCAGGGTGTTCCAGAAATAGGAGGTGTAAGGCGGGGCTAAGTGGAAGTCGAACCTAAAGTAGAAGGCACAAAAATAAGCAACAGCTACCGCGACCGCATCCAAGAATACAATAATGAATCTACTATGTTTTTGTAATTTTTTCCCCATAGATATCCCCAATACACATAGTATTCCAAAAAAACCGCTTATCCCGCAATGTGTATTTGGTTACGCATCGTAGGCAATTGGGCTACCCCCTTCGCCAAACATTCCGATTCACATAGTCTGTGTAAGAAATAATTATACGGACAACTTTTGTTGCCACGTTGGGCACGGCATAGTCGGCGGGGATCTTTAATACCGCGGGATTAGCCACAGAAAGTTCTATGGCCTGGCGCACCCTGTTAAGCTCAAGGCCAGTCATTATTACCGAGGCTTCCTCCATCCCCTCCGGGCGTTCATGTGCTTCGCGGATGTTAAGGGCCGGGAAACCCAGTATGGACGATTCCTCAGTTATTGTGCCGCTGTCGGAAAGCACGGCAAAAGCGTTCTTTTGCAGCCAGACATAGTCAAAAAAACCAAGCGGCTTGAGCAGTTCCACGCTCTTGTGGAATTTCATCTTGTTGGCCTCAAATCTTTTCCGGGTCCTCGGGTGGGTGGACACTATCACCCTTTTGCCGTAATCCTTGGCCAGCATATTAAGGATCGCTCCCAGCTTGGCCAGGTTCTCATCCGAATCCACATTCTCTTCCCTGTGCGCGCTCACCACAAAGAAATCTTTGTGCTTCAGCTTAAGCTGGGAAAGCACTTTGGAGGCGTCTATCTTTCTGGCATAGTGAGCCAGAACTTCAAACATAGGGCTGCCTGTCTTTATTATCCTGTCGGCGGGCAGTCCCTCGTGCAGCAGATACTCGCGCGCTATAGCGCTGTACGGCATATTGATATCGCTGATATGGTCTACTATCTTGCGGTTTATTTCCTCTGGGACCCGCTGGTCAAAGCAGCGGTTGCCGGCTTCCATATGGAATACGGGGATCTTGCGCCTTTTGGCCGGGATAGCGGCCAGGCAGCTATTGGTGTCGCCGAGTATCAGCACGGCCTCCGGGGTCTCTTTCTCAAGCACGGCGTCCACTTTAGCTATAACGGCGGCTATGGTTTCGGCGGCGTTCTTGCCAGCGGCGGCCAGAAAATGGTCCGGCTTCTTTATCCCGAGATCTTTAAAGAACACCTGGTTCAGCTCGTAATCGTAGTTCTGGCCGGTGTGAACCAGCACGTGGTCCGTACCGGCCTCCAGCGCCGCCAGCACCCTGGAAAGCCGTATTATCTCCGGGCGCGTGCCCACGATGGTAAGAACTTTTAGTTTTTTCATGGTTATACAGTTTCCTGGTAAGTGTCCGGATCGGCCGGGTCAAAGATCTCGTTAGTCCAGAACAGGGTGAGCAGCGTTGAATCGCCGGTGTTGGTAATGTTATGGGTATGCAGCGCGGGCATGTCCACGTACTGCGGTTTCTCGCCGTCCACCTGGAACTCGTGGGTTTCGGAGGAGAACAGCTTGCGCACCCGGATACAGGCTTTGCCTTTTATAACCAGGAACCGCTCAACTTTGCGGGTGTGGTAATGGTTGCCCCGGGTTATGCCGGGCTCGGTGGAAGAAATAAAGGTCTGCCCGCCGTTGCCGCTCTTTGCGGCCTCAAAGAGATATCCCCGGGCATCGCTTTTAAGTTCCAGCGCCACGGGCACCTTAGCGGGGAAGAGATAGGAGCGGTACGTATTAAACAAGTCCAGATTGTATTCCTGGCGAAGGTCAGGGATTATATTTGCGGAATACAGCTCAGCCATGCCTTTAAGCTTAGCCAAAAGCTGGCTTATCAATATTTTGTAGCCCTTAAAGGACAACTCGCCGTTAACCGGCTTCTTGATGACGGAATAAATTTCTATAGCCACATGCCGGGCATGCAGCAGTTCTACTTCTATATCTTTTATAATTTCCGGCTTCTGCCCATTAGCCAACTGAAAGCAAAAAGTGGAAACAGCGGAATTATAGAAGGGCCGGCCGGACTCCCCGTAAATATTGGGAAGTATCAGGTTGGTGAAAGTCGCGTTATTCTTATCCGCCCAGACCCGCAGCAGTTCCGCGCATCTCTTTTTGGATCTGCCGTAAGCCGTGTCCCGGTAAATGTGTGTAGAGGAGGAAAAGATTATATGCGGCCTGGCGCCGGTAGCATCGCAGGCGGCCAGGAGCGCCTCGGTAATGGCGATATTGGTGGCGGCCACCTCGGCATCGTCCCCCCGGTTCATACCGGCCAGGTGCACAATAACGTCGCAGGAAGCCACAAACTTCTTAAGGAGTTCAGGGGAGACGAACTCGGGTTTATCAGCCCCGTGCAGAACCACGTCCTTCTGCCCGTGCAGGAAAGAACGCAAATGCCAACCTATAAGGCCATCTATCCCGGTTATCCCGATGTTTATCATCAGAGGGTCAGTTCAGCTCCGCCGTTACTTCCGGGAGCTTCAGGAGAAGTTCTTTGATTTGCTTCACGTTCAGCCGCTGCGTGTTGTGGGAAGTGTAGTCGTCCAGGCTGGCCTCTTTTTTGTCGCCTTCGGTGAAATACTTGTTGTAGTTGAGGTCGCGATCGTCCATTTTAACGCGGAAGTAATCCCCCATGTCGTCGGCGCGCCGTAGTTCTTCTATGGTGGCAAGCGTCTCGTATATCTTTTCGCCGTGGCGTATGCCTATGGTCTTAACCGGCACATTGGATTTAAAAAGCTCCTTCAGGGCGGTGGCAAGATCGGTCACCGTGCAGGCCGGGGATTTCTTTATAAAGATATCTCCCTGTTTGGCGTTAGTAAAGGCGAACAACACCAGTTTTATGGCCTCGGGCAGGGGCAACAGGAACCGGGACATGGCGCCTTCAGTAATAGTGATGGGCTTATCCTCTTTTATCTGCTTTATGAAGAGTGGGATTACTGACCCTCTTGAGCACATCACGTTTCCGTACCTTACACAACTTATTGTCGTGTCCTTCCCCTGCTGACCGCGTGCAGCCGCCTGCGCGACCTTTTCCATTAGGGCCTTCGTCATCCCCATGGCATTAACAGGATAAACCGCTTTATCAGTCCCAAGACACACAACACTATGCACTTTGTGGGAAACGGCCGACTCAATTACGTTTTGGCTTCCGATTATGTTAGTCAGCACAGCCTGAGAAGGAAAAAACTCACAAGAAGGAACCTGTTTTAAAGCCGCTGCATGGAACACCATATCGACGCCAAACATTGCCTGATCGATACTATGCCGGTCCCGCACATCTCCTATATAGAACTTAACCTTGGGATTGTTAAGCCGTATCCGCATGAGTTCCTGTTTAAGCTCATCACGGCTAAAAATCCTTATCTCCCGAAAATCCTGATTTACAATGGTCTTTAGAAGTTCATTACCGAAAGATCCAGTCCCCCCTGTTATAAGAACTGTCTTGTTTTTCAGGTTCAACATATCGGCATCTCCTTAAATCTAGTTAACATTATACTTTTTAGGGGACTCGCCCCCCCACCAAGGGTGGGCATTTTTCAAGAGGTAAAAGAAAAGACTTTAGAAACCGCCCTAATTGTGTCCTTAATATCGACTGCAGACAATGTCGGATGAACCAAAAACATTAAACTTGTCTCCCCAAGAGTTTTCGCCACAGGCAGGCGTTTAGCCGGGCGTATCCCTTTAAAGGCTTTCTCCAGGTAGATTTCACTGCAGCTGCCGCTAAAACAAGGGACTCCTTCAGCGCTAATAGCGCCCAGAATGCGGTCCCGGTTCCAACCGGACTTTAAGCGTTCCGGCCGCACAAAAGCATAGTATTTATAATAGGCATGCCCTATCTCGGTGGAAGGAATATTTAACCGCAGCGCCGGGATATTAATAAAAGCCGCATTAAGTTTTTCAGCATTTCGCCTCCGGGCGGAAATCCACCCCGGCAGCTTCCTAAGCTGTATCCGCCCTATGGCAGACTGCATTTCGGTTAGGCGCCAATTGGTACCGAAAGATTCATGCAGCCAGCGGAACCCGGGAGAATGCTTTTTCTTATATACGGCATCAAAACTTTTGCCATGGTCCTTGTACTCCCATGCCTTTTTCCAGAGAGCGGTGTTGTTGGTGGTAAGCATCCCACCCTCGCCGCCGGTGGTGATTATTTTATCCTGGCAGAAAGAGAAAGCCGCCACATCACCAAGAGAACCGACCGGCCGACCCTTATAAGTGGCCCCATTTGCCTGCGCACAATCCTCTATAACCTTTATGCCGTGTTTTCTGGCAAGCTTGAGTATGGAATCCATATCACAGGGCCAGCCGGCCAAGTGCACGGCGATTATAGCTTTAGTCCTGCTAGATATTACTTTAGATATCGTTTCAGCGGTAATGTTCTGGGAAACAGGGTCCACATCGGCAAGAACAGGTTTGGCGCCGCGCATAACAACGCAGCTTGCTGACGCTATAAAGGTGCGACTGGTGGTTATAACCTCATCCCCAGGGCCCACTCCGAGCGCATATAAAGCCAATTCCAGGGCAGCGGTTCCATTGGATAATGCAATTGCATGTTTGCACTCAGTAAATTCGGCATATTCTGCTTCGAACTTCCGGGATTCATCCCCTGTCCAATAATTAACTTTGCCGGACTTCAATACCGCAGCGACTGCAGCCACTTCGTCTTTTGAGTAGTAAGGCCATGGGGGGAATGCGGTGGTCCGGACCGGAGCAACATCATTTACAGCAAACGAGTGATTCATGATAAATATTCAGGGAAGAAATTAGGACTAGGGGCCCATTCTTTCCCAGACTCCTTTCCAAAGTCAATCCTTTTTTGCACAAGTTTGGAATACGTTTCCGGATTATGAATTACTTTTCTAACATAAAAAGGCAAAACACTTCCAGGATCAAAAGTTTCTTTATACTTAAAAATACCATCCCCGGGGGTCACTCCTCCACCTAACACATACCATTTGTACCCGTTCTTCCCCCCCCAGAGTATCACCTCATGCTTAAGCAGATCGTTGGGACGCTTCTCAAATGCATCCGAAAGCGTCCCCCCCAGGAAAGAATAAATAGCGTCACGAGAGAGAAGGAGCAGTTCCGTGGAAACTATTTTATCCCCATCGAAGACATGCGCATAAATCAGGCCTCCTGCAGCGCCAAGTGTATTGTTTAGAGATTGGAACTGTTCTTTCGGGATAAAAAAAGACTGGGCAGCGGCGGTGCGCTTCATGGTTTCATAGTACACTTCAATAAAACCGTCTATAAACTCCCCTTTTTTGTCAAAGACAACCCGCAGAGATGATTCATTCGCACGGTTAACATTCTTCCGCACCTTATGCTTATAGCCTCGCCAAACAGCATCAGGATCCCGGTCAAGCCTGACCACGACATTCTGTTGCTGTTCCAATAGTTGTCCGGTTGAACGGACGGCAAGCCTTTCTCTAAATATATCTTCTCTAATGAATTCAGAGACGCATCCACGCTTAAGTAGTTCCGCAGTATACAAACGAAAAAACCCCTCCGACACCTCCGAACACATTCCTGGAGGCCCCTCATAAAGCGGCCCACTATAACCATAGGGAGACAAGACGTGGATCATTGGCTCGGCTATCCTATCGAAGGCAGGGAAATTATTTAGAGACCGCCAATAAAACGGGTTGATTACCTTAGCAATATCCGCATGTCGATACACAACAACTGCAGGGGAATACTCTTTAGGGCTCATCATCCGAATAAAATCGGGATGATCATGGGGCCGCTTAGCAAAAGACTCCCCCCATTCTTGTCGATACAGATCACAGGAAGCATGGTCATCCAAATCAAACCAACTAAAACCATTAAGAGACTTGTTGGTTGTCATGCGGTTTTGTCTTTAAGTGATGCCACGCAATTTGCAAGAGCATCTACCATTGCCGGGATTTCTTCTATCTCCACATCCTGATGGACAGGCAGATTAAGTATTCGATTGGAAACGCCAAATGACCTAGGGAAATCGTTTTGTGTGATTTCCGGAATCATCGTATGGTACAGAGAGACTACGCCATACCCGGAAGCATTCATCATTTCGTAAATCTTATCTCTTGAGACATTCCGAATAATAACTGGATAGGTTTGAGGGATTTCCCCGGACTTCATACTCTGGCGCAACGGGAGAATCTCAGGAGAATACTTTTTCATTGCCTCGCCCAATGCCACCGCATTTGCCCGGCGCTTCTTGGCAATTGAATAAAAATCATAGTCAAAAGCAACGGAACAATCCGGATATTCTGATGTGACTACCATACCAGAGCCGACTTGACCGTTAACACACAGGACTCCACCTTTTGCGATAGGCAACATCTTATGAAGAGAAAAAATAGCAGCGTCCCCCAATCTTCCAGACATTCCCCCCACGATATCCGTATAAAGAGAATGAGCTTCGTCTTCCAACACATGAACCTTGTATTTCCTGGCCAAAGAAACAGCTTCCTCATAACCCGGGTCTACATATCCGAAATAATGAATAATTACAAAAAGCTTAATAGCGCCAGCCTTAAAAATATCCTCCAAGAGTTTAAGGTCGATGTGCAGGTGCTCATCTAGCGGGTAGAATGTGGAGTTCAACTTCAACTCTGCCACCGGATCAAACACTCCAGATCCCTCCTTGGCTGACCACCCGATATAGGCAGGCAACAGAATCCGGTCCTCTGGGCTAAAAGCTAGAGACTTCAGATAAGCTTTAAATGCGGAACGGGCATTTTGGAAAAATGCTAATTTACGCATATGCCTCAATTTGTCATTGGCAAGCTTTTCAGTAGGCATACAATTAAATCCTTACCCAGGAATGGCCCGTAAAAGAATAGGCAAATCCACTGTCATCCTCTCGGACTCACAAAGCACGTCTGCCCCCCTAGGGAGTGTTTGTCCTTTTGATACACAGAACAAACCAAGTATTTTTCGGCGCGCATCCAGTTTTGCGAGAGTATTAACAGCTTCTGCATCCTGCAGAATTTCCTTTTGTGTAACTCTAAACCAATCATTCCCCAGCCGCCCGACAGAATAACTATTTTTACTCGCATGAACGGAAAATTGAGAAAAACCGAATCGGGCATGGCATAGGTCGGCCTGAGGGAACCCTGAAACTTTGCCAACTAGCCCAGTTTTCTTATAGACAACGGGGAAGGAGTACCACCCGGTAGTGTAATTTCGGGCAAACCCAAGTTTGCTATACCATTGCTTGGCAACATGATTATCCGCAAAAACATCAAGCGCCATCCTACGATGATTCCGACATTTGACGATAAGAACGGCTTTTTTTAGTAGTTTTTTCCCAAGACCTTTATTGCGCATTTTTCGAGAAGTGCAGATGTAATTAAGAAAAATCGTATCGCCAAGTAATCTCAACTCTACACATCCGACTATTACTCCACCGGACTCAGCAACCACATATACAGTATCAGAAAGACCGGAGGGTATAGAAATTTGGGACTTAAGATACTGAGTTATGCCAGCGCACCCATAAATCATGGCATTAAGGATTCGCGAGTTAAAACTTTTACGCACGAGTGAGACAATCTTTGGGGCATCAATACAGGAGGCAAGGCGTATGCAAATCATGATGTCATGCCTTAATTCTTTCACGACGTTCTTCATCTAGATTACGCATTATCGATCCAGCATCCACAACTACCCCATCCCTGACAAACACTTTAACAACAGTTTTCAAAAGTATTTCAATATCTCCCCAAAAGCTTCTATTGGCGACGTACCAGATGTCATGGGCAAGTCGGGCATCCCAAGAGGAGACATTCCGACCATTTATCTGAGCCCACCCCGTTATGCCAGGCCGGACAGAAAACCGGACCCTTTCGGAGGGAGTATAGAATGGCAAATAGCACATTAAAAGAGGCCTAGGCCCGACAAGACTCATCTCCCCTTTCAAGACGTTTACCAACTCGGGAAGTTCATCTGAACTTGTCCTACGCAGAAAGGCCCCAAATGGCGTAATTCTGTCTTTGTCAGGCAACAGATTTCCGAGAGAGTCTCTACTATCCGTCATAGTCCGGAACTTGTAGATAAAAAACGGTTTTTCGTTCAAGCCGGGCCGTTCCTGCTTGAACACCGCTGGCGACCCCAATTTAACGTTTACAAATAAATATAACAATAATAAAACCGGGCTTAAAACCAAAAGCCCCAAAAAAGCAGCTATAAAATCAAAAAGACGTTTCATGCAGAGCCAGCCACTTCGGAGAATACTGTTTCAAACTGCTGAACACCTATTTGCAGAGACAACTCCCGTTCATAAAACAATCGGCCAGATTCCCCCATGCTCTTGCGCTTGTCTGCGGGCATCAGGAAAAATTTTTCAACTGCACAGGCAATACTTTCCGGAGATTCAGGCTCACATATGAGTCCAGCCCCAGATTTCTCCACAAGGGTAGCGGCATCCCCCTGAACAGCCAGAAGTATCGGACGCCCGACAGCCATGTACGCCTGGACTTTGGATGGAATGGTAATCGAAAAAAGTTTATCATTTTTTAAATGAACTAAAAGCAAATCTGCCGCGGACAATACAGTTCCAATCTCGTTAATTGGGCGCCGAGGCAAAAAAACGACATTATTAATATCTCCTTCCTTTACCTTCAACTTCAGGCTATCGACCTCAATCCCCGATCCGACAAGAACAAATTGAACTTTGGGATGACGTTTGGAAATAATTTTTGCCGCCGCCAGTATGGCATCCATCCCTTGAGCCTTCCCCATTGTCCCTGCGAACACGACATTAAACCGCCCAGCCATACAAATCTCCCTAGCGCCACTTCCCACCGAACGATTTGCTATAAGGCTAGATTCATCACACCAATTATAAATCACTGTGACTTTATCTGCAGGGACATTCCGCAATTGCAAAACACGCTTAAAACCCGGGGAAAGCACAACCAGGTGGTCCGCACTCCGATACAGAAAGTCGCACCATATATTTACGACAGAAAATAAAAACCGGTTATTCATCATTCCAGTCGCAGCGAGAGTGTCCGGCCAGAGATCCTGGATATCATATACAAACGGAATTCCCCGCAGAAATTTAAGGACGATTGCAGGCAACGCAACCGTAGCGGGTGGATGGTAAACGTAGGCGACATCAGCTTTCTTTACAAGGAACGGGCCCATTATAGCAGCGAAGAAAGAGAAAGAAATATAATTCAGAATCCGCCTAAAACTAGAGCGGTCATGACTCGGGTACAGCGGAACCCGTATGACAGATACTCCATCCACATTCTCTCTCTGCAGAAGTTTAACTTTATATCCAGAATATAACTTCCCCCCCGGATAATTGGGGAAACCGGTCAATACCTCAACAGTATGCCCCAATCGCACAAGTTCTTTGGCAAAGGAAAGTCCCTTAAAAGTCGGTTCTGGGTCAAACCATTGCGTTAAAATAAGGATATGCATACGTACTTGTAAAAACAAGGCCTCAAAAAAAGAAAAACAGATACGACAAAAAATCAGTCCACTTAGAATTTTACAAAGAACTGTTTTAAATAGTTTTTTTCCACTAAAACGTTACTTTGTATAGCGCGACGTTTGGCCATTAAAGCAGGGAAGTTTCTATATATTTCCCGCCAAGCGGAAGCCAAAGCGAGGAGACTCTTGGGGGATCTTACAACCAGATACGGGATAAGTGCAAATTCAACTATCGCCAAATACGGAAGGAGCCATAGAAGGATATTGCCAGGGAGGTCTTTAATTATAGTGAAGTAACGATTCCGAAAGATGCGCTTTTGATAATCCGTTTTTTTAGACATCAATCTTGCTTTACCACCCACAGAACCAGACCCCACGTGCCAGCCACTTGCCGACGGCAGAAAAAGGCAGCGCCATCCACGCAAATGCATTCTAAAAAAGAGATCGGCATCTTCCCATCCAGTTTCATAATCCTCGTCGAAATAACACCCGGAAATAGAATTAAGATCATCAAGCATTTTTCTTCGAAGGAATGGAAAACTTCCAGAAGGGGTAAAGACATAAGCCTCATTGTCCAATTTTATCCCGCCACGCCCCTGAAAACGTTTCCTAAAATAAGTCAATTCACCTTCATATTGTCGAAGCTTTTCGGTAAGGTCATCCCCAATCCACGCAAAAACCCTCCCGCCGATAGCCCCGATAGAGTCCTCCGACTTTATCCTGTCCACACATCTGCGGATAAATTCAGGATGCAAGCAGACATCTTGATTAAGAGGAACAACAAATTCTCCTTTCGATAACGAAATCCCTCGGTTCATCCCTGCAGCGAAACCGATATTTACAGAATTTATTTTATAGATTAATTGGGGGAATTTCGCTCTTAATTTCGCAAGAGAATCATCTGTGGAGGCATTATCAACAATAATTATCTCCAAAGGACGGTATGTTTGAGCTAGCACATACTCGACACACTTATGGACGTGACGGTCTCCATTCCAGTTAAGAACAACAACACTTACAAGAATCTTATTTTGATTGTGGCTTGAACGCATATGAAGAAATTTAATAGCCAACAAACGCGGCCACTTAAACAGATATTAAAAATATCTGTTAATGCGAACAGGCAGGATTGTTCAAGAATGGGCCAGTCCAGCTTTCAAACTCTCAACGACATAATCCATATCCTCCTCTGGCAAAAGAGGCCCGCTTGGAAGATAAAAACTGTTATACGCGACAGAATTTGCAACGGGGCAATCATCCTTACGGACAATCCCCATATTGAGAAACACATCCTGAAGATTATAAGGGATAAAACCTTCACGAACCTCTATCCCCTTTTTTTGCATAAATTGCATTAGCGCGGAGCGCTGTTCAACGTCCTTGCCTTTTAAGACCACATGATACATCCAATAAACATTCCTGGCATAAGATTTTTCAACCGGGAGTTGTAGCTCAGATACGTCTCCGAGCTTTTCAGAATAATACGCTGCAATACGCCGTTTATGGGAGATTATCTCTTCGATTTTTTCCATTTGCCCACAACCGATAGCAGACTGGAGATTTGTAAGACGATAGTTATATCCGATGTCTTTATGCATGAACTTCAATTTATCACCAAAGGCCAGACATTTAAGAGACCGCATCTTAGCCGCAAGTAAAGGATCATTAGTAACAACCATTCCACCTTCGCCGGTGGTAATTATTTTGTTGGCGTAAAAACTAAAACAGCCCGCACTTCCAAAACTACCGACTTTCCTGTTTTTATACATTGCGCCGTGAGCCTCGGCACAATCCTCAACCACAACAAGGTTATGCTTTTTAGCCACCAGCATCACGGGGTCCATATCGACTGGGTGCCCAAAAAGATGCACAACAAGAATAGCTTTAGTGCGCGGAGTTATTAGCGCCTCCAAAAGCGCGGGATTCATGTTTAAGGTGTCAGGCTCTATATCAACAGGTATTGGCACGGCGCCCTGATACAGCACCGCAAAAAAAGTGGCCATATTTGTAAGCGTGGAAACCAACACTTCATCCCCATTTTTAATACCGAGCGCAGCCAAGGGCAGATGGAGGGCTGTCGTCCCATTTGATACAGTAACCCCATGATGGCAACCGCAATAATCTGCAAACCGCTTTTCAAAATCCCCTATAAAACTACCGCTATGCCCGGAAAGTTCTCCGTTCTGCATAGCGATATTGACATTTTTTGTTTCAGAATCAGACAGGTACGGTTGGGCTACCAGTATTTTCTTCATTAAATCAGGGGCTCCGTAAGTCTAAAGGTGTCCGATTCATAATCTTTGCCGCCGCGAGGCCCCTTTGTAAAGACCAGAAGTTCTGAGGGAACTATAGCTTGGAGAGCGTGGCTTTCATTTGGGACAGTCAGGATAAGGTCCCCTTTTTTCATTGTAATAATTTTCTTAGGCTTATTGGGGAACTTAGCAGCAATTTTAATCTTTCCAGAAACCACATAGTTCCACTGGTAGGTTTTTTTGTGAAAGTGATTAGCTCGAACCGCCCCTTTAGCAAAAGAGATTGCAGTAATCGCATTCACATTTTCACTCTGCAGTAAATCAGTAATTACTCCCCGTGAATCGCTATGCGCCGCCTTAAGGCTAATTTTTTTCATTGATTTTCCCCTTCTTTTATCCAATTATTTTGGGCATAGGTATCGGGACAATAAACTTCCCGCCATTTTTTCTGTACCCATCGAGATTTTTAATTATTTCATCCGCAAAGTTCCACGCTAGAAGTAGCGCATAATCTGGCTGTTTTTCCGTTAGATAGTCATCAGAAACCACCGGGATATGCATCCCGGGAGAATAGCGACCTATCTTTAGCATGGATTTCTCAGAAATAACATCCAGCATATCGTTGCCGATTCTACAATAATTTAACAAAGTCATGCCCTTCGCCGGGGCACTGACCCCCACTATTGTCTTCCCTTCGTTCTTCAAAGAGTGAAGCAACCGGTTAAGTTCTACACGGTTTTGCCGTACTTTCCCAGCAAAGTCATCGAGAACAGTTCGAGAATACAACCCCATGGAATTCTCCTCGTCCAACAATTGCTTCACAATTGGACTAACAGAATAAGCCCCTTTCTCTGAAACATACACGCGGAATGAGCCTCCATGAATATCCACAAGCTGAATATCAATGATCTCCATCCCATGCCGAGCAAAAAAACCAATGAGCGGTTTTACGGAGAGATACGAAAGGTGCTCATGATATATCGTATCGTACTCTATTTTCTTAACCAGATTGATGAAATATGGGGCCTCAAAAATGAATACGCCTTTCTTCTTGAGCAATCGCTTAACATCAGTCATCAATGTATGCAAATCGTCTATATGAGCAAAGACATTAGTCCCGGTTATTACAGACGCCTGCCCTTTTGCAGCGAGAATTTTATCCACAGACTCGGAATTAAAAAAATCGCAAATAGTATCTATCCCCCTTTTCTGCGCCAGAAGCACGATATTCGCCGCGGGGTCAACGCCTTGGACAGAAACGCCATTCTTGTGAAAATCCTCCAGAAGAACACCGACGTTACTGCCGATGTCTACCACCAAGTCTTTCTCGCCCAACTTAAACTTTCCCACGACATCCTTGGCAAAAGATTCCCAATGAGCTTTCCCGGTTTTTGTGGTAGAAGACTCATATGGATAATCGTTACGATATAAGACTTCAGGAGACACAACATGGGTAAGTTGAGCTAAACCGCAATCCTCACACATGTAAACTTCAAGCGGATAATGTATTTCCGGTTCACGCATCTGGTCTTTTCTTCGAAACTGATCAGCTGGCGGAGTAAACCCCAAATCCAGGAATTTATACAGGTTTTCACTATGGCAAGTGCGACAGGTAAACATTTAAATCTCCTATAAAACTGTTGATATAATAACGAGATTTCCCCTTAACCGAACATCAGTAGTTATTTTATCAATTTTAAATTAGTAATCAAATTATAACCGCAAAATCTAGCTACAGGAAAAGAGGCAAGCGACTAACAAAAAGTGCTCAGTTATGGAACTAAGCGGAGCTGGCTGAGACAGGAGCGGGGTCAGCCCGAAAAATATCTAGCATAGTTTTAAAGACAGACCGCTTGAATATAAATAGAATAAAAAACCCGACACCTAAAACAGGAACCTCTATTGCTATTTTTTGAACAACTATCCATACCGATCCCAAAGTTGAGGCATGTGAAACAGCCAGCCAAAAGTCAACGCCATACGCAGTCAGCATCCCATACACGATAAATAAAGAAATAAACACAAAATTTGAGAGTAACGACATGGATCCTCTAATGTTAGAGGAAACCATCGCTGAAAGGACCAGACAGGTTAAAAAACTTATAAACAAAGCTGAATAGCAAACCCCTAAAAGGCCAAAATATCTCCATGCGACGTAGTGCGAAATTAGAGAAAAAACACCTACAAATCCAAGGTATAGATTCAACTTCTTAATCCCATGAGTTCCGACAATAACCATTGTCGAAATAGTCGAAACAGTCTGAAATGCAGGGAGCCACACCAAAACCTTCGCAAGGGGCACGCTCTCATTGTATTTTGGAAGCAAGGCGTTAATAACCGGCGCAACGGAAAAAAACAGGATTGTTGCGGCGATTAAAGAAAAAAGAGTATACAGGAACAAACCTACTGTATAAATTATTTCCAAGCGGTCAAGGTGCCCAATCTTTGCGCATTCATTGTATATTTTCGAAGATAAAACCTGCACCATACTACCAAGAGCAATTGAAGTCAATTGGCCCACCTGAAAAGCGATTGCATAAAATCCGACCATTATAGGGCCACCGAGTGACATAAGAACATATCGGTCAGACTGTGCAATCAGTCCAAATATCACAGTTATTATATTTTGATGAAATCCCAACCCCACCAATTCCCGGACTTTTGTCCATGACGGGAACAAAGGCATTCCTGGATTTTCCTTAATCAGATAATAGGCCGCCAGCAGAAGATTAGACACAAAAAAACCCACAACTAAACCCTTTAGTCCATAAAAGTATGTAAGGAGCAACGCCAGTCCTAAATAAGTAGTGTTAAATACAAGTGTGCCGACAGAGATCACATGGAACTTTTCTTTTGCACGGATAATTCCATATAAATAATTCCCAATTTCCTGAAAAAAGAAAATAAACCAAAAGGCAATGAGACCACAGGACAGCCACGCGGGAATTTCAGAGAAGAGCAAACCGATTACAAGCAAAAGAATCACTGCCATTGCGAAATATGAGAATATTACCACCCCAAGACCAAGACGTTCCAATACTTTTTTGTCATTCTCGTCTGCAATGCGAGGCAGAAAAACCGGCATCGGAGCAGAAGAATTTCCGCCAAGCAAGAGGAATACTGGGGAAAGGGAATTAAGAAAATTAAAAACCCCGTATGACCCCACAGGAATAAGGCCAGGCACGATAAAACCTCGCACTAACGAACCAATAAAAGAAAGCACATTCGCAACAAACAAAAGCACAGAGTCCCGTGCAAATTTTGCCACGGAAGGCCTAATTGGGCTCAGTCTTTCTATGTGCACTTCTTGGTGGCCTCCTTAAGGCAATTCAGGGTTTCCAAAGCAATATCCCCCCAGATGCGGGAAGATGTGGCGGATGAAGCAATCGCAGACAATTCAGATCTTTTATCTAACGCCTCAAGTAACCCCTTAGAAACACTTTCAATGTTAGCAGGATCTTCGACATAAACAGCCGCCCGGCCACTCACCTCATTCAGCATAGGAGTTGTCAAACAGGGAACACCACAGGCTAATGCCTCACGCATTGGAAAACTTTCTCCCTCATGAGAACTAAGGTATACCAACAATTCAGAGGAATTATACATATCAAGCATTTCCTCTTCAGGCAAGTATGTGATATGCAATATACGGTCACGGTTTTTTGTCTTGGAAATTATCTGCTCGAAATTTATATATGGATAGGTCGCGTTAGCCCCAATCAACAGCAGTTGCAGATCTTTTCTGCGCTCAGCGATCAAATCAAAAGCTTGGATAACTGTATCTTGGTGCCGGCGGTTAAAAAGAATCCCGACACAGCTAACTATCGTCTTTCCATGTAAATTGTATTTTTCACGAAAAGCCGGGCCAGGCTCTACCTTGTGGAATTTTTTTGATGGAGCCCCATAAATAATTTTGACCGTCTCGGGAGAGACTTTTAAATATTTCACAATTTGATCCTTGTCATACCGGGATCCGCATATAATTGCCTTTGACTGCGTGGCAGCGCGTTGAGTTCCGAACTTCATCAGTATGTATTTAACAAATGGAACCCATTCCGGATGGGCAAGGTAATAGACATCATATATTACTGTAACAAGCGGAGCATTTACCCCCCATAACGGAACAAAATATGTAGGGGAAAAGATTACATCAAACTTCTCCTTCCTTAAAAACAATGGAATATCAAGATTTTGCCAAACAAAAACTTTAGGGGATAAGATTGGAGCGAGATGCACAAACTTAAACCTAGGGTCTTTTTGCAGGGGATGCGCTATTTTTGTACGAGTTATAACAGTATAAGTGTTATCGTCTGGCATAGTTGCCCATGCAGCCAGGATATTATTAAGATATCTAAGCATCCCAGTGCCTTTTTTGGCATCCAGATAGGTTCCATCCACGAGTATTTTCATATTAATCAGTCCCCAATTCTTTTACGTTTATAATCCTTTCGATAGCAGAGAATACTCTTTCGGTAGCCTTGCCTTGCGGTAATGGAAAGTTCTCTTTTAAAAATTCGCAACGCCCAGTCCTTAAACGCTCACGCAATTGTTTACTAGCGCGATAATCCCGAAGAAAGCTTTGTATTCCTTCTGCATTTTTTACACCAAGTGCCGCCCCCTTCCGCTCATATGGGGCATATGTATTATACTGGGCATCTTCATCAAAAACCATAATAGGTTTATCTGCCGCTATTGCCTCCATAAGTGAGGTCGAATAAAATCCTATTATGGCATAACTCTTTAAAATATACAGCGAAGTATCTGCGTCAGGAGATAAGATTTCAGCACTCACGCCACCAAGTTCCTTAACTAGTTTCTTATAATAATTAGGAGACTCGTCTGGGTGCGGTTTAATAATGAGCTTATACTTACCTTTTTCTGGGAACGCCAACAGTATCGATCTCTTCATTCTGTCCATCTTGGACTTCGATATCCCATGTCTGTGAGCTGGCTGGGACAAAAAAAGCGCGGTTTTGTCCACAACATTTACTGCCGAGTTAGGAACGAAATACTTATCATACCCAGGGTTACCTGTTACAATAAATTCTGCCCGGCTAACCCCCATGTCTCGAACAACTCGAAGAGTCTCCTCATTCCACAAGGCGACCAGATCTGAAACCGGAAAAAAAAGATCAGATTGTTTATAATCGACAAGCCCTTGCTGGATAACAAAAGTCGGGACAGAAAATTGTTTTGCTAACAAGAAAAAAACACGACATCTAACATCACAAAAGTCTCCCGCACAGACCAAACGTGGCGTAGTATTGCTAAACATTTCGGCGGCACTACGGGCAAAAGCCCCAAGTCTCGGCGCCTTTAGCCGCAGGTGCATTTTCATTAGCCGGAAATAATTTTCACGAATTCGGAACGATTCAGGTGATAATTGAGGTGAGGAAAGGGCAAGCTTTTCAAAATCAGCAAGGAGTCTATAATCGATTTTATCTCCCCCTTCATGTCCGTTTCCCACTTTATAATTGTACTGCTTATTGTTGCCTTCAGAACCATTCTCTGAGTTTTTCCATAGTCCAATACAAATAGTGGAATATCTATCCCGGTATGGGGCAAAAGAATCTAAAGCTGCAAACACTTGAGAATAATGCTTTGGAGAAAAATTAAGAAAAAAAACATCCCCTTGACTGTTTTTCCCTGGCGTGACAATAGTCCCCGAAATTATGCCCCCATCTTCTCCAATAATGTAATCGCGCAGCATCCGGGCAACGATTAACAAAAAACATATATTCGCTCTAGTTTTAGATCCAGCACTCAATGACGGCAAGTAATACGAAGCAAATATGGGGTCAACCAGTTTAGCGTACGGCAATCCGCCCACAATAAAAGAATCACATAATTTTAGGTTATTAATCTCCAAATTCTCTAGAGCCAACACTTCGCGAGCACAGTCAGCATAGATATTATCGCGTAACATAAACAATTAGCCTTATATTTTTCGCGCTACCACGTAGTAATAAATACCAAAAACACGAAAGATGATATTTTTAGAAAATATTTTCCCTTGTAATATCGGGGAAATCGTGCGTATAAACCTAACGTATTGCCCCTTGAGAGCTGCCGGCATTGACAACTCTGGGACTGGATATCCCTTAGAAACAAAAACATCATTAAAACCACATTTCGATGCTGACATCAGATAAAACGCTTCCGGCTTGGTTGTAGCATGCTTCAAGTTAAATCGGTATTTGCGCCAGTATATCGAAGGCTGACCTAGCAAAGACTTTATGGTATGCACCACGGAATTAAAATAGTCGGCCAAGACCTGTATCGAAAAACTCTTGGACGGGACAACTGCAATAAATAAACCTTGTGGGCGCAAAACTCGTAACACCTCCTTAAAGACCGGAGAGGGGTCTTCGAAAACATCAAGCAGACCTCCGCAGTAAACCAGGTCAACTGAGTTGTCTGGTATAGGCAAAGACCGGACATCAGCATTAAATACATTTACCGCCAATCCCTCTAATCTTTTTGAGGCCGCTGCCAATGCAGCCGGACTAAAATCGCAACAAGAAACCGCATAGCCTTTTTCCGCCATTAGTTTAGAAAAGAGTGCCGAGCCACAACCGACCTCAAGGATATCACGTTTAGACTCCGGAAGGAGAAACGTTTCTTCTACTTCTGAACAGAAGAGGGAAGTAATAACATCAATCCGTGAAGGGGCGAGCGCCAGGGAGGACTGGACATAAAAATCCGACCAATACTCTTTTTCTGTAGGTTTAGACATTGCAATTAGTAACTTTTAGCATGCAAATCATAAAAGTGTATTTGACAAAAGAAGCTTTTCTACTTAACGATAACAAAATCCACCTCAGACTCCGAAGCCACACCGGCAGTTATCGACACGACACAAAACACATACAGATGGAACAGAATTGAAGAGATAAGCGTATTTGATAAAGTCGCAGTTAACATCGCGACTAAACCGCAGGCTAATCCTTGCAGAATAAATTTTTGTTCATCAGTACGCGCCTTATAGGACACTTTATTTATCCATTTTAGCAGCATAACAAACGCCCCCACCAAAGAAAGCCCCCCTATCAGCCCAGTTTTTGCGATAAAATTCATCCACTCCAACTCCTGCAGGTATGGCTTCACCAATGTATCTGCAAAACCCTCATAATCATATAACACCAGGCCAAATCCCTTCCCCCAGAATGGGCTTTCAATAAACTTTTGAAGCAATTGATGGAACTGGGTCAACCTATAATTCAGTCCATTTTCAAAAGTGTCTCCCCAAAAACCTAAAAGTTTATTTAACGGCAACCCGGTTATCTCCCCAATAATTACAAATGACATAACGACCAACAGCCCAGCAAACAAATACTTGTAAATCTGTCCTGATTTTCGATAAAAGATTAGTAAATATAAAGACCCGACAATGACCCCCAAAAAGTTTCCACGCATCCCCGTAAGAATAATTGTAATCAGCAAGAAAATTGAAGAAAACAAATAAACCCATTTCTTCTTATAAACAGCAAGCAGAATTAAGGTAAAAAATAACGGGATCAAAAAGAAGTTCCCTCGAACAAATACTTTAAGGTAAGCTATATGGCTATAAAAATCCACTATAAACGACACTAGTGTTTTGGCCATGATAATAACTGTATATATCAGTAATACCGTGTAAACTGAACGCCACGCCTTTTTCACTCTAGTAATAAAAACAAAAAACGGTAAAGCCAGGTAAAACATCCATGTGGAGGCCTCTAATAATACAAGTTTTTCATCATTCTCTCCGATGAGTCCAGCCAGAAGCCCCACCCCCACAAAAGCGCATATCAATATCAAAAATGGCTTCAACGCTTTAGGGATATAAACAGTTTTTTTAAACGCCACAATTGACAAAGTACTTATCAAAAAAGCAGCACACATATAGTAGTGGAGAGCCCCAGGTAGGCAGTTAAGTTCAATTGCCCAATCTCTAAGCGCCACCCCCGCAACCTCGGCATAATCTTTTGAGATATCGAGTCCTTGCAACACAAAAAAAAATGCAAAGAATAACAACGATGGAGAGCTGCGCAAATCCTTGCTGAATTGCCAAGGGGAAAAGACTCTAGGATTGGACATTTAACTATTCTCACCCATATACCACTTTAGAGACCATACCAGATTGCATTACAAACAGAGAGTAACTCAACAATAATCCGTGAACAGCCGTTCATTTAACGTTTTTAATTTTACGATAGATATTTCTAACCGAATTAAATGCGCCAATTGCTTCCAATAGATTCAGTGCCAGTACTCTTGGCCATCGCACTATCTTATAGAAAGTAATCGGGAATACTTTTCGACGCATTTCGACTTTACTTAAATAATTCAAGACAGCTGCGTAATCACTCTCGATATCTTTCGAAGCCCCCCCCTGTATTTTTCGGAATACGCTACAAACTCTTTCGTTACCTGTCAGGATTTCGAATCCGTTCCGAGACAACAGATTGGTGAGACTTTTTAGAGTAAAATGGTATACGTGTGCATTCTGCAAAAGTCTCAAAAAATCCACTTCATAGTCCCGCATCAGGTTTTTCACACTGGGGATTTCGATATACAGCAATCCCCTATCAGTTAGCATGTTTTTAATTTTTTGCAGTTCAGCATTGGGCGACAAGATATGTTCAAAAACATGGGAGTAAATGACTAAATCTGGAGCATCGCTCAGAGCAACAGTCTCGAGTGTTCCGGCTGAAATATCCAAACCATGTTTATTCCTACCGTACTCGACATAGGCCTCTCCCAAATCTATTCCCTTTACTCGACACCCCCTATCGCGAAAATACTGCAAAATCCCACCTGCCCCACACCCGACCTCAAAAACGGACAAATTCGCACGCCCCGCTAACACCCCGCTATCTGCTAAGAATTTATATATTCTGCTCCCGGCACAATATTGTGCACGAAAAAAATCCTCGGTTGGAGTTTCTTGTCCAACGTATAGTTTTCGGTACTCAACATTGTAAAATTCATTATATGCCTTCTGAGTCATTCTTGGGTTAGTCTGTATAAGGCCACAATCCTTACAGATAACCACCGGCATATACAACCCATACCGATCCTTCTTCGATAACAATTCCAAGCTACCCCCACCACAAACAGCACAAGGAATTACCTCAAAGGCATAGTGCCCTTCGCTTACTTTTTTCTCAACTTGCAATTTCATTTCAGACTGAAGCGCGTTAAGGTTCATTATGGGAACACCATCGTAGTCGTAACGTTGCCCCAGTATCATTCTGCCCTCCGAATACAAATAGATTGTTTTGCAAGTAAGTCAATTTAAATGGAATCAGTCTCTTTAACTACGCTTGTCTCGCCTGTAAAACTGCTTTTACCTTAAGAAAGTCTAATTCCGTGTCAATATCCAAAGATCTCTCTGTTGGCATTTCATATGCCGACACCTTACCGGCAAGGAATGATTTAGTTCTAAGCAACCAGCGACAATTTGCGACATATACGGCCCCGTTCAAACAGTGTATCGCAGGAAGGTCTTGCCTCCGAACGATTCGCCTCTTTGTTTTCAACAACGGACGCATGACACTACTTTTTGCGACTTTATACATCCAAAAAGGACTCTGGTCAGCTTCGGTAACCGACACGCAGGACTTATATTTCCCAATTACACATTGCTGTATACAACCATCGATATCGTCGACCGACCGCAATGGCGAAGTAGGCTGAAGCATTACGATATAATCATATTTAGGGAAAACATTTTTTATCGCATGGACCACGGGATTTATACCGGGAGTATCATCCCCTGAAATACTTTTAGGCCGAACAAATGGGACTTCACATCCCCATCGCTTTGCCACTGTAATAATCTCGGCATCATCAGAAGAAAGGATGATCCGGTCTAGATACCTAGATTTTTTGGCCGTTTCAATAGTCCAAGCAAGGAGTGGCTTACCAAGTAAAGGCCGTATGTTTTTTCCGGGCAACCCTTTAGATCCGCCACGAGCGGGAATCAGTCCCAATATCGTTTTTTTTCTATACATTACAATAACTCACCCTAATAATTACGGACTTGGGAATTAAACTTTGTTTATCATAGACCGAATCTCAAACATCGCAAGCAGCGTTTTACAAATTCGTTCGACATCTTCTTTCTGTAGGAATACAGAAGAAGGGAGATTCAACGCTCGTGAAGAGATATCGCAAGAAACCGGAAATCCAGATCCTTGGGCAAAGCGTTCATACGGCGGCATCTTGTGCAACGGGAAGAATGCTGGTCTAGTTTCAATACCGTTCATCAGCATCTTTTTAATTATTTCATCCCTGGCAATACCAGATGAGGAATCTAATAGTATTGTATAGAGCCAATAGCTATTGTTTGACCAATTTGCTTTGGCTGGCGGTGTAATTTTTAGTGTCCCAGAAAAAAAGCCACAATACAGTTCCGCTAGTCTTCTCTTGTGCCCGACAAAGTCTCCAACCCTCTCCATCTGTGCGACACCTATTGCAGCCTGGAGATTGGTCATACGGTAGTTATATCCAACTTCATCGTGCCAATACTTCTTTTGCCGTGACATTCCATGATCTCTAAGAATAGAGGCACGCTCAAAAAGTTTTTTATCTTTAAACAAGAGCATCCCCCCCTCTCCAGTAGTTATAGTTTTATTGCCAAAAAAACTAAATGCGGAGACATCACCAAAAGAGCCAACATGTTTACCTTTATACTCAGTTCCAATAGCTTCGGCACAGTCCTCGACAACAAACAATTTATGCCTTTTTGCTAACTCCATAAGTTCATCCATTTTGCACGCTTGCCCATACAAATGGACCGGGATAATTGCCTTTGTTCTTGGGGTTATCAACTTTTCAACTTGTTTAGGATCTAAAGTCCAGGCAACTGGCTCTATATCAGCAAGAATCGGTGTCGCCCCAGTATATAGCACCGCATTTATAGTTGCAGCGAAAGTTAAATCGGGAACAATAACTTCGTCATTAGGGCCAACGCCAAGAGCTTCAAGCGCCAAATGAAGCGCAACTGTTCCATTGGAAACCGCCAATCCATACTGCATAGAACAATAAGATGAGAAAACTTCTTCAAACCGCCGGACATACTTTCCCTGAGACGAGATCCAATTTGTTTTAATACAATCGCTCACATATTCCAGTTCATTCCCGTTTAATACTGGCTCCATAACCTGAATATGGCGGAGATGATGTATACACGCGTAATCAACTGGTCTGTTCTCCTTGTCGACAAGAGGAATATGTCGGATTTTATCATTAAGAAGAGAAATGAGTTCTTTGTTGTCTGTTGTGACAGACCGCGAGACAAATTCGGTCCGCATAACCTTGGAAATCTGTGTAGTCAACTCAGAGCCCTCCAAAAGAGCTCTCCGAATATCCCCATCTGTTAAAACCCCCACTAGTTGGAATTGCTTGCTGACAACAAAAACCACCCCTTGTGCGTTTCCATCAATAACCCGCATAGCATCTTTAAGTGAAGATTCAGAATCAATCAATAGTTCTTTAATTGGCAATGTCGTCATTTTTTTTAGCCTCAATTGAATCTCCGACAACCTGCATCATTCTTTGGATTGCCTCGACGGTGGTCTGTTGTGTCTCAATAACCATTTTCGTTCCTGAAAAACCGGACAAACATGGAAGAAACCAGGACTCTTCTCCGAATTCGGAATGCGTATCCGTAACCCCATCGTTGTCACTAAGATGGAATGCTTTTATCTTAGGGACAAGGGAGTCGAGAAACCTTTTTCTATCAAAGCCCAATGTTTTTGCAGTAACCTTTAAATGTCCGACGTCCACAAGAATCCCCAACTGTGGAGAACTCACATCATCAAGAATATGGAGTAACTCTTCGGAGGTGGCTCCCAGAAGCAACGCATTGTTGCCATCAACAAGATTTTCAGAAGTGACCACATTATTTTCCACAGCTAATTGTATGCTTCGTTTCTGAGCGTACTCACAAAGAAATTTAAGGCTTTCAACAAAATTTCGATAAGCATTCTCACGAGGGAATCTTGGAGCAGAAAGGAGACTGCCCCCCAACTGTCTTGGAGTTGCGTTAAAAGCAAACCCCGCGTGAAAACTGTAAAACGGGACATTCAACTTATGACAAAGGTCTATGGCATTGACGCAATGACTCCGGCTTAAATTATTAATTATTGACGAATCTGCAGCAAGATTCAATATAAATGGACGGTCAGGTTTAGGAAAATAGTTATGTATTAATAATTTAAGAGGCGGCGAATCCGACTTCCCATCCCGGAACAAATCTTGGGGAGGAATTGAGCATGACGAACTCAACTCAACGCCACTAATACGGCTACTAATGCAATAGTCACAAAGAGCCCCATAGGAAAGGTGGCCCAAAGCGCTTGAAGACACATATATCGGAGTTCTCATGAAGACTCACTAGAGGATTGAGAGGGCATATATCAGGTTGGCATTTTTAGGATCCAGTCCTTCCAACACCGCCCCCGATTTCTCATATGCTTTTTTCGCGATTTGGTTTTGAGGGTGAACCTTTATCATAACTTTTGGGATATTTTCCATCCTGCACCAAACGCGCACGAACTGAAGTGTCAATTTCGAAATTCCATTGCCAGAAAATTTCTCTGCGATATAAACGCCATAAGACGGTATAGAGAAACCCGCATCAAAACCTCGAAGCATAAAAAATCCGACAAGCGCATCCCCACTATATACTCCCCAGAACTGATCCTCTCGCATAGCAGACAGAACCGCTGTTAATGTATCCTCATCAAACCGAAATGGCTGAAAATATTTACTATATTCCGTTGAATCTGCCTTCAGCATTTTGGAAAGCTCAAAGGCAGCCTCAACTTTAAGAGGTGCAATGCCGAATGACCTCATCGGGAAATATCCCCCCAGGTAATTATCGAATCTTCTACTATATCCACCTTGGCAAATGCGCCGACAACCACATCAATCTGTGTCGGGCTGATACCGGTGGCAGGACGTTTAAAAGTCAACATCTCACTCGAAATTAAAGTCCCCGCTTTAATTGACTCTTTAGCAACGATACTACGTCTCATACCAGACATGTTTTTCTTCTCGGCTACCGTTGGGACCTTTACCCCATTGCCAAGCATTTTCTGCACCTCCCGGATTTCTTTAACCAGCACGCAAAGTTCTTCGGGGGAAGCAGAAGAGGAGTGGTCCGGTCCGGGAAGAGATTTATCAAGCGTAAAGTGTTTTTCTACGACAGAGGCCCCCATAGCCACAGACGCAATACACGCCATATGGGACTGAGTGTGGTCGGAATAACCGACATTAAGGCAAAAAGCATCACGCATCGTGGTCATTGCACGCAAATTAGCATCTTCGGGGAGTGTCGGATAATTTGTCGAGCACTGAAGAAGGACTAAGTTTTTGTTCCCTGTATTGAGAATCACCTTTACAGCAGCCCCGACTTCATCCAAGGTCGCCATGCCAGTGGAAAGCAGAATCGGCAACGACCGATGTGCGACATACGCCAGAAAAGATGGCTCGACGAGTTGTCCAGAAGCGATTTTGAAAGCAGGAACATTTAACCCTACCAAAAAATCCACATCTTCTTGGCTATATGGGGTAGACATAAATATTATGTCTTTCTGGTGACAGAACTTTATTATTTCCTCATATTCCGCAAAAGAGAGCTCAAGTTTTTGAAGCATCTGCAGTTGAGATTCTGCAGGAGAAGTAGTTTTCAATTGGTATTCGGCCTTCGGGGCATTCCTAGTGACTACGCGTTCAGCTTTAAATGTCTGAAATTTAATGCAGTCAGCACCAGCCTCTTTAGCCTTCGCAACCAATTCCTTCGCCATCTTAAGACTACCATTATGGTTAACCCCTGCCTCGGCGATAATGAATACTGGTTTGTTTTGGCCGATAGATTTATCAGAGATTAAAACGCTATTCATAATTATCAATTCTGGATTCACACCGCATGAATACTTAGCGACCTGGCATCACAGCAACTTATCCCCTAATGCCCATAAAAGATTTAATCTTTTGCACCACCGATAGTATTTTCAAATCTTTTAGCAACTGATCAAACCGAAGATACTCTTGAACCTTATCGATTTCCATTTTCGTATCTGGATTCAATGTAAGACCACGATAATAAGAGGCTAAAACAACGAAACAAACCGAGAGGAAAAATACAATCCCTCCTGAATTCACCACCATTCTGCGTCTTTGAGGCTTAATTTTGCCTTCAGGGGCTTCAGCTTTTTCTACTATCTGAAGAAGCGCGGCATCCTTAGATTCATCCAGTTTCGCAGCCTCAAATTGTTTTATTAATATTTCGTAAAGTGCCTCATTGTAACGAAATTCTCTCATGCGGCGGATGTACTCGGTACCCAGAGAACTCATTTTCCCAACGGTCGAAACAGAATCATCGCCAGGCCGGTTTTTAGACTCCATCTTACGAAGTTCTTCTTTAAGAGCTGAGGTTTCATCCTGTAAGCGCTGCAAATCCGGGTTCTCCGATGTGGCATAAGACTTCATTACACGCAATTGTACTTCCTTGGCTGATATCTTTGCACGCATTTCGGCCACTGTGCCGATTACGGCTTTGGCCTCATCATCTATTTTAATTGTGCCGGTGCGTTGCTGAAAGTATTTAAGATTCTCTTCAGACTTAATAAGGTTCTCTTTGGCGGTTTTTAACTGCCCTTCAAAAAATAGGCGGCGTTGTCCGGCTTCCGTTACAGCCAGCTCATTATTTAGATTTTGCAACCCTTCGACATATGCATTGGCAATGTCCGCGGCATTTTGTGGCTTTCGATGCTGAAAACCAACGGCTATTATTCCGCTTTTCTTATCATCACGCACTACTAGGCTAGTAGCCAGAATTTTGCGAGTAGCCTCTCTAGACTTTTTCCCGTACTTCCGCATCAAATCCTGATTATCAATTACATAATCAGCCACTCCACGAGTTTTAAGCAGAGCTATATAGAGGTCATTTGTGGTTTTTACCCCCAAAACTGAAGAGGAAAGCCCCATCTGGGTAGCCATCAACGACGCCATGGAAGAGTTCCCACTTTGGGGAGGCAGTATTTTAGTTTCAGCCAGGTAGGTGGGCGGGACAAGGAATGAAACCACCGCGGCTATCAGCATTGCCGCCAAAGTTGTTTTTATGATGAATTCTTTATGCTTCAGAATGACGATGATGTATTCCAAAATATTTATCTCGCCTTCCTGCTCTTGGGGTTTATTGTCTTCCATAGGTTACCTTAGAAAACTTTTATTACTACGCCGGCCATAAGGGCGACGTTTACAAGTATCTGACTGATGTCGCGGATCTCGCGCAGCCAGGCGATGCGGTCAAAGCGTTCGGGAACAACCACCGTATCTCCCGGCTCCACGTTTGTGCTGAAGAACATGCAGCACTTAGCTTTGCGGGCGCTGCCGTCAGCTTTAAGCAAGAAGGTCTTACCGGGCCTGGAATAATCCGCAAAGCCACCGGCCATGTTTATGTAGCTCTTATAGCCACTGCTCGAATAAACGTAGCTACCCTGCGACATTACGGCACCGGCAACGTTAACCACGCTGGATTTAGCAGGGATGGTTATGCTGTCATCGTCTTCCATCTCGATATCATAGTCAGAACCCTTAAGGCTTCTAACGCTTTTGAGCCTTATGTATACACGCCCTTGGGCCTTAAGCCCTTTCAAGGTCTCAACAAATTTAGCGCGCGCTTCCATTTCCGCCTTGGCGGCAACGGTCTCTTCTGCGGAAAGGGTAGTCTGCATCTTGGCGGAGCCTTCCACCAATAACTGCTTCTCCATGCGCTGGGCTATCTCTTCAAGATTCTTCTGCTGCTGCACACGGGCGCTCTCGCGGATAAAGAGGACGCCGCGGGGGAAGGCCTTGTCGGTGAATCCGCCGGCGCGCTCCAGCACGGAGGAAAGTTTCTCCCCCCTCTTTACCGGGTACACGCCGGGGTATTTAACCTCGCCGCCTATCTTCACCATGGTGTAAAGCTTCCAGTCGGGGATCTGGCGCACCATTATGTGGTCGTTGGGCTCCAGCAGCAGGGGCTTGGTGTCTATGCCGTTGCGGATGCCGGTAAGGTCCACGTTAAAGCGCTGGGTCTGCACGCCCGCGGTGGAAAGGTGCACGCGGGTGAGCTCCGCCTCGTTGGAGGCGTAGTCCATAAGGCCGCCGGCCAGCTTTATTACGTCGGCCAGGGTGGTCTGCCCGGGGGTAACGCCGAACTTGCCGGGGTAGGTTACGGCGCCGGCCACGTTGGCGGCGCTGTTCTTGTCTATTATGGGAAAGGCCTGCACCAGGTCGCCGTCGCGCAGGGTGAAGTTCTTAAGGCTATCGGCCTGTATATCAGCGAGGTCGCCTTCAAAGAAGTCGCGGAAGCGGTGGTCTACTATGCGCTGCATGGCCACGCGGCCGCGGAAGGCCGTGGTGGCAAATCCCCCCGCCATGGCTATCAGGTCGGTGATGCGCACTTCGTCGTTTACCTCGTAGATGCCGGGGCGGCGTACGTCGCCGGAGATGCCGGCCAGCGGGCCTACCGGCGGGATGAAGATGACGTCTTCGTTTACCAGGCGGGAGTCTTTGCTTTTGTCGCCGCTGAGCAGCAGGGCGTACAGGTCGAAGGTGGAGATCAGTTTGCCGTTGCGCTTAAGCTGTATGTTGCGCATGGAGCCGGTCTTGCCGGGGCCGCCGGCCTCGAACAGGGCGTTTACCATGGTGGACAGCGAGCTTACGGTATAGGCGCCTGGCACGCGGGCGGCGCCCACCACGTACACGCGTATAGAGCGCAGGGCGCCCATGCTGACGTTAAGGGTGAAGCCGGTGTAGTAGCGGCCTATCTCGCGGGTGATGGCGTCCTTGAGGTCTTTAAAGGCCACGCCCGAGACGTTGACCAGGCCCACCTTGGGGATGTTGATGCTGCCGTCGCGGTTTACGGTGAGGGTCCAGCGGCCGTCTATGCGGCCGCTGACGCTGAGCTGCAGCTCGTCGCCGGGGGCTATTACGTAGTCCGGGGTTACGGGCACGTTGTCGGCCGGGGCAAAGGTGGACGGGGCTTTATTGAAGAAATCGTAGCCGAACTGGGTGAGCTTGGGGGCTTTTTCGTCCTTGCCGGCTTCTTTGTCTTTGGCGGCGAGGAAGGCTTCGTAATCTGAGGTTTCGGGCTTGAATTCGGCGCGGTCCTGCACGCGGGAGGCGGCTTCGGGGCGTTTGTCTTTGTACTCTTTTACGCCGTCGGTGAGGGGGGGGTCCTGGGGGG
>Ga0209212_1000314_pt1 | contig 98508 bp, 92 predicted proteins | sample RifGroC2_FD_183996 | JGI IMG/M metagenome (GOLD analysis project Ga0209212, IMG submission 183996) | Groundwater microbial communities from Rifle, Colorado, USA - Groundwater C2 (SPAdes) (version 2) | ecosystem: Environmental > Aquatic > Deep subsurface > Groundwater | place: Rifle, Colorado... | reverse complement strand
ACCGGCAGGGCACACTATCGCCATGCTCGATTCCGGAAGAGCGACGGAAAGGAGCTGGACCAGCGTCAGCACCGCGATGATGAGCACTGCGTTAAATGATGTTCTCATAGTCACTGCCTCCCCTGCGATCACCATGCTTAATGATTTTGTGCCAATATAGAAATAAAAAAGTGGCATAAAATAATTAACCATAACAAATTTACGCAATTCAAATAGTGTTTCCTTTTGTGCAAAATACTATCCAATCTATAACTTTCCGATATCACTGGCTGTAAATGTTAAGACTTGTGCCATAACGAGTTTTTATGTTAAGAAAATCGACATACCTATTCAGGATTTCTTTACAGTTTTTACAGCATGAACAACAAAAAAAACCGGCTGAAGGGCCGGCTTATCGTTGGAAATACTCAATAAAATGTTGCTGGGCTAACTTTGCGGTATTTTGTCTTGAGGGCCTACTTGTAGATATCGTAAAACAGCTTCGCCGTTATCGCGAGCACGGAGCAGATGAAGACCGGCCTGATGAACCCGGTCCCCTTCCTTAACACAAGCCTCGCGCCCATCCTCGCGCCGACCGCCTGCCCCGCGCCCATCAGGAACCCCGCCCAGAGAAGCACGTGCCCTCCGGCAACGAAGACCACCAGCGACACGATGTTGCTGACGAAGTTGAAGAGCTTCGTGTAGCCGGTCGCCTTGCGCATGTCGAACCCGAGCCCGAGCATGATGGCGACCACCCAGAAAGAGCCGGTTCCCGGCCCCAGGAAGCCGTCGTAGAATCCGAGCAGAAGGCCGAAAAGCGTGTAAAACGCCCCCCTCGGCAGCCGGGGGTGAACCTCCTCGGCCCCAAGCCTCGGCGTGAATACGGTGTAGGCGAGGATCAGGAGCAGCAGAAACGGGATGAACTTCTTCAGGAAGCCCGGATCGATCTGCTGCACCGTGTAGGAGCCGAGGACGGCACCTACGGCGGTCCAGAAGACCCCGGCGGCGGCATCGCGCAGGTTCACGGTCCCGGCCTTGACGAAGTGCGCCATGGCGCTCGCCGAGCCGAAGGTGGCCTGGAGCTTGTTGGTCCCCAGGGCGTACTGCGGCGGCAGGCCGATCCCGAGGAGGACCGGAATGGTGATGAGGCCGCCGCCGCCTGCGATGGAGTCGATAAGACCGGCAACGGCGCCGGTAAGAAACAGGACCGGCAGGAGAACCGGGGAAATCTCGATCATCCCTTCGCCCCGCTCGGATATCTGCCGGTTTTGATGCGTTGGTACATCTCGAAACTGTATCGAGCGATCGATACCATCAACGGGATCTCCTTGAGCGGCACGGTCGTATCGGCGACTCCCTGCGCCACATGAAACATCTTGTGCCAGGCGACCGGTGCTCTGACGGCATGTTTAAGCCAGAGCGTGTTGATGACCAGACGCTGCAGCCACAGGTCGCGCCGCGGCTCCAGCACGTTCGACAGCAGGCGCCCTACGACATCCGCCGGGTCGAGGCCCGTCCTGCCACTTAGCGACGCCTCGATCTCGTGCTGAACCTCCTCGTCGTCCTCGAACCACGCGCCGAGAACCTGGCCCGGATCGAGCCAGTGAGCCGACTCCCTGAGCGCGGCCAGGTACTCCTTTTCCTCCACCAGGCGCGGGTCGCGTGCCGCCAACTCATCCCGTAACTGCAGCAGTTCGTTTCCCGCGTCGAAAGGAACGCCTTTCCACCTGTCCCGTCCGATGATTTCGGCGACGAGGACCAGCCAGTGATTGGGAGTCCTGCCGCAAGCCACCCCGTCGGCAAGCGCATGGCAGACGCGCAGGTCGAGATAGTCGGCGGAGCATTCCAGGTAGGCATGCCCTTTTTGCGAATCGGCGAGGAACCTCTCCAGTTGACGCTTGGAGTGCAGGGTCGATTCGTACGAGTTGGCCACCCCGCTCCCCGTCTTCAGGATCACGGTGCAGGCGATGTAATCGGTGCCCGCCGGGACGACGACATGGAAACCCTGTCCGCCGGAACCGTCGACGGACGTGGCGTAGACCGTCAGGGCGGGAGGCTTGGCGAGCTGGGCGCACTCCACGTGCGCCTTGCGTGCATTCGTTATCGCCTGGTCCACATGTTTTCTGGCGGTTTCAGGGAACCAGTTGCGGGATACGATCAGCCGTCGCAGGGTCTGCGGTGTGATGCTGCCGCCGTCGATCCGGCAGAGCAGCTGCGACACCTGGATCGAGACGTCGGCGCGCGGGTGGAACAGCATCAGGGCGGCGACATCCCGCAGCAGCGGCTGGTCCGCCGTCATCATCTCCCCGAGCACCGGGAGCTGCAGCTCCGGGTCGTTGACCGCGAACAGCTCGAACATCTGCTGCACCGCGGCAAAAGGAGAAGTGATCCTCCTCGACTCGAGACTCCTGGCGATGCCGGCCAGGAGATCCTCTCCCTGCGTTTCGTGAAGATCGGCACGAAACGCGCTGTCGGCAACCGTGCCGCGGCTGGCGTCCCGCAAAACGGGGTGCAGCCTGACGCGGCTATGCAGCAGTATGTTGGCGACCGCCGCTTGGAGGTCGGTGTCGTCGAACTCCGAGAACACCCGCCGGGCCAATGCCCTCTGGAACCTTTCCATCTGCAGCTTGGAGCCGGGCCGATCCCCTTCCAGTGCCACCTGGTAGAAATCGAGCAGGTCGTACAGGACGCGCAGGGCCGCGTCGATCTTCTCTTCATTCTGCGGCGACTGCAGGCAGAGTTCCGGGAGCAGCGCGGCGAATTCCTCGCCGGCGCCGTCGTGCAGCAGGAGATAGCGTCGCAGTTCGTCCTGCAATGCCAGCAGTCGGCCCACGGGGGCGGTACTGCCGACCTTGGCGTAGAGATCCACGAAGTGCGCCATCCCGACGGAGGTGACCGGACCGGGCTTGGCGACCGGCGGTTCCGCAGGGGTGGCGCCCGGACCGGCTGCGGATTTTCCACGTACGGCCGCCTTCAGCTCCCTCTCTTTCAGCGACTGTTCCAGCACCGCTTCCAGGTCCGGCGGCGGCGTGGCGCGACAGGTAAATTCCCCGGGCTCCGGGAAGGCCTTGCCGCGGTACGGTTTTCCATCCACCAGTTCACGTACCTCTCGATACTGCCGGTACATGCGGGTCAACCAGTCCGGGCGGGAATTGAGCGTGTCGACGAAGAAGTCGAGAAGAGCGGGGGCGTAAGGCGCCTGGTAGCTGGAGGCGTCGAGGAAAGGTCCGGCGAAGGGGCCGAGCTGGTCGAAGCCAAGGGAGATCGTGGCCCTGGGCTTCATTTTTTCAGTGTAGACGATGAGCGTGACCCGGCGGCAGTCGCATCCGGGCTCGGTGCAATAGTACTCGTAGAACCCGTAACTTCCCTTCGGTATGCCGCCGGCCTTGCGGGACAGGTCGAGCGTCATGACCGGTGCGCCGGCTTCAGGGAATATCAGGCGGTACGACTTCATGGCCATCGGACTCTCCCAAAAGCGTTGAACGCGAAAGAGCTCGACCCTCAAAGCAGTTACGCGCAGGACGCGGAGACTGCGCGCAGAGAACGCGGGGAAAGCAGTAAGGTTTATAACCCTTTACGGTTTTGTTTCCGCCTCGATCAGCAGTATCGCCTCGGCGGCGGCCAGGAGGTCGCTGTAGGCGGTCACCCCTTCTGGAATCCTTTCGGAGTCGGCGCGGCCGTATCCGGTCAGCACCATCAGCGATTTGCACCCAGCGTTCAACCCCGCCTCCACGTCGGCCAGCTTATCGCCTATCATGTAGGAGCGGGAAAGGTCTATGTCGAGATCTTCGGCCGCCTGTTCCAGCATCCCCGGCAGCGGTTTCCTGCAGCCGCACTCCTTGCGGTAATCGCCGATCGCGTGTTCCGGGTGGTGCGGGCAGAAGTAGCAGGCATCGATGGTCACGCCGTAAGCGGCAAGATCGGCGTGCATGTGATCGTGAATCGCCTGAAGCTCGCTCTCGTCGTAATAGCCGCGACCGATGCCAGATTGGTTGGTCACCACGACAAGAAGAAAACCAGCTTCCTGCAGACGCCTGAGGGCCCAGGGGGCTCCGGGAATGAACTCGAATTCCTCGACCTTGCTCAGGTACTGCACCTCTACATTTATGGTCCCGTCCCTGTCGAGAAAGACCGCGCGGTTCTTGCCCATGACACCCCTGCCCTTGTTCACTCCGCGTTCAGGAAAAGCGCTTTCTCCACCAGGTCGCAGATTATGTGAATGATGGCGATATGCCCTTCCTGGATACGGGGGGTGTCGTGGCTGGGGACGATCAGCGAGAGGTCCGCCACCTCTTTGATGGACCCGCCATCCCTCCCGAGCAGCGCGATGGTGCGGCACCCCTTCTCCGCAGCCACTTCCAGCGCCTTTTGCACGTTGGGAGAATTGCCGCTCGTGGAGATGCCGACCACCACGTCTCCGGAGACGGCGTTCGCCTCGATCTGGCGCGAGAAGACGCAGTCGAAGCCGTAATCGTTCCCGATCGCGGTAAGGATCGAGCTGTCCGTGGTGAGGGCGAGGCCCGGGAGCGCGCGCCGCTCCAGCTTGAAGCGCCCCACCATCTCGGCGACGAAATGCTGGGCATCGGCCGCGGAGCCGCCGTTACCCATGACGAGGATCTTGTTACCCTCGCGGAAGGCGCCCACCAAAAGCAAGACGGCGCTCTCTATCTGGGGAGTAAGCTCCCTCTCAAGCGCCGTCATCACCTCGCAGTGGTTCCTCAGCTGTGCCTTTATCTCTTCCTTCATGAATCCTCCACAAATCATTGCAACATCGGCATCTGCAAATCCAGCGGTGTTTCTAGCTTTCTAAGCCCCGTCTCTCCCCTCGCCCTCCGGGAGAGGGGCGGGGGTGAGGGCGCCAATCGCGGCAGGAATGCCGCTCCTACAGGTGAAATCGCATCTGGACGTCCATCTGAGAGGGGCGGGGGTGAGGGCGCCGATTCGCGGCAGCAATGCCGCTCCTACAGGTTACCGCGGCCTTGGCAGCGCTCCCTGATCCGCTCCGTGAGGTCGGAAAAGGAAAGATAGCGGTCGCTCCATGGGAAGGGCAGGCCGTCCACAGCGGTGACCGGCACGATCCCCTTCTTGTCGGACACGATCTTGTCGAAGACGCGCCGTTTCATCCCGTCCCAGCCAAGGCGCGGCAAAGAGACCATCCTCACGTTCTCGTGCAGCGCGTCGAAACCGGCCTGCTGGGCCGCGCGGCTCAAGGCGCAGGGGAGAAGCAGCGTGTAGCTATCGCCCAGACGCGCCCCTTTCACGAGCCACTCAAGCTTCTGTCCCAGGAGGTCTACCTCCACCCCCTTGGGGACGTGCAGGATGTAATCTCCTCCGTTCCCCCAGCGCTCGCGGAACATGGTGATGGAGCGGTGCAGCGTCTCGCGCCGCCTCTGCTCCGAGCCGAACGGCGTCTCATCCTGCCAGCTCACCACGGGGGTGTGGACGTGGTAGGTGAGAAAGCCCTTGGCGCAGGCGCGACGGGTATAGTCCTTGAGGCACCACGCCCCGCCGTCCATCCCCTCGTCGAAGCCGCCGATCCCGCGGTACAGCTCCCTGGTGAGCACCATGGCGGCGAAGGAGCCGTGCTCGACCTCCGTCGCCGCGGCGCAGGGCGCCCCCGGTTCCAGGGACGGAAGCAGGATCCCGGCCTCCGGGTGCTGCCGGGCGAAGGCGAGGATCGGATCGAGCCACCCGGCGCTGACCACGGTCGTGTTGCGCACGAGGGCGAGGTACGGCGCCCGGGAACTCTCGAAACCGCGGTTGGCCGAACGGACGAAACCGATGTTGCTGTCGTCGCGCATCAACAGGGCACGATCGTCCAGGCCGTCCGCAAATTCCTGCAACAGCCTTTCGGTGTCGCGTTCGGAGCCGCAGTCGACCATGATGAAACGTGCACCCGGGGTGTGGCCGATCAGGTTCACCAGGCAGTTACGGGTCTCGTCGGGCCTGTTCCAGATGGGTATGATGACGTCTATGACAGCGTCGGTCATGGCAATCCCTCGGGATGACAAGGCAAGTTCTCGAACCGGCTAGGAGCTGACAGCGACGTTGCGCAGCAGGGCCAGTTCGTCCAGCACCTTTCCGGAGCCGAGGACGACGCAGGAAAGCGGGTCCTCCGCGGTCACCACGGGGAGGCCGGTTTCCTCGCGCAGGAGGACGTCGAGGTTCCTGAGCAGCGCGCCGCCACCCGCAAGGACGATACCCTTGTCGACCAGGTCGGCGGCGAGTTCGGGAGGGGTGCGCTCCAGGCAGTTGCGGACCGCATCGACGATGGCCGTGACCGGCTCGGAAAGCGCCTCGCGGATCTCGTTGGAGTCGATCTCGGTGGTCTTCGGGATGCCGGACACCAGGTCACGCCCCTTGACCTCCATGTGCAGCAGCTCGGTGCCGGGGTACGCCTCGCCGATCTCTATCTTGATCAGCTCCGCCATGCGGTCGCCGATGAGCAGGTTGTACTTTCTCTTGATGTACTGGACGATCGCCTCGTCCATCTTGTCGCCGCCCACCCTGACGCTCTTGGTGTAGACGATGCCGGCAAGCGAGATGACGGCGACCTCGGTGGTGCCGCCGCCGATGTCGACGATCATGTTGCCGGAAGCCTCGGTGATGGGAAGCCCGGCGCCGATTGCGGCGGCCATAGGTTCCTCGATCAGGTAGACCTCGCGGGCTCCCGCCGACTCGGCGGATTCCTTGACCGCGCGCTTCTCGACCTGGGTGATGCCGGAGGGTACGCAGATGACGATCCTGGGACGGACCAGGGTCTTCCTGTTGTGCACCTTGTGAATGAAGTAACGCAGCATCTCTTCCGTGATGTCGAAGTCGGCGATGACACCGTCCTTCATGGGGCGGATCGCGGTGATGGTGCCGGGGGTGCGCCCCAGCATCTTCTTCGCCTCCATCCCGACGGCTAGGACCTTCTGCTGGCCGTTGGGCATCTTCTGCACCGCGACCACCGACGGCTCGCGCACCACGATCCCCTTGCCCTTCAGGTAGACGAGGGTGTTGGCGGTGCCGAGGTCTATAGCCAGATCATTAGAAAACATGCCGAAGAGGGCATCAAAAATCTTGATCATGCATAACTCCTTTGAATTATCGCGTCACCGGGGGTCCCCCCGGCGTCAAAGAACGAAATATAGCAAAAACTCCGCACCCTTGCAACAAAGAAAACCCGCAGCGGCATTAGCAGACATGCAGGAACGGAGATAATTCCGCGTTCATTCTACTGTTGCTTTTGCTATTAAATTATATTACTATTCCCAACTCTTGTACCAAAACCCAGAAACAACTCTATGATCGCAAAGGAGCCGAACCGGAATGCTAGGCATAATGAGAAAGTACAAAGAATCAATTGTGATAAAAATTGTATTCGTGGTGATAGTACTGTCTTTCATAGGAACCATCTTCCTTGTGTGGGGCAAGGGCGGTGAAGCCGAGATAGGTTCCACCAACTACGCAGCCAAGGTAAACGGCACCAAGGTTTCCATGGACGAATACCAGAAGAACTACTACCGCACCCGCAACCTCTACGAGCAGATCTACGGCCGTTCGCTCACCCCCGAGATGGAAAAGCAGATGAACCTGAAAAAGATGACCATCGACACGCTGGTGGACAGCGTCCTGATCAAGGACGCCGCCAAGACGATGGGTATCAAGGTGAGCAAGGACGAGGTCGCGGCCGAGATAGCCAAGGTCCCCGCCTTCCAGAGAAACGGCGCCTTCGACTTCAACGTCTACCAGCAGGCCCTCAAGGCGAACCGGATGACCCCGATGGAGTTCGAGGAGGCCCAGGAGCAGGAACTCCAGATCCAGAAGGCCCGCAACAAGGTCAAGGAAGGGGCCACCGTGACCGATGCCGATGTGATGGCCGAGTTCAAGAAGGGCAACGACAAGGTCGACCTGCAGTACGTCTCCTTCTCCCCCGCAGACGTCAAGGGGAGCATCAAGCCGACCGACCAGGAACTCACCACCTTCCTCCAGGACCACCAGAACGAGTTCAAGACCCCGGAGCAGGTGAGCATCTCCTACACGCTGATCAACCCGGCCCAGTCGGCCTCCAAGGTGACCGTCTCCGCGGAAGAGGCGCAGAACTACTACCAGAAGAACATCGACCGCTACCAGGGCAAAGGTGGTATACTCCCGTTCGCCGAAGTGAAGGACCAGGCGACCGCGGACGCGCAGAAGCAGAAGGCGGCCAAGGAGGCCTACGAGAAGGCGGCCGACGCCGCCAACAAGTTCCGCACCAACGGGGACCTCGATGCGGCCGCCGCGGCGCTGGGCGGCAAGGTCGAGAAGACCCCGCTCTTCACCGCCAAGGCGCCGGCCTCCTCCATCGCCGGCGAGACCGAGCTCATTTCCCGCGCCTTCACGCTGAAGCAGGGCGAACTGGGCGGCCCGGTCGAGACCAAGAAAGGGATCTACCTCCTCAAGGTGACCGATAAGAAGCCGGCCGCCGTGCCGCCGCTGGCCCAGATCAGGAGCGCCGTGGAGCAGAAGACGGTCGAGGTAAAGGCGGTAGATCTCGCCAAGAAGAAGGCGGAGGAAGCACTGCAGCAGATCGCCAAGGGGGGCGCGAACCTCAAGGAGACCGGAAGCTTCGGCTACTCCCCGACCGGTGCAGTCCCCGGCGTCGGCACCTCGCCCGAACTCATGGAAGCGGCCTTCACGCTGAACGCCGCCAACCCTGTGGCGAAGCAGCCGGTGAAGATCGGCGAGCGCTGGTACGCCGTCAAGCTGAAGAACAGGACCGAGGCCCCCACCACCGAATTCTCCAAGCAGTCGGGCACCATCAAGCAGACCCTCCTCCCGAAGAAGCAGCAGGAGGCGCTGGACAAGTGGGTGAAGGAGCTCAGGGCCAAGGCGAAGATCGAGATCAACCCGACGATCCTGAACGACTAGCGGGTCCTTCCGGCAGTAACAACAGCTATTTCCAGTGCGAGGTGGAGGGTGCAGGTGCACCCTTCACCTTTCACTTTTAACGCCCTACGCGATGCATAAAAGGAGAACGGACATGACTACACCGGTACTTACCACTGATTTCCCCGGCCTGAAACTCGCTGCCCGCGGGAAGGTGCGCGACATCTACGACCTGGGGGAGACGCTGCTCATCGTCACCACCGACAGGATATCTGCTTTCGACGTCATCATGAACGAGGGGATTCCCAACAAGGGGTACGTCCTCACCCAGATCTCCGCCTTCTGGTTCCGCCAGATGGAAGGGATCATCAAGAACCACATCATCTCCATCGACGTGGCCGACTTCCCCAAGGAGTGCCAGCCGTACGCCGACGTCCTCGCCGGCCGCTCCATGCTGGTGAAGAAGGCGCAGCCGCTCGCCGCCGAGTGCATCGTGCGCGGCTACATCTCCGGTTCCGGCTGGAAGGACTACCAGCAGACCGGCGCCATCTGCGGCATCAAGCTCCCGGAGGGGCTCAAGGAGTCGGACCGTCTCCCCGAGCCGATCTTCACCCCCTCGACCAAGGCGGAACTCGGCACCCACGACGAGAACATCTCCTTCGAGCAGATGTGCGAGATCTGCGGCACCGAGATCTCGACACAGGTGCGCGACGTGACGCTCGCCATCTACGAGAAGGCGCGCGACATCGCCGACGCCAAAGGGATCATCATCGCCGACACCAAGTTCGAGTACGGCATCTACAACGGCGAGCTGATCATCATCGACGAGTGCATGACCCCCGACTCCAGCCGCTTCTGGCCGAAGGAGAGCTACCAGCCGGGCGGCCCGCAGCCCTCCTTCGACAAGCAGTTCCTGCGGGACTACCTGGAGACGCTCGACTGGGGCAAGACCGCGCCCGCGCCGCCGCTGCCGGCCGAGATCGTGGAGAAGACCGGCGAGAAGTACATGGAAGCCCTCGTGAAACTGACCGGCAAGGGGATCTGACCTCTTAACGACAACCCCGCCCTCACCATGGGGGCGGGGTTTTTCTTTTTGTGGGAGATGAATCGGGCTCAATAGCGAAGCCCCCCTCCCGGCCTCCCCCCTCCCGGCCTCCCCCCTCCGGGGGAAGGAGGCGTCTTGTCCCCCTCCCCCCCGTGGGAGGCGTCTCGCCCCCATTTCCCGCCCCCGGAGGGGGAGGGTCAGGGAGGGGGAATTTTGCCGCCGTCCAACGCCCGCCGCCGAAAGGACACCCAATGTTCAGCAAGAACCTGATCGCGGCCGTCACCATCGCCGCCACCTGCAGCTGCGCCTGTGCCGCCCCCCCTGCCGCCCCCCCTGCCGCCTCGACCGAAGCGGTGAAACCTGGCAAGGTGCCCGCCCCTGCCGAGGCGGTGAAACCTTCCAAGCTCCCCGCCGAGATCGCCGTCGGGCGCTTCAGCGCCTCGGACTTCACCGGCTGGAGCGACAAGGGGTTCAAGGGGAAGACGAGCTACGCCTTTGCGGACGGCGCGCTGAAGGCGCACAGCGTCCAGGGGGCGTCGGGAAAGATCCGGAAGCTCTCGGTCGACACGCGGCTCTATCCGAGGCTCACCTGGAGCTGGAAGATCGAGCACACGCTGAAGCGCGAGGACATCACCGCGAAAAGCGGCGACGACTTCGCGGCGCGGGTCTACGTGATATTCCCGCGCACCCTTTTCTGGAAGACCAAGGCGATCAGTTACGTCTGGGCGGCCAGGATGCCCAAGGGAACCAGCGCGGCCAGCCCCTACACGGACAAATCGGTCATCGTCGCCGTGGAGAGCGGCGACGCCAAGGCGGGAACCTGGCTTATGGAGGAGAGGGACATCTACGAGGATTACAAGAGGATCTTCGGAGAAGAGCCCCCCCTCTTGGGGGGGGTTGCGATCATGACGGACACCGATGACACGAAGGACGAGGCGACAGCGTGGTACGGAGACATCACGCTGCACACGCCGTGACTCCCCGCTACCCTATCATCTTGGCGAGCCGCGACCTCTCCTTCACCAGGCGCGCCTCCCCTTCTTCTATGGCCTTCAAAAGCCCCTTCTTGGCCCCGTAGGCCATGTCTTTTCCCTTCTCCAGGATCTCGGACGCCCGGTCCCCCACCGCCTCGGCCATGTCCGTCACCTGCTCGGTGAAATCCTCGACGGCCTCCAAGGCCTCCTCCCCCTTGCGGCGCGCCTTCTTCGCGTAGCGGCCGATCTCCTTGCGGGTCTTGTCGCCGCTTTGCGGCGCGTACAGGAGCGCGATGCCGGCGCCGAGTATCCCCCCCGCCAACAGCATGAGCGCCCCAACCATCACCTTGTTTTCCCTGTCCGACATATGTCCTCCTTGACTTGCTGGTGATTTTCAACGCAGTTGAAATACTACCCGAAGGCGCTCGTTTGCCAAGCAATCATTCTCATTATTGCTTTGAAGGGGAGTTCTATCCGTGTATAGTTTAACCGTTGCCGGCAATTCCAAATAAAGAGGTAAGTCATGGACCAGAAATTCGATGTATTGATAGTCGGGGGTGGCCCGGGTGGAGTCGCGGCTGCGTACCTTTGTCACAAGAACGGACTGTCGCACCTGCTGATCGAGTCGGGGAAATCGGTCTTCCAGGGGATCGCCAACACCTACCCCGAAGGGAAGAACGTCTACCCCTCCAAACCAAAGGACAACCCGGAGCCGTTCCTGGTCGAGGAGCTGCGGCCGCCCGACAAGCCGGTGACGGTCGAGAAGTACATCCAGTACGTGCAGCATTTCGTACAGCACGAGGGGCTGAACGTCCTTACCGAGACGCAGTTCGAGAACATCGAGGACGGGCGGGAATACCTCAAGGTGACGACCTCGAAGGGGGCCTTCCAGGCGAGGAAGGTGCTTCTCGCCTTCGGCAGTTCCATCCCCAAGGAACTCTCCGTGTACGGCGACGCCAAGATGGTGGCCAAGAGCCTCGACGACCCGAAGAAGTACATCGGGGTGCGGACCCTGGTGATCGGAGGCGGCAACAGCGCGGCCGACGTGATCATCTCGATCCTGAAGGAAAAGCGGACCGTGAACGACAAGGAGCCGGTCTACTGGGCGCACGTGGCCGAGACCTTCGACGTCAACAAGGAGACGGCGCAGCGCCTGGGGGAGGAACTCCTTCTGGGCGGCAACATCCGGCTCATGCCGGGGGCGACACCCAGGATCGGCGAGGTGGACGACGAGGGGGTGGACCGCCTGGTGATCCGGGTGAGCGAGGACAAGCTCCCCGGCGGGATCGAGCGCTACCACGCCATGAGCTTCCCGATGAAGAACGTCATCGCCTGCATCGGGAGCCAGGGACCGCTCTCCATCTACGACAAGATCGGCGTGCAGACCATCGCCTGCGCGGAAGGGGTCTGCCAGGTGGCCAAGGAAGGGGACAGGCTCCTGCTCCTCACGGCGGACTTCGAGTCGACCAGGAAAGGGGTGTTCGTGATAGGGGGCGCCATCTCCCCGGCCTACATGCGGATCAGCAAGGGGGCCATCCAGGAGGAGCGGCACCCCAACCTGATCTACACGGCGGTGAACGACGCGCACCACGTGGTCCAGGCGATCCTCGCCAGGCTCAAGAAACAAACGGCATAAAAAAAGGGGGCCATCAAGGCCCCCTTTCACGTTACAGTTACTCCCCTACCCTTCGGATCAGCCGCGCAGCTCTTCCTTGAGCCCCTCGACCACCGCCTTCACCTCGGCTATCATCTCGCGCGCCTGCGGCGAGTGCTCCTTCTTCAGGTAGTTCTCGAAATGCTTGATCGCCTCGGCGGTCCGGTCCTCGTCGATGCAGATGTTGCCGAGGGTCAGGTAGCTCATGGTGAACTCCGGGTCCAGCCGGATCGCCTCCAGGGTCTCACGCTCGGCCGCCTCGAGGTCGTCCATGTCGTAGTAGAGTTCCCCCAGGTTGAAACGGGCGGTGGCGTCGGTCGGGTCGATCTCGATGCCGCGGTGGTAGGCGGCTATCGCCTTGTCGTTCTCGCCCAGGCCGTAGTAGAGGTCTCCCATCGCGTTCAGCGCGAAGACGTTGTTGGGGTCGAATTCGAGCGCCCTCTCGAACGCCTTCAGCGCTTCGTCCGTCCGCTCCATGGCGTTGTAGACGAGCCCCATGCTGACGTAGCCGTCGCAATCCTTGGGGCTCAGCTCGGTGACCTTGCGGTAGCAGGCGAGCGCGTCCTTGTGCTTGCCCGCCTCGAAGTAGATGTCGCCCAGAGCGGTGAGACCGTCGAGGTCCGCCGGCGCGAGTTCCAACCCTTTGCGCAGGGCGGCGATGGCGTCGTCGCTTTTTCCCGATTCGGAGTACGCCTCGCCGAGATAAAAGTACCCTTCGGCGTTGCCCGGATCCGCCGTGGTGCAACCCTTGAAGGCCTCGATGGCCGCGGCGTACTCACCGGATTCCATCAGGGCTATGCCGTTGGACAGATTTTCGTCAAAAGTCGTTCCCATTGCCACCTCCCGACATCTGCTGCATATTATTGGCGCACACTATAGCAGAGATGGGGGGGCTTTGCCAACTTTAACAGCCGTTAAAATAGCATTAAAAAGCTTCACATCCTATTTTTCTCATTTATACTGCCCTAATCAATTGTAAAGGGGACGGCAATGCCAGACGAGACCGGAGAAAAACTGGGTCTGAGGACACTGGAGGACATCAGCGCACTGATCCTTCACTCCCACGACTTGCAGGAGACTCTGGACAACATAGTGAACCTCGTGGCCAAGAGAATGGCGTCCGACGTCTGCTCAATTTATCTCCTGGAGGAGGACGGCGAGACACTCAGGCTGCACGCCACCCGCGGCCTCTCCAGGCTCTCGGTCGGCATCACCATGAAGACCTCGGAAGGCCTCACCGGCCTCGCCATCGAGCAGCGCGGGGTGGTTGCGACCGACAACGCCCCGCGGCACCCGCGCTACAAGTATTTCCGTCAGACCAAGGAGGAGAAGGTCCTCTCCTTCCTGGGGGTCCCCTTCTTCGAGAGGAACAACCCGATCGGGGTCCTCGTCATCCAGAACCGCGAGGCGCGCACTTTCACCCCCCAGGAGATCAGCGCCGTCTCCACCATCGCCTGGCAGATCTCCAGCATCGTCTCCAACGCCAAGCTCCTCGATTCCGTCACGAAGAAGGAGGAGGAGCGCGCCTTCTACGCGGCCGAGGTGGACCGTCTCAAGAAGAGCGGCGTCCTCAAGGACCCCGGCCGTCCCGGCCGCAAGGGGCGCAACCCCGCCGCCCTGCATGGCATCGCCATCTCCCCCGGCTTCGCCCTCGGCAAGATCTCCGTGGTGAACAGGGGGGCAAGCGAGGAGGCGCTCCTCGAGCACGCCCTCCCCCGCGCGGAGGAGCAGACGAGGTTCATGCACGCGCTGGAAAAGGCGCGCATCCACACAATCTACATGGAGAAGCGGGTCGGGCAGATCCTCTCCGAGGCGGACGCCTCGATCTTCCACAGCCACCTGATGATCCTTGAGGACCGCGGCTTCATCCGCAAGATCAGCGCGCTCATCGACGAGGGAGTGGGCGCGTACAGGGCGGTGAACCAGGTGGTCTCCGACTACGTGGCCGCCTTCTCCAGGATGGAAGACCCGTACCTGCGGGAGCGCTCCGCGGACATGGAGGACATCGGGAGAAGGATCTGCGACTCCCTGAACGGAAGCGGCAAGCATAAGGAGAAGCTCAAGGAAAACCGGATCATCGTCGCGCGCGAACTCCTCCCTTCCGACCTCGCCATCATGGACCACGGCAAGGTGATCGGCATCGCCACCGAGAAGGGGAACCAGTACGCCCATGCGGCCATCATGGCCCGCGCCCTCGGCATCCCGGCCGTCTTCGGGGTGGAGGGGCTCCTGAAGGAGGTGGGAGCGAGGAACGAGGTGGTGGTCGACGGCAACTCGGGCTGCGTCTACATCAACCCCGACCAGACCGTGAAGCAGGAGTACGTGAGGCTGCAGGGGGAGTTCGACCAGAAGCAGCGCGCCCTGGAAGGGATCCGCGACCTCCCGGCGCAAACAACCGACGGCTGCACCGTTTCCCTTCTGGCGAACGTGGGGCTTTTGAGCGACCTCAAGGTGGCGCACCTGCACGGCGCCGAGGGGGTCGGGCTGTACCGCACCGAGTTCCCCTTCATGAGCCGCAGCTCGTTTCCGGGACGGCAGGAGCAGGCGGCCATCTACCGGAAGGTGCTGGAGGAATTCCCCGGGCTTCCCGTCACCATCAGGACGCTCGACATAGGGGGAGACAAGGAACTCTCCTACTTCAAGCATCCCAAGGAGGACAACCCGTTCCTCGGCTGGCGCTCGATGCGGATTTCCCTGGAGCGCGAGGACATCTTCAAGGAGCAGCTTGCGGCGGTGCTGATCGCCTCCGCGCACGGTACCTGCAACCTGATGTTCCCGATGATCTCGGGTGTGGACGAGGTGCGGCGGATAAAGACGATACTAAAAGAGGTGCAGGGGGAACTGACGCGGGAGGGGAAGGCTTTCGATCCCCATATCGGGCTCGGGATAATGGTGGAACTCCCCGCGGCGGTGGTGGTCGCGGACATGCTGGCCCGAGAGGTCGACTATTTCAGCATAGGGACCAACGACCTGATCCAGTACACCCTCGCCTGCGACCGGAACAACCCGCGGGTGAAGAAATGGTACGATCCGTATCACCCGGCGGTCCTGCATTCGATCAAGAGGGTAGCCGATGCGGCTGCGGGCGCCGGGAAGCCGGCGTCGCTGTGCGGAGAGATGGCGGGCGAGCCCGTCAATGCGGTACTGCTTATGGGGCTTGGCCTCAGGAGCTTCAGCCTTTCGGCGCCGAATATCCCGGCGGTGAAAGAGGCGATACGTCGCGTTTCGCTGGCCGACGCAAAGCGGATCGCGGCGGCGGTGCTCGCCATGGCGAGCGCGCAGGAGATAAGGAACTACCTGGCAACGGTGCAGCGGGAGCTGTCTCTCTAGCAGGGCCCCCTAGCCCCTAGTCCCTGATTTTTAGCCCCTGTTTTTCTTAAATCCAGCAGTCGCCGCCGTCGTAGTTCAGCGGATCGCCCTTCGCGGTCTTACCCTTACCCTTGACGCAGCTTTTCAGCTTCACGAGGGCCTCTTCCTTCGCCTCACCCAGCTTCTCGCGGACTTCGCGCCCGGTCTTGGGGGTAAACAGGAGTGCGGCGCCCGCAGCAACAGCTGCTCCGGCCAAGAAGGCCAGCAGTGCGGCCTGTTCGCTTTTTTTCGACATGTGGTATCGCTCCTTCGATTCTGGAAGTTTTAACCGCGAGACAATTCTTATCATATTCCGCGTCGCAATAAAACCCCCAAGATACGGAAACTGGCATCTCCTGCCGGTTTTTTTCTAATTTGTAATCGAAATGATTAAATGCTACTATTCCGCAAAAATCCCAAAGGAGCTATTCATGTTTTGCTTCAACAAAATGAGCACTCCCGCCATAGCCCTACTGCTCATGGCAACCCTCCTTCCCGTCGCGTCTTTTGCCAAGGATTCCGGTGCCAAGGGAGCAGCCAAGGAGCAGTCGAAAGAGCAGTCGAAGGAGCAGGCAAAGGACCAGGTGAAGCCCGCAGCCAGCCAGACCGTGGTGCGGATCAACGGCACCGCCATAACCCGTCTAGATGTCGATCGCGCGGTAAAGGTCATGCTGGCGCAGAACCAGATAGAACAGCCGCTCCCCCCGGAGAGCATGAAAGAGGCTGAGAGCGCCGCTCTCGAGCAACTCACCTCCGCGGAAATCCTCTACCAGGAGGCGTCCAAGCTGGCCATCAAGGACCTGGACAAGCAGATCGCCGAGAAGGTCGCGCAGAACCGGTCGAAGTTCAAATCCGACGCGGAATTCGAGGAAGCCCTCAAGGGGATCGACATGACCGCGAAGGACTTGCACGACTTCACCCGCAAGGACATCGTCATCAACAACTTCATCCAAACGCAGTTCGCCTCGAAGGCGACCGCCACCGAGGCGGAGGCCAAGAAGTTCTATGACGACAACATGGAGCAGTACTTCAAAAAACCCGAGGTCGCCAGGGCAAGCCACATCCTGATCGGTATCGACGAGAAGGCGACCGCCGAGGAGCGGAAGAAGGCCAAGGAGAAGGCAGAGGCCCTCCTGAAGCGCATCAAGGGAGGCGAGGACTTCGCAGCCATCGCCAAGAGCGACTCGTCCTGCCCCAGTGCGAGCCAGGGGGGGGATTTGGGTGTGTTCGGGCGCGGCCAGATGGTGCCCCCGTTCGAGGACGCCGCCTTTGGCCTCAAGCCGGGCGAGGTAAGCGGCGTGGTCGAAACCCAGTTCGGCTATCACATCATCAAACTCGTCGACAAGCAGGCGTCCAGCGCGGAGAAGTTCGAGAACGTGAAGGACAAGATCACCGAATTCCTGAAGAAAGAGAAAATGCAGAAAGAGCTTAGCGCCTTCATCGACCAGCTGAGGAAAACCGCCAAGATCGAGCAGGAGAAGCTGTAACCCTCTTCGTCATCGCCAATTGAACAGAAAAGGCCCGCGACGATGCGGGCCTTTTCTGTTCCTTACTAGCGATGATCTTCCGCTATCAGAATTTCCCCCTCCCCTTCAAGGGGAGGGTCGGGGTGGGGATGGGTTACATAGTGTAGATGGATGTGTAAAAGGGGACCAAGGCAAAAGCCCGGTCCCCTTTTTATTGCTGGATGAGATAGATATTTCAGGGTGCGGCGGTGGGCGGCGGGACGAAGACCCGCGCCGCCATTTCGGCGTCCAGCATCAAAAGCCCCTGGCCGTTGTCGCCTATCAGCTTCAGCTTGCCGATGATGTCCCTGTCGTTTTCCTCCTCCTCGATCTGCTCGGTCACGAACCACTGCAGGAATATGTTGGTCGCGTGGTCCTTCTCGGAAAGGGCCAGGTCGGTCAACTCGTTTATCGACGAGGTGATGAACTGCTCGTGCGCCAGGGTCTGCTCCAACATGCCCAGCAGCGAAGGAAACTCGGTCGGCGGTGCGGCGACGGCGGCAAGTTCGACGTGCTCGCCGCGGCTGTTTATGAAGCTGAAGAATTTCATGGCATGCACCATCTCTTCCTGATACTGCACCATGAACCAGTTGGCGCTCCCTTTGAGACCGATGGAGCCGGCGTACGAGGACATGGATAGGTAGAGATAGGCGGAGTATAGTTCGTTGTTCAGTTGCTTGTTCAGTGCGGCTATCAACCTCTTGCTTAGCATTGTCATTTCCCCCTTGTACTGCATGTATATCTGTCGTTACTTTAAGGCTTGTCACTGTTTCCTGCAGGCCCGTCCCCGTCTGACTCTTAACCTGCAGTCCTGTCACAGCTAATGATAACTCTTCTTCCGGTTAATACAATGCTTTTCGGCGAGCGTATACACTGTAGCTGAGGGGCAAAACTCCTGTGCTGAGCGACGCCCTCACCCCTGCCCTCTCCCAAAGGGCGAGGGAGTATTGACGATAGCCTTGCCCTCCCCTCTCCCGCGCCTACTTCTTCTGGTCGATGAACATCTTGATCAGGTCGATGGGGACCGGGAAGATGGTGGTGGAGTTCTTCTCCGCGGCTATCTCGGTCAGCGTCTGCAGGTAGCGAAGCTGCAGCGACATCGGCTGCTCCACCATCACGGCGGCCGCCTGGGCCAGCTTTTCGGAAGCCTGCAGCTCCCCTAACGCGTGGATTACCTTCGCGCGTCGCTCCCTTTCCGCCTCGGCCTGCTTGGCGATGGCCCTCTGCATCTCCTGCGGCAGGTCGATGTTCTTCACCTCCACGGTGGAAACCTTCACCCCCCACGGCTCGGTCTGCCGGTCCAGGATCTCCTGGAGTTCGCGGTTGATCTTGTCACGGTTGGCCAGCAGCTCGTCCAGGTCGACCTGCCCGAGCACGCTTCTCAACGTGGTCTGGGAAAGCTGGCTCGTTGCATAGAGATAATTCTCCATCTCGACCAACGCCTTCACCGCGTCGACCACTCTGAAATATAGAACCGCCGACACCTTCACCGTCACGTTGTCATGGGTGATCACGTCCTGCGAAGGCACGTCCATGGCGACTATACGCAGAGAAACCCGCACCAGCTTGTCTATCCCGGGAATGATGATGACGATGCCCGGACCGCGCACCTTCTTCACCCGCCCGAGGCGAAACAGCACTCCCCTCTCGTACTCGGGAAGTATGCGTATGGCATTGGCTAGGAACCCGACGACGAAGACAACAACAATAAGTAAGGGAAACATGCCGAAGATGTCCATGATCTCCTCCAGGAACAGCTCTTATTAAAGAGCCAAAGGCCCGCCCAAGTATATCGGAGCAGCAGTTGTAGTCAAATTGCCGACTTGCCAAATTCGCTCATCCATGTTATTCAAGAAACCTCTAACAATAGGACCTCGACCAATGAAGCCCAACATAAAGATCCTACTCATAGAAGACGACGACGGCAGCCGCGAAGCGCTGATGATCCTGCTCAAGGCGAGCGGGTTCGTCATGAAGGGGTGCTCCAGCGGCAAGGAGGGACTCAGCGTGCTTGCAGGCGAGCCTTTCGACATCGTCATCAGCGACCTCTTCCTCCCCGACATGAACGGCATCGACATCCTGACCCGGGTGAAGCAGGATTCGCCGCGCACCGAGGTAATTCTCGTCACCGGCCACGGCTCCGCCGAGACCGCGGTGCAGGCGATGAAAAAGGGCGCCTACGACTACATCACCAAACCCCTGAACATAGAAGAACTCCGCATCATCATCGACAAGGCTGTGGAAAAGGGACGGCTTTTGAGCGAGAACGTCTACCTCAAGAAGCAGTTGAGGGAGAAGTACGAGTTCACCAACATCATCGGCAACTCCCAGGCGATGCAGCAGCTCTTCTCGCGGATGAAGAGGATCATCAAGACCGACTCCACAGTCCTTATCCTCGGCGAATCGGGGACCGGCAAGGAACTGGTTGCGAAGGCGATCCACTACAACGGCAACAGAAAGGACAAGCCGTTCATAGCGGTGAACTGCTCCGCCATACCCGAGAACCTCCTGGAAAGCGAGCTGTTCGGGCACGTCAAGGGCGCCTTCACCGGCGCGGTCAAGGAGAAGGTCGGCAAGTTCGAGGCGGCCAATAACGGCACCATCTTCCTCGACGAGATCGGCACGCTCCCGATGCATCTGCAGACCAAGCTTTTGCGCGTGCTCCAGGAGCAGGAACTGGAGCGGGTCGGCTCCAACAAGCAGATCAAGCTCGACGTCAGGGTCATCTCCGCGACCAACGTCAACCTCGAAGAGGAAGTGGCCCGCGGCAACTTCCGCGAGGATCTCTTCTACCGCCTCAACGTCATCCCGGTTCTCATCCCACCCCTGCGGGAGCGGATCGAGGACATCCTCCCCCTCACCAGGCATTTCCTGGAAAAGAACTGCCGCGCCATGCAGCGGCCGATCATGCACCTCGACAAGGAGGCGCTGGAGGCGCTGGAGGCGTATCCGTGGAACGGGAACGTGCGGGAGTTGGAGAACATCATGGAGCGGATAGTGGCGCTGACCGAGGGAGACGTCATCACCCTGCGCGACCTCCCCGCCAACGTCGCGAAGATCTTCATGGAGGGATCGCGCACCACAAGCGTCACGCCGGCAGGGATAGACATGGTCGCAGCCATCAACGAGATAGAGAAGAGGATGATCGGCGAGGCGCTGCAGTTGGCCGGCGGCGTCAAGGCCCGCGCCGCCCTCATGCTCAGCATAAACCGGACGACTCTGGTGGAGAAGATGAGGCGGCTGGGGATGCCGCTTTAGTCCCCGCTACTGTCCGGAGACAATTAAGTCCTTACATCGACAATAGAGTCCTTACATCGACAACAAAGTCCTTACTAAACTAATGAGATTAGGCAATCTGGGAGCTTGTCAGCCAATACTTTAGGATCTTGCCCGGGACGAATTGGGCAGTTGTCCGCACCGCAGTTGAGTCACGCTAAGGGGCATAAGGTCTAGCTGATATGTGTAATTTTATAGGCAAAATCGCATATACCCCTGCTAATTTAACTGAAATAACCATCCGTTCTCACAGTCGTACCGTTGCGCCAATTGCCCCTCAGTATATGCGAAAGGATGGAACTGTCGAAGTGCCTCTCGATCAATTTATATGGGAGAAGAGGGTCGTAGATGAGGTAGCGTACGTTTGGACGAACCAAGTCCTCATTCCGGTTGGGCGGAGACTAGCCGATAACCTGCCTAAGCCAGGGTGCTTAGTGGTCCCCTTCGAATCACCTCACAGGTCCGAATATTCTCAAAACACCGAATTCGCTCACATCGGACCGCTACGAGACAAAGGATCTAGGCATTATTTCGCAACCTTTCTCCCCTTCTAATGCGTCTAATTGAGTTGCAAGAGTTCGTTGCCAAAGCACTGTATTTTCGAATCTATTCACAGAACGCCCCTCGCCTCGGTGTAAAATTTTCCCAATAAGTGCGCACTATATTACGTCTCCTGATCCAAGTCAAAGGGGAATAGCCACGCCTTGGGGCGACCAGAGCGCTATTCCTTGCACTTAATGAGCATGCTGCGGTTCATAACAGAGCCACCGTAGAGCCCGTATTGATTGCCGGACACGATGGTGCCTTGATCCGAGCCACCTGCAATTACGTCGTAACCTTTTGCACCGCAGATTTCACCGGCCTTCTCGTAACACATTCCCCAGTTCTGTGCCATCCCAGAGCAGTTGATGCTATGTCCCTTTCCTCCGTCTGGCAAGAATGTTTCTCTTGAACTCGCACAGCCAGCAACAATCCCGCAAAATGCAATTAAACAAAGTGTCTTCATCTGTCTCCTCCGTCATTGATCAATTCGGCCGCTTTCGACAGACGACCCAATCTACTAAAGGCGCGCCCCTCAGGAAGATGATGGAAGAATCAACGTAGTTGATCTGTTGATTATCTCCGCAGATTTGGCTACTTAGTCAACTATACACCCCTGACGCCATCAGAGCTGGCTAAGGTTAAGAAGAAAAAAGAGCCGAGGCATACGGCAATTCGTTTAGAGTCATAAGGGAGGGGGACTGGCTCCGTAGGTGCCAGTCCCCTTTGCCTTTTTTTGTACATTGAAATGACAGCAAGCACCATGACATTAAATGGTGCCTGTCCCCCTCAAAGTCCCCCGGCGGAAAGATCGTTCGCTTCGACAAGGCCATCTTCGACAAATGCCCCAGGCAATCCGACTGCCCGGTGAAACGGGAGAAGCGGCGCACGTGCAAGAGAGGGACGTCCATGTTTTTATGCGTTTCTCATCTGGCGAAGAGGGAACTGTATAATATCATAGAATATCTATCTTTGCCTCAAACCGGCAGTCGGTTCCGGAATCAACGAGCAGATGAGAAAACGCTCCAGGAATTGAGACCTGTCCTTGTCATCAAGAAAGATGTCCCTCTTCTCGATCTGCGGACCATAATATGTTGCAGTAGTACTGGAATGTCTATACATGCTAACCTTGGCATCCGTCAACGCTATCGCAGAGAAGGAATAAGTCGACAACGTCTCCCCGCCGCCACCAATGTCCCCGCCGCATGCCGATGCGGAGCCGGGTATGGCAAATCCGCTTCGGGAGCTTCTCACCACCACCTCCCCATCGCCAATGTCCCTCGCCCGCCTGATACTTCCTTGACATCAGATCCAAATAACTCTATTTTAACGCTCATTAATTGGTTGCAGCTTTGAAACGTTGCAAGGCACAGTGACAGAAGATCGTGATGTTCAAGGAGAGGTGAGTCATCTCATAACGCCCCCTTCGGCCGCTCCGCATCTGATCTCTCCAGAGCAATAGTGCTATAGAAAATAGATGTTGCCGACTTTCCAACTTTGCAAGCCTGCCCAGTGATTACACAGTTCTATGCGGACTTAGCCGTGATCAAATTGTTAGGACTCGGTAGAACCCGTGATGTGAGCAAGTCTCGCACGGAAATTTTATTTGTTTGCACAAGAAGAGATCGGAGCTTCAATGGCACTGTTAGGGAAAATGACTGGACGCGCACACATGTCTGTCGCGCGTGCTATACAACAGGCAAAGCGTGAGGGTGACAGGATCAACAAGGTGCATAAGGCACCTACGTCCCCTCCGCCCCGCAGCTGGCGACGAAACGTTCCTGCTGACCGCCAAAAAAAGGAGTGAGTATGCCACCGAAATTTCATGGGTCGTCCGACGAGTTGAAGGCGGCTGTCGAGGCAGCAGGAATTCAGGGAGAGTGGAATGTTGATGGAACTGGGAAGCATGCCTTTCGATCCGTTGCAGGTGGAATACTGAACTGGTGGCCTTCCAAGGGAACCTTGCAATTTCAGGGCACTTCTGCGGCAAAGGCAGCCCTGGAAACTGCTGTAAATTCCGCTCTCAGTGGAGGGGCAGTCCATGTATCTGTCGTAGGAGCAGCCTCAAAGGCCCGCCGGAACAATATATTCATCGTCCACGGACATGATGTAGAAGCTCGTGATCAGCTTGAGTTAACCTTGCGCCGTCTTGGTCTTGAGCCATTTATCTTAATGAATTCAAGCGGTGGCGGGAAAACAATTATTGAAGCACTGGAAGGGCATATTGGTCGAGACTTCTCCTCAGATTTCGGGATCATCCTCATGACCCCTGATGATGTCGGTTATGCAAAGAATGACGGCTCCGAGAAGGCCGAACCACGTGTAAGGCAAAACGTGATATTGGAAACAGGAATGCTGCTTTCTTCACTTACTCGGGACCGCATGGCGTTGATAGTCAAAGGGTATGTGGAACTCCCTTCAGATTTACAAGGTATTATACAGCTCAGATACAATGACCACATCCGTGAGATTGTGCCAAGACTTTGTCAACGGTTGCAAGAGGTTGGCTTTGCGATCGAAGGTGGAGTAATTGCTGCGGCTTCAGCTTAAACTTGAGAAGCCTTGGGGATTGTTTTTTTTGATATTTTAACATTCAGGCGAGTGGCCGGGGGGAGGGGCAAACAAGGCCCCTGAAATCCTGTTCAACTCGCAACCGTCGGATAAATTAACGCAGTATTTCAGGCGCGTCCTCCTCGCACTCAACATGAAATCATATGGGAATTGGCGAAACTTTCTTTTATGGAGTAGTGCAATCCCGTTTTCAACCACTTATTGTAGAAAACAGCTAGTCACTAGGTGTTGAGTGCCAGGACATCGATAACCGAAAAATGTGCCATGACATCGTGGACACTCGGTGCCTTAGCGTAAGTTGTAATCGAATTGCTCGACCTGAGTTTTGTCCAGGTAAAGCTTAAGTTTCTGCTCTTTGATCGACAATAGCCACCACAAACAGGGGACATTCATTGAAATTAGGGTTTCTCTAGCCGTATGAAGACTTATGGACGGGGTAACAATAAAAAACGCCGAAAAACATGGACGGCCCCCTTTCGCCGCGACGTTGGCAAATATTAGAAATATTGATTTAAAAGGAGAAACCGTGACGGAATCTGAGAAGCCAAAAGCATCTTCAGAAGAAGATATCTTAGCAACCACAACAGGCCCGCTTGTATTTATTAGTCACGACACACGAGATGCAGAACTTGCCGAGGCATTCGGTAAACTGCTTAAGAGCGTGAGCGCGGGAATGATCAAAACTTTTCGCTCATCAGACAAAAAAGGCAATGAAGGAATCGACTTTGGAGATGATTGGTACAAGAGGTTAATGGCAAAGCTTCAATCAACTTCAGATGTTGTTTGCCTTTTCACTGAACGAAGTCTAGAGAGGCCCTGGATTTTGTTTGAAGCGGGGGTTGCAAAGGGCAAATTAAATACCCCAGTTGTTGGGATTGCTCTTGGTGTTCAGCTTAGCCGTGTTAGTACCGGCCCATTCTATCAGTTCCAAAATATGGATGATAGTGAAGCAGATTTGACTAAATTATTGCATCAACTCGCACGTCGTATACCGAGTTTGGAACTGGATGTTGATGTGGTAAAGGTTCAAATAGCCAGCTTTAAGTCAACAGAAACTGAAATTTTAAAGAAAATTACGGCCAGCGGTGGACAAAAGGAGCAAAAGCAGGTCGAAGAGAGCCCTGTTGCAAAGCTGATTGAGGAAATGAAAGCATTACCATCGCGCGTTGCAGAACGACTGGCAGAATCAGGAGGAGATCAGTTTCGCCGTCGCAGACGTCGTTTCCACCCGATGATGTTAGAAGAAATTTTACACATGCCGGGGAACCCAGGCGACCCTGTTAGTATTTTGATGGCCGCCAGTATTATTCGTGATGATGCCCCATGGCTATATGAATTAGCAATGGAAGTTTATAGAGCCGCTAAATCAGGTGACCAAGAGTTAATTGAGTCTGAAACTAAACGGCTTGCGCATTTCTCAGAGTTTATGATGCATAGTCCGTTTATGGAAGAGTTCGGAGGCGATAAGGAAGGATACATGTTCTGCATGGAATTCCCAAGAATGCTCCATAAAATGCTACGTCAAACTATTGAAGTAAAAAAACCACAATCACGGCGAACAACACCAGTTAGGCCAACTCGATCTTAAAAAAAGGGAGGTTGAGTCACCGGTCAGTGGCGGGGTCTAGAGTTTCAGACCCTATGAAACAAGAATCTGAACCGAGTTGATTTTTTGAGGCTAAAGAAAAGCGGGGTCTGGACAACGCCGGGATGGAAGTCAATAACGGAACATGCTGACAGGGGCCGCCGTGTACGGAACCGTACGCATAGTGGTGTGGGAGGACGGCGGGGGAGACCCCGCCTCCTACCCGATTAGACATTCCCTCATCCAGCTAAAGAAGGAAGAAAAAAATGGGACTACCGAGAACATTCGTCGGCTTCAGCAGCATCGATATTCACTACTACCGGCTTATGCTGGCTTGGAAAGCGAGCGAGCACATCAACTTCGATTTCACGAATTGCCAGCTTGGCAGCGAAATCAATTCAGAGAATGAGGCTTATATCAAGAGCAAATGCCGGGAGCGCATCAAAATGGCCGGCACGTTTGCAGTGTTGATTGGACTGGACACAAGATCAAAGCACAAGTACGTTCGCTGGGAAATGGAAGTCGCGATTGAGAAAAAATGCAGAATCATAGGCATCAATCTCGACAATTCGAGACGCGTCGTTGACGCTACCTGCCCTTCAATCATCAGAAATATTGGCGCAATCTTCGTCCCGTTCTCGCCAAAGATAGTCGCCTATGCTTTGGAGAATTACAAAATGAACCCTGACAACGACTATTACTACAAAGACGAAGTCTATACCCAGCTCGGCTACTAATTGAGGGTGCCTAATATGCAGGAGCAGGACTTCCCGGCTTTGTACCGGTCTGCCGATGATCTTTCACTAGAGTCCCAAACGCATTTCTTCCGCGCCTTGAAGCTGCATTTGGTCTTACTGGTAATAGCCGCGATACTGTCCATCACGAGCATCCCCCACTGGTCGGTTGCGGTGTTCCAATTGATGGCCTTATTAGGGGCACTGTCCTGTTCGATCTATCTGTTTGGCAGGCGTCCAGATCGCTACTGGTACGCTGGGCGGGCAGTTGCAGAATCGATCAAAACCATCACGTGGCGCTACGTCTGCCGGGCAGAGCCTTTTCAAAGTGCCGACACCATTGCAAGAAGCGACTTCCATCGGACGTTGAAGGCCATCGTTGACCAGAACAAGGATGTCGCCCAGTCCCTCACTAACCACTTAGACGCACCGCAAATTACGGACGTCATGACCGAGATGCGGACGCGCCCGATTGAGGAGAGGAAAGCGACCTATGCAGCCAGCCGGATAAAAGATCAACTTACTTGGTACGCGAAAAAGGCTGCATTTAATAGACGGATGTCCAACGGTTTCTTCTGGGCTCTGATCGTGACCAATGCGGTGGCCGTTCTCTGCGCGATCCTCAGGATCAAGTTCGTGGACGTTTCCTTCTGGCCGACGGATGTTTTCGTCGCAGCAGCCGCCAGCTTGCTGAGCTGGATGCAGGCGAAAAGGTTTTCCGAACTTGCGGCATCGTACGCGCTGGCCGCTCATGAGATAGGGCTCATAAGGGAGCAGTCCCTATTACCGAGCAGCGACGAAGAATTCTCTCAATTTGTCGGCGACGCGGAGAATGCTTTCTCACGCGAGCACACTCAGTGGGTGGCAAGGAAAGATGTCTAACCCGCAATGCAGGATCCTTGGGGCACATTGGTGACTTTGTTGAGTTATTGCGATCCAGACTTAAGTAATGGGTGATCCTGAGATCGGCTGACTTGCATAAGTCAACAGCGTCCCCCCCCTGCGGTACCCCTGCTCTACAACATCCCCGCAGTTGGCCCTTGTTCCTCCCCCCTCGTGCCCCTTCAAGAGAAGATTGACAGTTGCGTCGATAGCAGTTGCGGTTAGAATGATTTGAATTCTCTAAAGGAGGTAACCGCTATGGACACGATTGCCGGTCTTTCCGATGCGGAGGTCATCCCGAAAACAGCACAGATCCTGGCCGCGCTGGCCAAGGATCCCTCACTGTACGCGTCGGTGATGTCCTTCTTTCCAACGATGGAGGAACTGAGGGTGCTGCATGACGACCACCAAACCGCCTTCAATGTTTCGCAGGGCGGAGCGCCTGAACAGATCCGTGAACACCAGGCAAAGCGCCAGTTGCTGAACCTGAAGTACAGCGCCTTTAATTCGGCCGTGAAGTTGGCCGCAGCCGAGAACCCGAGCCTGCTTGCCACCTTCGGTCTCAGCCAGCCCAAGCCGAGAAAATCCTCCTCCGCTTCGACTCTGAGCAGCACTGACAAGTTGAGGGCGAATCACGGTCAGAACCCGGGTGAAATCTTCCTGAAGTCAGCACCGATTAAAAACGCAAAGAGTTACGACATCGAATTTTGCGAGGGCGATCCATCGGTCGAGGAGAACTGGAAGCACTATAGCGTGGTAGTACAGGCCTCGAAAATGCTCGTGAAGGGTTTGACCCCCGGGAAAATCTACTGGTTCCGAGTAAGAGGCATCGGAGTCAACGGCCCCGGCCCCTGGTCCCACTACGTGTCGCTGATGGCAACCTGAAGCGCCAACACGACATCAGTCCCCCGGCACCCTCGTCAAGGTCCGGGGGATTTTTTTCGCTATACACCCCGCTGCCTGCTCCCCCCAAGAGCGGTCGTTTCCGACATGCCAGACCCTCCGTCAAATCCGACAGATTTTCCTCCAATTTATCTTATTTCAGAGAAATTCGAACAAGTTTTCTCAAAACTTGTCTGATTCCAGGCAGAATCGGACAGATTTTCAAAAAACTTGTTGGATTTGGATGAAAATCGAACAAATCGAGCCCGAATTCATCTGATTTCAGCAAAAATCTAACAAGTTTGCCGAAAACTTGTTAGATTTTGACAAAAATCGAACAAATCCGAACTGGACCGTGCATGTTCATTTTTTCTGCCTCCAAAGTTCAGTTTGGCCATGGGCATTGAAAGATCAGCATTTGCCGATTGGAGGTGGACAATTCGCGGAAAGACGATATGAGGCTATGGTTAGTGGGTGTTGCGCGGAGGTGATGAAGGTGAACCGGCGAGATCTGTGGGATTTTGGGTCTTGGATTGGCGCAGGAACGGCTGGACCAGCAAATGGAAAAAGGTAAGCCTGTCCGGGTTGCGGAACTCCTTGAGTCCGATGGTCATCCCGGTGTGCCCCGCCTCTGGCTGTGGACGGTAGGTGCCGCAAAGGCGGTCCCACCAGGGGAGATTGAAGCCGAAGTTACTGTTGGTCTCGCGGGGGATGACCGAGTGGTGCACCCGGTGCATGTCGGGGGTCACCACCACAAGGCGCAGCCACCGGTCGAGAGAGAACGGCATCCGGATGTTGCCGTGGTTGAACTGAGAGGTCGCGTTGAGAAGGGTCTCGAAAATAACCACGGCAGGCGCCGACGGGCCGATCACCAGCACCGCCGCCAGCTTGATGCCGAGCGAGATGAGGATTTCGACAGGGTGGAAGCGGTTCCCGGTTGTGACGTCGATATCGAGGTCGGTGTGATGCATCCTGTGCAGCCGCCAGAGGACCGGCAGGAAATGAAACAGCACATGCTGCAGGTAGATGACGAAATCGAGCGCCACCACCGCAATGACGACCTTGAGCGGGCTCGGCAGGTGCATCAGGTTCAACACCCCCCAGCTGCGCTCCTCGGCCAGCAGCGCCGCTCCGACCGGAAGTATCGGCATGAGAAAGCGTCCCGCTGCGGTGTCTACTGCCACCATGGAAAGGTTGGTCAGCCAGCGGCGCGGCTTGCGGTCGGTCAGCGTGCGGCGGGGGGCCACGACCTCCCACACAGAAACAGCCGCAAGTACGCCGAAGAAAGCACCTAGCCGTATGATCTGCTCGCCGGGCACGGTTACCTGTTCCCCCACAAGGGATCGTCGGCAAACTGCATCAAAAGCCGCGCCTCCGGGTTCTGCTCGTAGAATTCATCTTCCGCGAACGAGAAGCGGTACCCGGAGATGTAGTCGAGGAGCAGCTTGTATGCGGCGTTCACCTTCCGGATGGCCACGGGGTCCCCGCCGTCGATGGTATCCGGGTGGTACCGCTTCACCAGTTCCCGGTGCCGCGCCTTGATCTCGCTAAGCGTGGCCCGCTCGCTCAAACCGATTACCGCCAATGCCTTTTGCAGTTCGGGGAAAGTCATGGCTTTTCCTAGTGGGTCCAGTCGATGATCTTTACATCCGGCCCAAGTTTCTTCTCGACAGCCTCTCTGATTGCCGCGAAATGGGGACAGGGGTAGCCGATGGGGTTGCCGTTCTTCATGCAGGACGCGAAGGCGATCGCCTCCGCCCCCCGCTCGACCATCATCTTCGCCCTGGTAACGGCTTTCTTGTCGGAGCAGCCACCACAGGAGAGAAAACCTACAATTTCCACCGGGCCGGTCTTCTCGAAGGCCAATGTCCCTTCCTTGGCAACCTTGAAATCGGTGCTGCCCGGGCACATATCCTCGGTCAACTGACAACGAATGATCCCTACCTTCATGCTTGTCCCCCTTCCTATGTTTTGTGCGCTTGGACCACCACAAACCCACCGCTGCCGTGGCCTTCACGGACGCTCAGGTCCGTTGGCTCTCCCGGCAACAGGGTCTGATGGAAAGTGAAGTTTGAAAAGCCGGCGTTTGCCAGTAGCTCCTCCAGTTCGCTCACTGAATAAAAGATTGCGTCACGGTAGAACCGACTATGCTCTTTTTTCTGGCTGTAACAGCGTCCAAGCTCGCTTTCACGGTCGATGAACCCGATGACAAGAGTTCCCGGGAGCCTGAGGATGCGGGAAACTTCGCGGAACGCCTGGGCAATATCGTCAAGAAAGCAGACAACCGTTACCATGATGGCGAAATCGAAACTGCCGTCGACAAATGGAAGGTCTTCCGCTCGGCCTTCTACGACTTCAACCCCCCTTTGTCGTGCCAGTTGAGCCATCCAAGGTGACGGCTCAATACCGGTACGGATGCCGAGTGGCGCAGCAAAACGGCCGGTACCGGCACCAATTTCGATTCCGCTGCCACTGGCAGGTATGAAGCTGCGCATAGCTGCAAGCTCTGCCAAGTAGAGGTCGCGATGTTCATCGAACCAAGCATCGTACTCGGTGACGTGCTTGTCGAAAGAGTTTGTTTTGGTCATGGCGTCATCTTGACTGCCTCACGGGCAGCATAAACTCATCAGGCGAAGGGCTTCCTAAAGAGCAACCCGTAGTGGTACGGCGGCAGGTCATAGCGGTCCTGCTCGTTAAAACTCAAACCCGCCTCTCTTCCCCATTCGATGCACTGCTCCGGCCGTGGACGGATTCCCATAGCCGGACCGCGTGGTGTCATGGGGTCGTAGTTCCAGTGAATGACGGCCAGCAAGCCGTTTGGCTTAAGTACGCGGAGGGCCTCTTTCATCAGGGCTACCGGTTCTTCATGATGCAGAATATTGAAGAGCAGGGCAGCATCCATGGAGCTGTCGGCAAGCCCGGTTCCCGCACCCACGAAATCGCGCACCGTCGCCTGGACATTGGTGATGCCGGCATCTGCGCATTTTTGCAGGACTACATCTACCATCTCCGGCTCTATGTCCAGTGCATGAACGGTTCCCGTGGCGATTTTGGCGGCGGCCAGGGTGAAGGTTCCATAGCCGCAACCGAACTCGACCAGGTCCTGTACGCCCCGGTCGAGACCGAAAACAGCCAGAACCTTGGCCGGATCGAAAAAACCTGACCACATCTCTTCATCCGGCATGCCGCTGTCACGTACTTTCATAAATTACTTCCTCCCGCATGTTCAAGAGCTGCTGTAAGCGCAATGGCGCAGATGTGGAGCGCCTGTTGGGTTTCCGGCCGCATGTTTTTCCCTGTCTATGTCGTTCTTAGATTTGCAAATGACAGGCTCGCCTTCCGCAAGCAGGGCGATAACGGATGATGCCAGCTTGGGACGACTGACATAGTAGCAACGCTGTGATCCATCTTGGGCGAAGTTCACCAGCCCAGCATGACGAAGCACTGTCAAGTGTTGGGAGATATTGGCCTGAGATGCAGGCAGAATATCCTGGATGTCGGTCACACACTTTGTGCCTTCGAGTAGTTCAGCGACGATTTGAAGACGTGTCGGATGAGCGAGGGCTTTCAGCACCTCAGCCCAATCATTGGCGAAATGAAAATTCATAGAAGCCCCCCTGCGCATATTCGCATAAGCTAATATCACGTCGCGCCGGTGGTTGCAACTGGCATCTTTACGCGCCTTCGACTTACACCACAATGACGTATTCATGTGGCGTTCATCTTTGCCATTAATGACCAGCAGGGAAAGGACAGAAGGAAATGGAATGTTTTCTCAGATTTCAGACGCTTTCTGAAGGAGGGTGCTGACGCGATAGCGTTTGGCTAGGTCTGCGAGCAGGTCTTTATCAACAAGATTGGACGCTAGAAGTTCTCTGACATCCAGCATGTCACGCGGCCCACCAGCCTTGAGTTTGAGAATAATAAGATATTCTGATTAAGCTTTTGCAGAAGCACGTTTTTCCTCGAGGGCCTTCCTGGCAGCGTTTTTCAACTGAGCGCAGGCATCTGAAAGCTCCAAAGCAATTGCCAAACGCTCTGCGGCTGTTTTTTCCATCATTTCATCACGCTGTTCGTTACGTAAGTTTTTTATCTGTGAAGAGTGCTTCATGGCCACCATCCTTGTTTCAGAAGGCAAACTCTTTTCCCTTTGACGTGAGTACGTTACCACAAGCCCCCCTTGATGACAAGATTAAGGCAAATCCCGCTGCTTCCGCGCTGCCACGTCCGCGGACAGCGAACAAGCTGTCTCTTCAACCTCATCTATCTCGCTTTATTTAAGGTCCAGCCCGAGTTCCTTGAGTTTTGCTGCCCCGGGTTTCGTGGTCTCGGGATCCCAGCCACGATCCTTGTAGTACTGGGTAAGCATCGCCTCGAACTTCGCCAGGTCGAGTACGGCGCCCTTCCTGGGCCCCACGGTGAAGGCGTCCTCGAAGAAGCGGTCCGGAAGCCGGTCGTCTTCACGGCGGAAGCCTTCGCGGTAGTTGAACATCTTCTCCAGGTTGAAGATCCGCTCGCCGGTCTTCTCGAACTCCGCCTTATCGTACTCCCGGCCGGTAATCGCGCTTAAAAGAGCGAGCATCGGCTCCTCCAGCGCCGGCTCGAAGGTGGGGAAAAAACACATCCCCGTGGAGTCGAGCATGGCCCGCCTGTTCTGCATGGGGATGTTGTCTCCGCTCATGTGACAGGCTCCCCTGGAGGCCGTTGCGTACGAAAGGCCCCTGGGCTGGTTCGCCTGGATGTTGTGCGCCGCGAGTTCCAGCCCCTTCACCTGGATGGCGAACTTCCCGCTCCCCTGGCCGATCTGCCTGGACAAGGCCGCCACGCCTTTGGCTGCGAGCCTCCCCACTCCGTCACGCGCGGCGATCTTCTCGATCATCGCCAGCGTCGCGTCGACGCTCCCCCACTTGAGATCGATGCCGTCCAGGAATTTCCGGTCGACCATCTCCTTCTCGTAGGCCTCCATCAGGAACCCGATGACGTTGCCGGTGGAGATCTGGTCCAGGCCGAGGTCGTCGAGGGTGGTGATCGCCTTCAGCAGGCCCGGCATGTCGGAGATCATAAGGTTTGAGCCGAGCATGACGCCGGTCTCGTACTCCGGCCCGTCGTGGACGACGCCGCCGTACTTCCCCTTGGTCACCCCGCTTTTCTTGCAGGCGAGCGGGCAGCAGTAACAGGCGATGTCCTTCACCCATACGTCCCGCCTTGCGGCGTCGCCGCCGATCTTGTCTGCCTCCGGGAACGTCCCCTCGCGGTAGTTGCGCACCGACTCGGTCCCGGCGTTGCTGTTGCCGACGATGGCCCTCGCGGTTCCCTGCTCGGCCCATGACTTGGCATAAGCGGTCCCGTAGAGGGCGGATCTTGCCTTTTCCAGGGCGGCAAGAAACCTGGCATGATCGGCGACGCCGGGCTGGCCCGAGCCCCGCACCGCGATCGCCTTCAGGTTCTTGGAGCCCATGACGCAGCCGGCGCCACCGCGCCCCGCCGCCCTTCCGGCGGTGTGAAGGATGCTCGAATAGGGAACGAGATTCTCGCCGGCGGGCCCGATGTAGACCGTCTTGAAGCTGCGGTCCCCAAGCTCCGCCGGAAAAGCCTTGTCGAAGGCATCGGTCCGCATCCCCTTGAACTTCGTTGCCTCGCGTATCTCCACTTTGCCGTCGTCGATGACGAGGTAGGAGAGCACCCTGGCCTTGCCGGTAACGACCAGCCCGTCGTAGCCTGCGAACCGGATCTCGGGTCCGAAGAACCCGCCCATGTTCGAGTAGGTAACGGTCGAGGCGTGGGGGTAGTCGGATTTGAGCGGAGCCGTGATGGGGGACTTGGTAACCACGCATGTCCTGGAGGACGAGGGAACCGGGAACCCCGAGAACGGGCCGGGCATGAAGATGAGGAGGTTGTCCGGAGAAAGCGGGTCGACCCCCGGCTTCTTGAGCCGGTCCCAGAGGATTTTCATGCCGAGCCCCTGCCCTCCCACGAACAGGTCGAGGTCCTCGCGGGGGATGGCCATCGTTTCGCTCTTGCCGCTGGAGAGATCTATATTCAGGATTTTGCCGTGATACCCAGCCTTACCGCTCATTTCACGCCTCCGAAATCTGCCGTCCCGTACCAGCTCGCCGCCAGCTGGGCCGCTATTTTATCAGGCCCGAGGCCGTAGAATTTCCTGTCACGCCGGACCTCGAATACGACATCGCCCCGAACGGGCACCGCTTGACGCACTGGGGGTCGCCGCCGCAAAGCGTGCAGATCCGCTCAGGCTTCCCGGTCTCAGGGTTCGGGGTGATGGTACCGGTACGCTTCGCGGCGCAGGCACCGGCGCAACTGCGGCAGCCGAGACACCGGTCGACATCGTTGCGGATGGTGCGGGTGGCCGGATCCCTGTAGAGTGCGCGCCTGCCGGTCTTTGGCTCCGGTTCGACCGGGCACGCCTGCACGCAGGGCGTGTCGGCGCACATGGCGCAGACGACGGGGACGTCGACATCGGGATTGAAGCCGTGGACCCGGATGTTCGCATAGCGCGGGTTGCCCAGCCCGGGGAATTCCTTTCCGCCGACGGACGCGGGCCGGTTGCGTGACGAGCAGGCCGTTTCACAGGTACGGCACCCCGTGCACTTCGCGTAATCCACCAGGACCATCTTGAGGGCCGGCTCCCCCGAGAGAGCCCAGGCCGCCGAATGGACCCCGAACTGCCCGAACAGCACGAGGGCGCCCCCCCCTATCCCGACGCCCTTGAGAAAGTCCCGGCGGGTGAGGTTCATCCCTTCGCCAGGAACGCTTTCCTTTTCATCCATGTCTGCCTCCATTAGAAATTGCACGGATTCTACCCCGGAAGCGGCAGGAGGCGGTATAGCGATCCTGCCTATTTTTTGCCTGATCCTCCGACGCCTTCGGAAATGGTTGGTCCTGACATCAGGCTTGTTGGTCCTGACCAGATGGTCCAAAGATGAGGGGAGAACGGCGTCCGCTCAACAATAGGAAAAGCCATGCGGAGCAACCTCTGCATGGCTTTTTTTCGTTTTTGCACCGCTTGGGGGACACGGGGCGGTCCTGGCCATGGTGCCTCACATCGTCATACCTTTGCCAGCGGTATCATCAGTAACGGCGCCCGGCTGAAACTGCAGATCCGGTGCGCCACGCTCCCCTCCCAAAAGGCCTTCATCCCGGTCTTCCCATGGGTCGCCAGGATGGTCAGGTCAACGCTGCCGACGTTGGCCGCATCAGCGATCATCTCCGCCGGATCCCCGCGCAGTACATGCCCGCTGACCGCGAATCCCTGGCTGCGAAGCGATTCGGTCTCCCTCTCTATCAGCACCTGGGCGTCCTTGTCTGCCATTTCCAGCATTTTGGAAGAGGTTGCGGGAAGCATGCGACCTGAAACCTTGGCATTTCCTGCCAGGGATCCGAAAAGAGGAACCACGCTCACCAGGTGCAGGGCGGCCCGGCAGACCTTGGCGATCTCCATTGCCACCGGGAGGGCCTTGGCGTGTTCGGGGTCGCCATCCAGGGGGACGAGGATGTTGCGGCAGGAAAAGGGGGGAACGCCCCCTTGCTCGTCGGGATGGGTAATCAGGACCGGAAGCGAGCCCAGATCGATCACCTTCTGAGCGATGCTTCCCAGGAACAGGTGCAGCGATTTGCCGCGGCCGTGGGAGCACATGATGATCAGGTCGTGCTCCAATTCGTCCGCGTGCGCAACAATGCTCCCGGCCACGTTATCGACATCCGCCTCATGAACATGGAAGTCGACCGCTATCCCTTTGGTAAATGCCCGCTGCGACAGTTCGCTTAGGTAAGCGAAGGCCTCTTGCGCATTCTTGAGATGGGATTGGCCATGCACTTCACTGGGGGCGTTCCGCTCCACCACATGCATGAGCGTGACGCGGCTGGCGAATTTTTCGGCCAGAAAGGCGGCGGCCGGCAGTGCCGCTTCCGCCATTTTGGAGCCGTCCAAAGGGATCAGAAAATGTCTGAACATAAGGTCACCCTGTGATGAGAGTTTTATACAGAAGGTAGACGTTTAAGGCGACGATGACCGCGGCGATCAGGCTGGCAAGGATGGTGGTGACGCGTCTGTTGACCAGTTCCCCCATGATATCGGAGCGACTGGTGAACATCACCAGCGGTATGATCGCAAAAGGGAGCCCGAAACTTAGCACCACCTGGCTGATCACCAAGGTGCGGGTCGGGTCCAACCCCATCAGGACCACAACCATTGCCGGGGTCATGGTTACCACGCGCCTGATCCAGATGGGAATGTGACGTTTGAGAAAGCCCTGCATGATGACTTGCCCCGCGCTGGTCCCTACGGCTGACGACGAGAGCCCCGAGACCAGCAGAGACAGACCGAAGATCCACTTGGCGGCACTCCCCAAAAGCGGCTCCAGGGTGCGATGAGCCTCTTCGAGGGAGGCGACGTGGGTGAGTCCGGTTTTATAGAAGGTCGCAGCCGCCATGATCAGCATGGCGGCGTTGACAAAGCTCGCGATCCCCATGGCGATGACCACGTCCACTATCTCGAAGTGATAGAGACTCTGCAGTCGTGCCTTGTCTCTGACCACGATGCGTCCCTGGGTCAGGGATGAATGCAGAAAAATCGCATGGGGCATGACCGTTGCTCCGAGTATGCCCGATGCCAAAAGGACGCTTTCGGCACCCGAGAACTGCGGCACGAAAGCATGATAGGCGATCTGGCCCCAATCGGGCTTGACGATAAAGGTCTCGATCAGATAGCAGAGGGCGATCACTCCGACCATGGAGGAGATAACCGCCTCGAGCGGCCGGAAGCCGTAGCGTTCGAGAGCCAGGATCAGCAGTGTCACGATGGCCGTCAAGACGGCACCCGCAAAGAGCGGCACCCCCATCAGAAGCTGGAATCCCACGGCCGCCCCCAGGAACTCCGCTAGATCCGTCGCCATGGCGACCAGTTCCATCAAGACCCACATGGCGTAGGTCACCGGCCTGGGGAAGTTCTCGCGGCACTGTTCGCCCAGATTCTTGCCGCTGGCGATGCCGAGTTTTGCCGACAGGGTCTGGATCAGCATCGCCATCAGGTTGCTGACCACGATGACCCAGACCAGCATGTAGCCGAATTTTGCCCCCCCCTGGATGTTGGTCGCAAAGTTGCCCGGATCCACATAGGCCACGCTGGCTATGAAGGCCGGCCCAAGAAACGGCATCAGTCTGGCGAACCGGCTCCTTCGCGTCTTGCCGCTGAGAACCTCCAAGGCGTCAGCAACGGTCTTGAAATCGGTAGAATTTTTGCCTGCCTGGCTGGATTTATCGCTCGTCATGGGTGTCTTTCCTGATATGGGAAGCTGCGGTGCCAAACGCGGACTGCATCGAACTGGATCGAAACTATACAGCAGACAGTCTCGGATCAAAACCCCTCAACTGTATCACACATATTTCAATGAGCTATGCCACCGCATGTGACAACTACACGGGCTTGCCAAAGAAGGGCTGTGAGAGTAAACGGGCAGGCAAGAAGGTGGTAGAACACCCAACCTAAACCCTGCTGCTCTCGACACTTGACAGGGAAAAGAATGCGTGTAAACATGCGCATAAGAAACACGGATGGAGGTGGACTATGGTAACTACTCCAAAAGGCGCAGTACGCAAAGCGGTAAACGTGACCGCCGATATTGAACTGGTAAGGCGTGTTCGGGATCAAAAAGGCAACCTGTCGGCTTTGCTCGAGGACTCCATGGTTGCCTTTCTGAAAAAAAAGGAACTTGAGCGTTGGAAAGAAGAGAACCGGCATTCTTTCGAATCGTACGACCGTATGATTGAAGAACACGGCGTGCTTTCAGACGAAATAGGGTTGCTGTAGAAATGGCGCAATTCGATGTCTACCGCAACCCTAGCCCCACCAGCAGCGGGCGAGCGCCGTATTTTGTCGAAGTTCAAGGCAACTACTGCGCCGTGAAATCGACATGCGTGATAATCCCACTGGTAATATCAACTGCATTTTTTCCTGCACCGGTGCTGAATCCCCTCATCTTACTCGATGGTGTGGAGTATATACTCTCCACAGCGGAAATCACCGCAGTGGCACGTTCCAGACTAGGGCGCCGCATCGGTTCGATTCAGCGTTATCACAACGAAATCCTAAGAGCAATAGACCGACTTCTCGAATAGTAACATAGTAACAAAGGGTGATTATGCTTACCGATGCCCAGATCGAACGCTACTCCCGCCACATCATACTCAAAGAGGTCGGCGGGAAGGGGCAACAAAAACTTCTCAACGGTCGGGTCCTCATCATCGGCGCCGGCGCCCTCGGCTCTCCGGCAGCCCTCTATCTGGCTGCGGCGGGCGTTGGAACCATAGGCATTGCCGATGACGATGTGGTGGAGATCTCGAACCTGCAGCGCCAGATCATCCACCATACCGGCGACGTCGGTAAGGCAAAGGTGCTCTCCGCCTGCGAGAAGATGACGGCGATGAACCCCGACGTCGAGGTCATCACCCACCAGACCCGGGTCCGCGCCGACAACATCACCGAAATCATCAGCTCCTACGACTTCGTCATAGACGGCACCGACAACTTCGCCGCCAAGTTCCTGATCAACGATGCCTGCGTGCTTGCGGGAAAGCCCTTTTCCCACGGCGGGATTCTGCAGTTCCTCGGCCAGACGATCACCGTGAACCCCGGTGTATCGGCCTGTTATCGCTGCCTCTTCCCCACCCCTCCTCCTCCTGGAGTCATCCCCACCTGCGCCGAGGCCGGCGTCATCGGCGTTTTGCCCGGCGTCATCGGCACGCTGCAGGCCAACGAGGCGATCAAGCATCTGCTGGGAAAAGGCACGCTCCTGAACAACCAGATGCTCATTTTCGACGCCCTGGAAAACGAGTTCACCAAGGTGGAGGTGGCGAAAAATCCCGACTGCCCCGTCTGCGGCGCCGCTCCGACCATCACCGAACTGCGCGACGAACTTCAGATCATGAAGGCTTGTGAAATGGAGAGAAGCGCCTGATCCTCAGACTCCACCTGGAGTAATTTCCAATGCCCCATCCATACAAAACTCACCACACAGGCCGCATCCGGTACACGACCCCACGATAAAAACAGGTGTTTTCTCCGGATCGGCGGTTTGAAGGGCGCCGGCAGGGCAGATGGCGACACAGCCCTGGCAGACCGTGCAGCCACTGTCGAACGAGACAGTGGAATCGAAGCGCTGACGAATCCTCTCTTCTGTTGCAGGGGAAAGACTTTTTCTGATCTCCCTCAGCAGCTCTCTTCTGATCGGCAGGCGCTTTGTGGAGTAATCCGTGCGTCGTTCAACCCGCTCAGCGGTGGACGAGAGGACGACGGCGGCACTCTTGAAAATTGAGTCTCTGAACGCTTTGAAAAAGCCCCGCCGTCCCACCGACTCCTCCGCGAATTCCATATCTCCCGGAGATTCCGCCAAAACGATACGACAGCCGCTGTCGAAGAGACCGGCTTCCGCGACGCCATGAAGCCGCTGCAGGAGTTGACTGACGATGCCGGCGTTGGGGCAGTCGCCGCACCTGGTCATATTGAGCGTGAGCTTGCCGGAGAGGGTGTGTGAGAGAGCCACCAGGTGCTCTTCAGCTAGTCCCCCCAGACAGGCCAGGGTAGCATGGGCTTTTTCCCTGGTGCGACTGCAGCCGAGAATAGGATCCGGCACCCGGGAAAGTTGCGTCACGCAAGCGTAAAAATCGGCGCCCTGCTCCAAGGCTCCCGACGGGCAAGCGGCGGAGCAGAGCAGGCATCCGGTGCAACGGGCGGGATCGACGGAGAGGGTTCTCTCCAGGCCGATTGCCCCGTGCGGGCAGGCATCGGCACAGCGACGGCAACTGCTTTGGCAAAAACGCATGCGCAGGCAGCGGGATGCATCGATCGACAGGTCATCCCGACCGCCGGTTTGGCTTTGCACCTGCCGGGTATCAGCCATGTGCGGCAGCCGCCAGTTTGGCGTGATCCGAGGTTACAAAGGCAGCGGTACAGCGAGCCAGTGCCTGGTAAAAGGGTGCCTCACCGTCGCTGATGATGGCTTCGGTGAACGGCTTCAACCACGGCATCAGGAACCTCTCGAGGAACTCAAGCTGCAGTCCCGCGAGACGTTCAGACTCGTCGGCGTTTGCAATTGTTTCCGCCTGGCGCTGACTGAAGGCGAGAAAGGACAGGAATTCCAGCTCGACGGTGATGTGATCCGGCAACTCAAAGAAGTCTTCCGCAAGGTGCAGCCCGCAGGTACGGTAAAAAGCTTCGGCGGCTGCGGTTGAATCACCCATTACGGTTTGATTGTCCAGATAGAAGGAGCCATATGGTGGCGCGACCAGCTTGAAAGGGCCGACAAGGATACGGGCATGCTCTACGGCAAGTGATTCAATGGACTGGTCAGAGGCGAGTGCTGCAGCCTGGGCCGCATGTGCGGAGGCTTCAGGAGCCAGATCGGAGAGCAGAGCTGCCAGGACATCGCAGCATTTCTCGTCAAACAGGGCGGGTGTCGGTGGATAATAACAGGCCGCCAACAGGCGGTAGACGTCTTCGCGGGTTGTAGCGGCACCTTGATTCTTGTTCATTATCACCAGTCCCTAACAGAGCGGGATGGGACTTTCGCCCCATCCCGCTCTGTTTCGTCGTAAAAATCCGGTTGTTACGCCTTGTTGATACCCTTGAAAGCTCGGATATAAGCCACGTTCGGCTTGGTCCCCTTCTCTTGCTTGAGGCGCATAGCCTTGTGCTTTTTCAGAAGTTGCGCCGGTTCGCTCCCGGAGTCGTTGAGATCGCCGAAAATGCGGGCCTTGGCCGGGCAGGCCACCACGCAGTTGGGAAGCTCTCCCTTTTTCACGCGGTGCTCGCAGAAGATGCATTTCTCCGCGATCCCCTTATTGCGCACGCTGGCGTAGTCCGGATGGGAGTAATCATGGCGAGAGGGAGGGATATCCCCTGCCGCCTTGGCGGTCTCGGCGCCCGAGGCGGTGCATCCCTTGATCAGCTCGCCGCCGTCGCGATACATCTGGTGGGGCTCGCTTACACCATCGTTGACGCTGATGACGCTGTAGGCGGCCTTTTCCCTGGCCACGTCGGTGGCGCTGTAGGGGCAGGCTTTCTGGCAGCGGCGGCACCCTATGCAGCGCTCGTCGTTGTGCATGGTGATGCCGTCGGCCGTCTTGAACATCGACTTGGGCTGCACCGGGCAGGCTTTGACGCAGGGCGCGTCGGTGCAGTGGTTGCAGAGTACCGGTATCGCCGTGTAGGAGAGCTTGGGGAATTTCCCCTCTTCCTTGTAGATGTAATCGGCCCAGTTGAAGGTCTGTCCCTTGCCGGCGGACTGGGTATTGTTTTCGGTCTTGCAGGCCAGGGCGCAGGCGCCGCAGCCGACACATCGTTGCAGGTCTATGACCATTCCGTATTGCTTAGGCATTCAGTAGTCCCCCTTTCCTAGACTTTCTCGATCTTGACGCCGGTGAAACCGCCGTTTCTCGCCGTGGAGCCGCTGAGACGATCGTAATCGTCGACAAGAAGCTCGTTGTTGTTCCCGCCGCGCGGTTGCGCCTTGGCGTAGTCCCTGGCAGCCACGCGCCCGTAGGCCCAGTGACCCTGGCCGTAGCATTTGGCGATGGTGCCTGGACGCAGCCCTTCCCAAAGCTTCGCCTTGGTGACGATGGAGCCGGTAGTCGAGGTCAGGCGGACGGTGTCGCCCGTCTTGATGCCGAGCTTCTTGGCATCGACCGGGTTGATCTTCACCACGTCGTCCCAGCTGTCGTCGCCCACGTCGACCTTCTTGAACTCCTGGTACCAGGGGTTGTTGGCGCTGCGCCCTTCCCGGTTCAGACGGGACTTGTAGTCGATGAAGGTGAACGGGTACTCCTTGTCGCTGCCGTGACGCTTGGGCGACTCGTAGTGCGGCACGAAGACAAGCTCGCCCTGGGCCTCGTAACCGCTGGACTTCAGGATGTCGTCTATGCCGGTCTTGAGCTTTTCGGCGTGCAGGCCAAGCGTCTTTTTCAGGGTCACGCTGTAGAACTCGAACTTCCCGGTCTCGGTCTTGAATTTCCCCTCGAACTTGCCGGTGGCGGGATCGACCTTGCCCCAGTTCTTCTTGTATTTGTAGGTCTCGGAGTTGTAGATGCCCCGCTTCTTGAAACCAGCCCAACCGGCGACCTGGTCGCCTTTCATCTTTTCCTTGCCGTCCCAGACCTTTTGCGAGGAGATTTTCGCCGCGATCTCGGCGAATTCATCGGCGCTGGCCGGCTTCTTCTTGGTCTCCGGGTCCTCGAAGGAGGCGTAGTAGTTGTAGAGGTTGGCAAAACCCCTGGCCTTGAGTTTCTCGGCCAGGAGCCACATCACCTCGACCTCTTCGGACTTCACCTGCCAAAGCGGCTTGGCCACAGGCTGCTGGATGGACATGTGGCCGTGCAGGTTGGCCATGTTGGTGATGATGCTGAGCTTTTCGGTGGGCGCGAAGGTGGCCGGCAGCACGATGTCGGCGAACTGGGTCATCTCTGAGGCGTTGGTGACCATGTGCACGAAGAAGGGTATCTTGGCCATCGCCTTGTCCCAGCGCTGGGCGCCGGTGCAGGAGAAGTTGAAGTTGCTCCAGGTGCTGAGGAATACCTTGATCGCCTCCGGGTGCTTCAACAGGCCGTTGGCCACGTTGTTGGTGACCACGCCGATCTTGGCGCTCTCCTTGACGGTGCCGTCCTTTTCCTTCTTCTTGTCGATCCCCCCCAGAAGAGCGGGCATCTCCTTGGTGCCGCGGCCGTCGATCTTCTTCCCCTTGCCGGACTTCTTGGCAAGCTCGTCCACGAAGGCGTCGCTTATCTCGGGGAATTTCTCGACCGGGACGCTGGAGCTTTGCATGACGCCCCCCTCGGTCTCGATGCTCCCCAGGATCCCGTTCAGCGCGTAGACCGACATGGAGGCGTAGGTCCCGCGGGGGCTCATGGCCACGCCCGGTCCCATCCAGACGGCGCAGGCGCTCCCCGCTTTACCCATGGCGCGGGCCACCCGCACGATCTGCTCCTCGGGGATCAGGGTCTTCTTGGCGGCCCAGGCCGGGGTCTTGTCCTTGAGCTCGAGGTTCCAGTACTTGACGATGCCGTGGGTCTGCTTCTCCACGAAGGCGGCCTCGTCGACCGTGGCGCCGGCCTTGAACAGGTTCTTGCCGTCCTTGAAGTCGCCGACGAACTCCTTGCTCCAGTACCCCTCTGTGAGAAGGACATGGGCAAGAGCCGAAGCGAGGGCGCCGTCCTCACCCGGCTTGATGGGAAGCCACTCGTTGGCCTTGGCCACCGAGGCGCTCATGCGGGGATCGACGGCGATGACCGTGCCGCGGTCGAGGATGTCGCTGAACTTGGAGATGGCGTTGGGCACCTGGCGGTTCGAAGAGAGAGGGTCGCAGCCCCAGATGACCAGGCACTTGGTCTTGGCCAGATCGTAATCGCGATAACCGAAGAAGCCCTGGGTGTAACCGGGGCCCATTTTCTCCGCCTCGGCACAGATGGCGCTGTGGGAGAAATAGTTAGGGGTTCCGTAGATCTTCGGCAGTGTGCCGTAGAGTAGATCCGTTGCGGTCGAGGAATAACGACCGCGCATGTACATCAATTTCTCCGGCTCGCCCGCCTTGCGCAGTTCCATCATCTTGTCAGCCAGGGTGTCAAGCGCCTCGTCCCAGGTGATCGGAACGAACTTGGGATCTATGCCGCGCCCTTTCTGCGGGTTGGTCCTCTTCATGGGGACCTTGATGCGGTCCGGATCGTAGGTCTGCTGGATCATCATGTGACCGCGCGGGCAGCAGTAGCCGCCGTTGGCCTTGGAAAGCTGGTTGCCGCGCACCTTGGCGATGCGGCCGTCCTGAACGAAGAACTCCACCGGGCACCACGCGGTGCACCCCTGGCAGGTGGAGGGTATCCACTCGCCCTTGGCGGCTCCGGCCGCGGCTGGGGCGTCACCGGCTGCAAAGGCGTTCAGCTTGGGCACGCCTATAGCCGCCACCGCTCCGGCGGCAGCAGTTACCTTGAGAAAATCCCTACGCTTGATTTCCATTCCGTCCCTCCTATTTTTTGTGGCACTTGGCGCAAGCACCTTTCACCGAAAAAGCCTTCTTGCCGTTGTGGCAGGCACCGCAGGACTTACCCTTTTGCATCTGCTTCATGGTGACAGCGGCGTGCTGTTTGGAGCTGAGATACAGTTTGTCGTGGCACTCGGTGCAGGCCAGCTGCATGCCGTCCACATGCGCCTCGTGGCTGAAGAGGACATCTCCCCCCTTGTTTTTGAGCGTGATGTCGCCCCCACCCACGGCGGCCGATACGGCGCCGGCTGCGGTGAGCACAATACAGGCGGTCATTGCGGCGAGCTTTCTCATGCGTCTGTTCCTCCTTTGGTGTGTGTTGCGTCAATTGACTAATGGTAGCAGAGAAGTTAATTAGTTCCAGCGCCGAGGGCTCTAATGTCGCCAAGAAAAAATGTCAAGTTCCGTTTACATCATGGTCATTTCGCCTCGGTTCCCGCACTGGAGTCATGCTCGCGGAGCTTGTCCCAGAGGGCCTGGCGGGAGAGCCCGAGAATCTCGGCGCAGCGCCCCTTCCGGCCGTCGGTGGCAGCCAGAACTCGCTCGATGTAGCGCCTCTCGAACTCGGCAAGCGCCTCCCTGAGCGGCATGCCCACCGCTATCTTCTCAAAGATCGTGCCAACCTGCCGGCCGTCGCCGGTGACGCGCGGTATGTGGCGCTGCAGGATCTGCTGGCCGGGATAGAGCACGCAGAGCTGCTCGATAAGGTTGGACAGCTGGCGCACGTTCCCCGGCCAGTGGAGCCGCAGCAGCCCTTCCATCGCCTCGGGGGTCAAGCGGATCCGAGCCTCCCTCCCTTTGGAGAAATGCTCGATGAAGTGCGCCGCCAGCAGGGGGATGTCCTCGCGACGGTCGCGCAGCGGCGGGATGGTGAGGGCAACGACGTTGACCCGGTAGAAGAGGTCCTCCCTGAACTCCCGCCTCTGCACCATGGCTGACAGGTCACGGTTGGTGGCGCAGACCAGCCTGAAGTCCAGCCCGTACGACTTGGCGCCGCCCACCCGCGCCGCAGTCCGCTCACCCAGCGCACGCAGGAGCTTGGCCTGCACGGCGAGGCTCAGTTCGCCTATCTCGTCCAGGGACAGGGTACCCCCCTGTGCCAGTTCCAGGTATCCGGGCCTGCTCCGGTCCGCTCCGGTGTAAGCCCCCTTCTCGACGCCGAAGAGTTCGGCCTCGACCAGGGTCTCAGGTATGGCGGCACAGTTGACCCGCACCATCGGACCACGGCTGCGCCCGCTCATGGCGTGCGCCGTTTCCGCAAGGAGCTCCTTCCCCGTGCCGCTCTCGCCCAGAAGCAGCAGGCTCGCCTCGCTGGCCGCGACGACGGCGACGGTGTCCAGCACCCCGCGCATCGCCGGAGAGCGGGTGACGATCCTGGAGCGCGGGTCCGGTCCTCCGGTCAGTTCCGCCAGTCTCTTCTCCATGCTGCGCAGGGAAAGTATCCGCTCCAGTTTCATCAGCAGCACGTCCACCGGAAACGGCTTGGTGATGAAGTCGAAGGCACCGAGCTTCATCGCCCTGACCGCCATCTCCACCGTGGCCTGCCCCGTCATCACCAGGGCGTGGCATCGGGGCTGGAGTTCAAGAAGCTCGCAAAGCACGTCCAGGCCGTCGGCATCCGGCAGCCTGACATCCTGCAGCACCAGGTCAAAGGACTCGTCATGGCCGGCGGAAAGAGCCGCCGCCCCGCTGGCCGCCAGGCGCGTCAGGTATCCCTGCCGGGACAAGGCCTCGTGCAAGGCCGCGCCCAGAAGCGGGTCGTCTTCCACCAGCAGCAGCTTTATGTCTGTGATCATAGCGAACCTCTTCTGGCGAGATGGGGGATGGTGACGGTGAAGATGGTCGCGCCGGGGCGGCTCTCAAAGGAGAGTTTCCCGCCGTGCATCTCCACGATGCTCTTGCAGATGGCGAGACCGACGCCGGTTCCCTGTCCCGCGGGCTTTGTGGTGTAGAAGATGTCGAAGATCTGCGACTGCAACTCCTGCGGGATCCCGGTGCCCCGGTCGCTGACCGAGATGGTGTAGGTGGTCGCCGCACAGGCTGCCGTCAGATGCACCTCGCCGCCGGTTGGGGAAGCGTCGGCCGCGTTGATCAGCAGGTTCAGGATCACCTGCTGTATCTTCCCCTTGTCCAGGCGCAGCCTCACAGGAGGGTTGCAGTTGTCCCGGGCAAGGAACAGTACCGGGTACCTCTTCATCGCCATGCGGGCGAACTCGGAGCTTTCCATGAAGAAGCGGTCGCTTGGCACGGGCTGGAGTTCCAGCGACCCGGTCCGGCTGAAGTCGCTCAGCTGACGCACGATCCGTTCTATCCGTTGCGTTCCCTGTTTGATGAAGTCCAGGTTGTGGTTGGGCGCGACGCTGTCCTGTTCCAGGTTGTGTATGCAGGTGTTGATGGTGAAGAGCGGGTTGTTCACCTCGTGGGCCACCCCGGCCACGATCTTGCCGATGGACGCGAGCTTCTCGCTCTGGACCAGCTGCGCCACGGCGCGCTCCCGTTCGGACTCGCTGCGGCGCAGCCGCTCCAGCATCTCGCGGAAGCTCTCCTGGAGCATGCCGATCTCGTCGGGCCGGCGGCGAGGTAATTCGACAGCCAGGTTGTCCGTAGATATGGCCGACATAAGGGCGGTGAGGCGTTCCAGCGGGCGGGCCATGCTGCGGCCGATCAGGTAGGAAAGCAGGGCGCCGAGCAGAAAAAAGAGGCCGGCAGCGCCGATTATGCGCCGGGCGAGGGCCTGCAGCTTGGCTTCCAGCGGGGCGGTGGATACCCCCACCCGCAGGGTCCCCCAACTCTTCCCGTAGATGTGCAACGGCATCGCCATGTCCAGGATGGCCGGCTGCGACTTCCCCCCCGGCACCATGGCGCTCAGATATCTTTCCTCGGCCATGGCCCTTCGGGTCAGGGGGTCGGAGTAGGTCTTGCCGTATTCGGAGTATTTGTTGTGAACCAGGACCTTGCCTTCCTCGTCCGTAACAAACGCATGAACAACGGGGATGCCGCTGTTGTTCATGATCTCCTCGATGAAGTTGTCGAGCAGGCCCCCCTCTCCGATCACCCCCATCTCCTCGTACAGCAAGGCGTTGATGATCGGCGATGCGAGCGAAGTCACCACCTGCTTCCCTTCAGCCTCCAGGCTTTCGTAAAGCAGCCGCCGTTCGTTCTTCCAGGCCCACCACCCCCAGAGGGCGGAGGAGAAAGCCACCAGCAACACGGCCAGCAGCAGGAACTGGCTCTTTATGCTGAAAAATTTCTCTGTTTTCATCGGTGGCACCCTATGCCGCAACCGTGGGGAATCTCGCGTATCATCCGGAAGATGCCGCGATAATCGTCGATAACCGCCGGTGCGAAGCCATAGCAGAATTCGTCGTCCCAGGTCTTCATGATGGCCTGGTGTTTCGGATTGTTGCGGTCCAGCTTCAAAAGCGCGCTCGTCAGCGCCTCGATTACGCCGGGAGGCGTGTCCTTTCGCACCACAAGCGGAACCGAAGGGATGGGAGCCGACCAGGCCAGAATGCGCAGGCCGTGCGACTTGTACTTCTCGGCCACCACATCCTTCACCGCTCCGGCGTCGTACTGCCCCTTCAGGATCGCCTTGGCCACAGCATCGTGGTGCTGGAGGTTGACGAACGATTTCAGATCGCGCAGGCCCACTCCGTTGTCCCAGAGGAGATAGCGCGGAATGAGGTTGCTGGAGGTCGAATGGGGGGACCCAAAGGCCATGGTCTTGCCGCGCAATTCCCGGATGTCCCTGAGCTTTGAATCGGCACGAACGATGATGGCGCTGCGGTAGAATGGGGTGCCGTCCTTGTTGAGCGGCTTCAGGATCGGAATGGCCTGGTAATTGATATTGGCCTCGGCGAAGGTGACGTCCCCGAGAGAGCTGATCTGTGTCACTCCCTGCTGAAGGAACCGGACCGCCTCGGGATAGTCCTTGCTGATCTTCAGTTCAAACCGGTAAGGGGTCTCTGCGGTCAGGTAGTCCATGATCGGCTGGTAGCGCTTGTACATGACCAGGGGGTTGTAGCGGGGGATGACGCCGAAACGCACCACCGGCTTGTCCGCCGTCAACGCGCGGCCGGGAAAGAGCGGCACGGCGAGAGCCAGCGCCAGCAGCAGTGAGAAGGTGACTTTCTTGTTCATAAACTTCGAGCTCCCTGCAATGACCGCAAATGGCAGATTGAACCGATTTAACGCTTGACCATATCCGTATACACGGATATACTCCCCGCCATGAATGAACCCGCACAGATATTCAGAGCCCTCGCCGACGAGACCCGTCTGCGCATACTCGCCCTGCTCCTTAGCCAGGGGGAACTCTGCGTCTGCGACATCATAGCTGCGCTCAAGCTGCCCCAGTCGACCGTGTCCCGCCACCTCGCCTACCTGAGGAAATCGGGGCTGGTTAGCGACCGGCGCTGCGGGCTCTGGATGTACTACTCGCTCGCTCCCGAGCAAAAAGGTTTCCGGGGCGTGCTGATTCAGTTCCTTAGGCAGAACCTGGCCGACTTCCCGACCACCAAGGCAGACAGCACATCCCTTGCGGTTTGTGCCGACGGCCGCTGCTGCGACTGAAAAAATTTAGGCGATTATATCCGCCTAAACGGATATCGCAAAGACAAATCACGCTGACAGCACCAAGGAGGCAAAGCATAATGTCCGAAGCCATCTCTAAGAAGCTCTCTTTCCTCGACCGCTGGCTCACCTTCTGGATCTTCGCCGCCATGGCGCTGGGGGTGGGGCTCGGCTATTTCGTCCCGGGGACCGAGTCCTTCATCAACCGTTTCCAGGTCGGGACCACCAACATCCCCATCGCCATCGGCCTGATCCTGATGATGTACCCCCCCTTCGCCAAGGTCAGGTATGAGGACATGCCGGAGGTCTTCAAGAACAAGAAAATCCTGGGAATCTCGCTGGTGCAGAACTGGCTGATCGGGCCGGTGCTCATGTTCGTGCTCGCCATCGCCCTGCTCCCGGACAAGCCGGAGTACATGATCGGCCTGATCATGATAGGTCTCGCGCGCTGCATCGCCATGGTGATCGTCTGGAACGAGCTGGCCAAGGGGAACACCGAGTACGCTGCGGGACTGGTCGCCTTCAACAGCATCTTCCAGGTCCTTTTCTACAGCGTTTACGCCTGGTTCTTCATCACGGTGCTCCCCCCCTACTTCGGCCTGACCGGGAGCATGGTCGATGTCAGCATCCGCCAGATCGCCGAAAGCGTCTTCATCTACCTCGGCATCCCCTGCATAGCGGGTGCGCTGACACGGCTTATCGGCGTCAAGGCCATGGGGGTTGAGCGCTATCACCGCGAAGTGGTGCCGCGCATCGGCCCTATCACCCTGGTCGCCCTCCTCTTCACCATCGTCGTGATGTTCAGCCTGAAGGGGAACCTGATCGTTCAACTGCCGATGGACGTGGTGCGCATCGCGATACCGATGCTGATCTACTTCGTGCTGATGTTCCTGGTTTCGTTCTGGATGGGGAAGAAGCTCGGGGCCGACTACTCCAAGACCACCACCCTCGCCTTCACCGCCGCCAGCAACAACTTCGAACTCGCCATCGCCGTGGCGGTCGCGGTGTTCGGCATCAATTCCGGCGCGGCCTTCGCTGCGGTGATCGGGCCGCTGGTCGAGGTACCGGTGATGATCGGCCTGGTAAACGTTGCATTTTGGCTCCAGGCACGGTATTTTCGAACCGCCGACGCCAAAACCGTATAAAACCGGCAGAGGCGCAGTTGGTCGTTCCTTAGGTATGCAAACAACACCGTGGTGTTCGTGGGCGAGCACCCGGCCGGGCAACGGAGACAAAAATGTATCTCAGATATCCGCTACTTTTTACGTTTTGCCTGTTGATGCTGCCCCGTATCGCCCACGCGGAGCTCTCGTACATCGGTTCCGCAACGATCGGCACAGGCATACTTAATGCCGGAGCTGTCGAGGCGTTCAGGGGGAAGACCGGAAAGCGGTTCACCTCCGTGCAGATTCCGGGATCGGGAATAGGGATAGAAGGCCTGATTGCGGGAGATACCGATCTGGCTGGAGTCTCCCGCCCGCTGAAGCCGGAAGAGAAAAGACTAGGCCTCACCTCCACGATCATCGGTTACGACGCCATTGCCGTCTTTGTGCATGCGAAAAACCCCGTTCGCAACGTCTCGCGTAAAGAGCTGAAAGGCATCTTCACCGGCAGGATAACCAACTGGCAGCAGGTCGGCGGGATCTCCGCACCCATCGCGCCTACGACAGAGATCCATCTCCGTAAACGAGCAACGGGCGAAATCTTCAGGGAGATCGTCATGGATGGGGAGAAGTATGGCGACTTCAGTCAGGTCGACCTCCCACGGGACCAACTCCTGCAGCTCGCCAACGCCCCCAACGGCATCTGCACGGCGAGCATAGCGTTTGTAGCGTCCCTGCCTGCCAAAGTCAGGAAAAACATCAAGGCCATTTCAGTCAACGGCATCGAGCCGAGCGAGCGAAACGTGAGATCCGGGGCATACCCGATATGCCGTCCCTTATTGCTGGTGACAAAAGGGAATCCGAAAGGAGATGCCGGGGCATTCGTCCGTTTCCTTCTTTCACCTGAGGGCCAGCGCATCGTCGGCCGCAACTTCATTCCGATCAAAGAGAAGATGGGGCGGTGATGATCTTCCGCCGTAGCGAACCTTCCTCCCCTTCAGCCCCCTCCTGACCTCTCTCGGGAAGTGGGAACCCCACTTGCTGTCCTCAGCCGGCAATACCATCCCGGCAGGAGAACACTCCCGGCCCAAATCGTACTCAAGTAAATCCATACGCCACCGAAAAACGCCTGAGGCTCTTAATTATGACCTTGCCATCCGTTGTGCTTTTTTGGTATAACGCGGCTATAATTTCGTCGGTCGAGCAGGAACTGAAGCAATAGGAGAAATTACATGTTCGGATTCGGCATGCCGCAGCTCATCCTCATTCTCGTCATCATGCTGGTGATCTTCGGCCCGGGAAAACTCCCCCAGTTGGGCGCCTCGCTCGGGAGCGCCATCAGGAATTTCAAAAAGGCCTCGGAAGAGGACGGCAAGGTGATCAACCCCAAAGAGGAAGAAAGGAAGGAAAGCTAGGAGCGACCCCGCCGATGCCCGAACCGCTGCAGCACGACATAACCGGGGTCATTCTCGTGGGCGGGAAGAGCCGCCGCATGGGGAAGGACAAGGCTTTCCTCGAAGTGGCAGGGAAGCCCCTCTTCGAGATCGTCAAGGAGCTGTTCCAGGCAAACTTCGAGCGGCTGCTCCTGGTGGGGGACCGCGCCGAGCGTTTCGCCCGTTACGGCCTGCCGGTCGTGCCCGACATCTACCCCGGCAGTTCACTGGGGGGGCTGTACACGGGGCTTTATCACGCGGAGACTGAGCATGTCTTCACATCGTCCTGCGACCTCCCCTTCCCCAACGCGGAGGTGCTCCGCTACCTTTGCTCCCTCAAGGAAGGGTACGATGCCGTGGTGCCCACGACGAGCTACGGCTACGAACCGCTCTTCGCACTCTACTCCAAGAGCTGTCTGCCTCCCATCAAGGCACAGCTAGAAAGCGGCGAGTTCTGCGCCTTCGCCTACTACCCGCAGGTCAGGATCCGCTACGTGACCCCCGAAGAACTGGCGCGCCTCGACAAGGACGGCAGAGCTTTTCTCAACTTGAATACCCCCCAGCAATACGCAAATTTAGGAGAAGAATCATGACCCAGAAAGTGGTTTCATTTGTCGCGAAGTCCGGGACAGGGAAGACGACCCTGCTGGAAAAGGTCATCGCCCACCTCAAGGAGCGCGGCTACAAGCTGGGAGTCGTCAAGCACGACGCCCACCGCTTCGACATCGACCATCCGGGCAAGGACAGCTACCGGCTCACCGCCGCCGGGGCGGACACCATGCTGATCTCCTCTCCGGAGAAGCTCGCCATCGTGAAGAAGCACGCGGAATCCCCCCCCATCGAGGAACTCCTGGCGACCTACTTCGGCGATGTGGACATCGTGTTGACCGAGGGGTTCAAGAAAAGCTCCATGCCCAAGATCGAGATCAATCGCGCGGAGCGGAGCACCACGCTCCTTTGCCGGGGCGAGGAGTACGACCCGACCCTGGTGGCGGTGGCAAGCGACGGGAAGCTCGAGCTGGACGTGCCGGTGCTTGATCTGAACGATGCAGAGGCGGTTGCCGACTTCATCGAAGAGAAATTCCTCAAGTGAGCACTCCCGGCTCCAGGCTCCAGGTCCGCTCCAAGATCTGGCTGGAGGTCGACGGGGAACCGGTCTTCGGGCAAGGGCGCGACATGCTGCTGCGCCTGATACAATCGACCGGTTCGATCAACGCCGCGGCAAAGGAGATGGGAATCCCCTACCGCAAGGCGTGGACCTACATCGACGCCATGGAGAAACGGCTGGGATTCCCGCTGGTGAACCGGCTCAAAGGGGGGGCCGGTGGCGGGACCTCCTCCCTCACCCCGGAGGCGGAAACGCTCTTGCGCAAGTTCGATCTCCTGCAAGAGGGGTTCAACGATCTGGTGAACGGCAAGTTTATCGAACTCGATTTCGAATAGGATAAAAAGGAGCGGCGACCATGGTCAGCATCGAGGAAGCGCAACGGACGATTCTTGAGCGAATATCCCAGCTGGAGACTGAAAAGGTTTCCGTCTTCCAGGGGCTTAACCGGGTTACTCCGGAGGACCATATCGCCCCCTGGGACATCCCCGCCGCAGACAATTCGGCCATGGACGGCTTCGCCTTCTCGCATGCCGGGATGACCGACAACACTCTCAAGGTTTCCGGGTTCCTGCCGGCGGGAGAGGTGCACGACGCCCCCGTGCCGCCGGGCGAGGCGATCAGGATCATGACCGGCGCGCCTGTCCCTCCCGGCTGCGACACCGTGGTCCCCATAGAGGACGTCGAAGAGCAAGGGGACCGGATACGCCTGCGTGCAACGGTCAAGGCGGGGACGCACGTGCGCAAACGCGGTGAGGACATCGCCTCGGGTGACGTGGTCATCCCGGCCGGCTCACTGCTGCGTCCTCAAGAAATCGGCATGCTGTCCGCCATGGGGAACACGTCGTTAGCCGTTTTCCGACGTGCGCGGGTCGCCATCCTTTCTACCGGCGATGAGCTCCTGGAGCCGGGATCGACACCGGCGCCCGGCAAGCTTATCAACAGCAACAGCTACAGCCTCGCCGCCCAGGTGCTGGACGCCTGGGGCGACCCGGTTCTGTTGGGAATCGCCGCCGACACCCTGGAGGCCACCTGCGAGAAGATCAAGGCAGGGCTGAACGCGGACATGCTGGTGATAACCGGCGGCGTCTCCGTGGGGGACCGGGATTACGTGAAGGCGGCCATCGAGGCGATGGGAGGTGAGGTCACCTTCTGGAAGGTCAACATGAAGCCCGGCAAGCCGCTCGCGTTCGCCATGCTGGACGGAAAACCCATTTTCGCCCTCCCCGGCAACCCGGTCGCCGCCATGGTCTCCTTCGAGCTTTTCGTGCGCCCATCGATACTCAAGGCGATGGGAAACCGGCGCATCTTCCGGCCGCGGGTCAAGGCGAGCCTGCAGGAGCCGACCGCAAACAAGGGAGGGCGCCCGCATTTGGTGCGGGGTATCGTCTCCTTCAAAGATAACCGCTACTGCGTTTCAACCACCGGCAACCAGAGTTCGGGCCGACTCTCCTCCCTGATCCTCGGCAACGGGCTGATGAAGCTTGCGCCCGAATCGACTTTTGCAGCCGGAGAGGAGGTGGAGGTCATCCTCCTGGACCGTGGTTTCGAGATGGGATGCATCGATAATGGCGCTCTTTGATCCCCAGGGCCGGGATTTGGAGATAGCATGCGGTCTGTAACTATCGGGGAGGGTCGGGCATGGGCGAGCCTGTTCTAGCACTACTTCTTATCACTGTCCTGGCAGTGGCGGTTCTCTACTCGAGCGTCGGCCATGGCGGCGCGTCCGGTTACATCGCCGCGCTCGCCCTGTTCAGCGTCGCACCCGAGGCCTTCAAGCCCACCGCCCTGCTCCTCAATATCCTGGTAGCTTCCATTGCCACCTACTCCTTCGCCCGCGCCGGCCACTTCTCCTGGCGCCTTTTCTGGCCCTTCGCCGCCACCTCGATCCCCTGCAGCTTCATAGGCGGCTACCTCACCCTCCCCCCGCACGTCTACAGACCGCTGGTGGGGGTCATCCTGCTGGTTTGCGCCTGGCGCCTCATTTTCCAGAAGGAGTACGACGCCCCGGCGGTCGGCACCCCGAAGACGCCGCTGGCCCTGGTCATCGGCGCGGGGCTTGGTCTTCTCTCCGGGCTGACCGGAGTGGGAGGCGGCATATTCCTGAGCCCCCTGCTCCTGCTGTTCAGGTGGGGACGCGCGCGCGAGGTCTCTGCCGTCGCGGCTCTGTTCATCCTGGTCAACTCCTGCGCCGGCCTTCTGGGTCACATTAGTAGCCTGCAGTCGATCCCTCCCTTCGCGCCCATGCTCGCAGTTGCCGCCCTCCTCGGAGGGATCATCGGCTCCTTCCTTGGCAGCCGTCGTCTGCCGGTGGCCGGCGTCATCAAGGCCCTGTGCCTTGTCCTCACCATCGCAGGAATCAAGCTGCTGCTGGTATAGCAGGGCCGGGTTTGCCCACTACGTTTGGCAAACACAAAAAAGACCGGCGTGCACCCGCCGGTCTTTTTTGCATCCATAGCCGTTCTCTACTTTCCGTTTTTACTGATGCTGACCGTCTTGGTGAACTCACGCCAGACGAAGGGGGCGCTGTTTGGCGTGCCGAACGGCAGGTAGGTGAGCTTCACCTCGACGTCCAGATCGTAAGCAGTCGGCTTCTCCACCGTCTTGCCGTTCACCTCTACCTCCTCCAGCGGGAAAAAGATGTCGAAACGCTCCTTCACGACTTTTCCCGGCGGGAGCCCGGTGTCCTCGATCAGCCCGCTCTTCTCGTAGGGGCCGCGCCCCATCCGGTCGCCGCGGGCCAGCTGCTGCGGCACCGGCATATAGACCTTCTCCTGATTGAACACTTCCTTGCCGTCTTTCGTCCTTGCAATTACCGACAGAACCAGTCGGTTGGGGGTCGGTCAGCCGTCAGGTATGGAGTGACCGGACTTGTTCAGCATCTCGACCTTGACCACGGCCTTGGGCTTGATCTGCGCGCCGTCGCGCCAGTAGTAACCGAACGCCTCGGTCTTGAACTCCACGGCCGCATCGCTCATCGCCTTGTCGCGGTACCCCTGGATATTGTGCCCGAGTTTGCTGTTCTTCATGTGGCATTCCTGGCAGTTTTCCTGCCCCACCTCGGCCTTGTAGGCCCAGAGGTAGCTGCCGTAGGAGGTGCAGCACTGGGTCGGCTCGTCCAACTCCAGGTTGGGTCCCAACCCGTGGCACTGGCCGCACTGGATCGCCTGGTTCATGATGGGGCTCTCGGCCATCTTCGGGAACTTGTCCGCGGGGTGTTCACCGTTCTTGGAGCCGTACACCACACCGGCCTTCGGATAGCCGTCCTGCCACTTGTGGGTTATGGCATTTCTGTTGTGGCAGATCAGGCAGTTTATGCTCACGCTCTTCAGCTTATCCTCGGCCTTCTTGGCAGCCTCCTTGTCCTTCTTCTTGCGCGCGTCGCTCCATTTGTAAAGGGTAGCCACGATTTCCTGGGCAACCGAATCCTCTGCGTCAGCGAGTTGAGGCAGATGGCACTTGGCGCAACCCATCAGGTGCTCGACCTTGACGTCCTTTGGGCTTTTCACCCCCGAATAAGGCTCTTCCATCAGGCCGTTTTCGATGGTGGTCATGATGGTCATCGCGGTGCGGCCGGTGCCGAAAATGGAGCGGGAGTGTATGGATTGCTGCGACTGTTTGTGCTGCTCCTCGTGGCACTCGACACAGGAACTCGAATCGTACATGTTCGCCAGTTCGGCAATTGTCTTGGCCTTGCCGTTTTTGGCGGCGATCGTTTCTTTCCAGCCGATCCCTGCTTTTTCGGCGAAACTGCTTGCCGGGGATGCGATCAGCAGCGCTGTCGTCATCATTACGGCGAGTTTGGCTTTCATCATAGCGTTCACTCCGTTATTCATAAAAAGCTTCTCCGCATGCCTTTCGGGCGCGGGAGACGTTTCAGCAACCCTGCATTTCCTCTCCGTCGGACTCGGTCACGGTGACGTTTGAATCCACCTTGACCTTGGCGGCTTTTGCCTTGGTCACTTTCATGGTCACCTCGTTTCCTTTCACCGTGTCGACCTTCGGCGAGCCTCCCCAAGCCTTGACGGTAGCGCCTTTCTTTGCCCATGCCGGCACAGTCCCTTCCATGGCGACAGTGACCTTGTCGTCCTCCACCTTGGTCACCTTGCCGGAAACGGAACCCGCTGCGAATACGGTAGCGGCCAGTGCTACCGTCGCCAGCAGCATCGAAATCGTCGTGCACAGTTTTTTCATATAGCTCTCCTTGTAGTTTCGGGAATATTGCCTTAGAAAATAAGCTGCAACTGGGTCACGTAGGTCATGAAGTCTTCCGTCTTGTCTGCAGAAGTCCCGGACCCCTTGTTGAACCCGGTCGAGTTGGCCTCGAAGGTCAGTTTCAGGTTCTGATCACGCAGGTAGTAGTTGACCCCACCGCCGTACCAGTCGATCCGCTGGTCGAAGATCCCGTTCAGACTGGCGAACCGCCACCTCTCATACCTGACGAAGAACTGCAGCGGGAGATTGGGGAGCATGTAGCCCCCCTTCACGTAGTAGCCGTTCTTCTCGCCGTTGATGCCGATGGTCCCCGGGTCGGGATTGGCGCCCTCGTAAGCGCCGTCGAGATCGACATCCTCGTATGCCGCCGAAGCGGTGACGGTACCAACTCCCGCAATGGGGTACTCGACGAAACCGTCCACAGTCCAGGCCTTGTAGTCCTTCTTGTCGGTCCTGGTCGCGGTGTCGCCGTAGGCTACGTCAGGCTCGAACTGGTAGGCGGCGCCGACGGTTGCGATCTTTTTCTTGCCGAGGTAGGTACCCTTGTAACCGTAATCGTTCTCGGGATCGAGCAGCGTCACGTGGGCACGCGCCGAGTAGCGGAAGTTGGAACCGGGCGCCGTTTCACCCGACACCGCCTTGCGCCCCTCCATGGCGTCCAGGCGGTACTGGAACATGTCGTCGAACAGGTTGCCCCAGACGGCCACCCCCGTGTCGCGGGTCGAAGTGTAGGCGGTGCGGACGAAGAGCGAGCGGTCCAGGGTGAGAGGAGCCTCGCATGCCTCCAGATTCTCGCGGGAGAGGTTGTACTTGAACTTGCCGACGTTGACCCGCAACGCGTTGTCCAGCTTGAAGCGCATCACCGCATCCAGGATCTGGAACTGGGAACCCTGGTTGCTGGAGGCGACGTCAAGCGGGGTGACGTTGGCATCCTCTATATACTCCGTCTGCACGTAAAGGCTCATGTTGTCTCCGTATTTGCCCATCAGGGCGAGCCGGTTCCGACGGAAGTTGAAGTTCGCCGTGGTGTCCTCGTTGTTGTCGCCGGAACCGAGGTCGCGCAGCGTCATCTGGAACTGCCCCTTGTAGTCCAGCTGCAGCGCTCCTTGATCATCAGGGCCGAAGGTCATCTTTGGTCCGGCTAAGGCAGTGCCGGAAAGCAGCATCACGCCCAAGAGCGAAGCTCCAAATAATGTTTTCTTCATATGTCCACTCCTTTTGTTGGTAAAGTACCCCCGGACCCTGCGCCGATCCGGGGGATGAACTCAAATCCGCTGCCGTCAGCACCCTCCCCCTTTCGGAGTGAAGGGCGTAGGGGCCGCGCCGCTGCTCGTTGCCCCGGCGCCGGTATAGACCTTGTCCTGCTCGAAGATGAGGTTGCCGGTCCCGTTGTAGTTGGGATAGGTCGTGATCGTCGGCCAGTCCACCGCACTGCTGTAAGTGCGAAGCATCTTCAATTCGTTGGCTGTGCCTTTCAGCGCATTGTCGTTGATGGTCTTGGTCGGCCTGAAAATCACATGCTCGGACCTCGTCACCGTATCCCATTTGGGGATCCCGCCCAGAGGGCCGCCGGCCTTGACATGGGTCGAGGCATCTGCGCCGGTGTACTTGTCGACGAAGTTGGTGCCGTTCCACTCCAGGTAGTTATTGGGAGCGGCAAAGAAAACCACCGACGGGCTGGCGGCCGGGTAGCTCGGGTAGGTGCCGTAATCGTCCGTCGCGATATAGGTGTTGTCGGTCGGCTCGTAGGCTGCGAGCATGGCCCATTCCTGCCAGGACCCGTCGTACATCCGGACATTCTGGAATTCGCATATCTCGTGGAAGACGTACCAGTAGATGGAGGCCAGGGCACCCGAGTTGCAGTAGACGACGATCGGTTTGCTGCCGTCGATGCCGGCTGCTGCGAAGAGCGGCAGCAGTTCGGCCTTGGTCTTGTATCCGCCGTCAGCCCGGCTAAGGGCCGGTACGGTGATGTTCCAGGCGCCTGCTTTGGTCACCTTGGCCCCTTTCACGATACCTTCGAACGCGGCTCCTTTTGCGCCCAGCGGGATCGCAAGCGGAGTGCCGCCGTTGAGATTCGGCCCGGCAGCAGTGGTGATCCCCACATAGGGATTAGGCAGGGTGATCGGGGGATTCGTGGTGCCGCTGAAAGCAACCCGTACCGGAGTTTCCTTGAACAGAATCTCGCTCAGGGTGAGCACCGCCGAGTCGGCACCGCGGGTAAAGAGCTTGGTGGTACCGGAATAGCTGTAACCCGCCAGTTGAAATATGTCGGGGATGCCGTCCGCGTTCTGATCGGCAAAGTAGTAGGCGACCGGCGGCTGCCGGGTGTCGAGAACCACCACCTTGTTCGGGTCGGTGTCCGGCAGACTGGTGCGGCCGCTGTCGACCAGGGCGATCAACTCGCCGATGCCGATGCGGGAATCGAGATGTTTCTGGGACAACTGGCTGACGCTGAAGGTCGAGGGAGTGACCAGCGGCAGGGTAACGCCCTTCTGCAGAGCGCCGCCGGCCATGGCGTAGGCCTTGTTGCCGCCGTTCAGGACGCGGATGTTCTCCTTGGCGAAGCCCCAGTAATAGAGGGTCCACCAGAGGCGGGACGGGCAAAAACCGGGGTAGTCGTACCTCGACGTGGAGATGACGATGACGTCGTCCTTGGTGACGCCGTATTTCTGCAGCATCTGATCGATCAGCGCGCCGGTGCCGACTTCATGGTCCGCCTCGATGGGGCCGTCGTTTCGGACCGCCACCTCGTACCCCTCGTGGGAGACGTTGGGAATGGCGCCGGGGATATGGCCGAACATGCTGTCCGCCATGCCGTTGAAGGACTTGTACAGAGGGCTGGTCGCCCCACCGTACTGGTCGCTCAGGTTCTGCAGGACCTTGGCCTTGTCCCCCGCGAACCAGCTTTCCGTGTCCGAATAGGTGAAGACACCCGGGCCGTTCGGAACGCAATCAAGGATGATCACCCTTTTGCCGGTCTCGGTTTTCCCCTGGTTGTCGACCCAGGCCTTGACAGTGGCCGGTTCGACAAGGGATATCCCCGAGACGCTGTCCTGTTTGTAGTACGCGGCCGAAGCCTTGGCTACGGGGTCATCGTACCCGCTGTTACTACAGCCCCACATCGCCAGGGTGCCGATAACGGCAACTCCCAGTAAGACCAGTAGTGCGAACTTCGTTTTTTTAATCGTTTTCTCCGACATAATGCCTCCTCTCAAGAATCAGAAATGTCCGACACGCCCTTTGAAAAAATGAACTTTTGCCACCTCCCGCAATTGATTTTCTCCTTGCCTGGGCGCCCAACTCCGCATTCGAACCGAAGCACCGGTTAGTTCCGCAAAATCAAATAAATCTTAGACGCGGCCACATGGAATGTGCGAACCGCTTCAGAACTCCTTATGGATAGTGTTGTAAATATCCTTAAATTCCTGTAGAAATAAAGCGAATGATTCTCACAAGGCTTTGCGTGATACGCACAGGGTGACGCGAGAGGCAGTGACTGCCACCGCTGCCCATGACGCTTTGGAGTGGAATTCTTAATTCACGGGGCTTTATTTTATGGAATCGGTTTACCTGAAGACATTGATTGAGACAGTTAAAGCCGGGAGCCTTTCCAAGGCAGCGGATAACCTCTGCGTCACCCCGTCCGCAGCTTCGCGTCGGATCAAATTCCTGGAGGAGCATTACGGCTATCCCTTGCTCGACCGTTCAAGCCCCGTGCTAAAGCCGACGCCGGCCGGCAGCCTCGTTGTAGAAAAGGCGAAAATGCTTCTGGAGATCGAGCAGGAACTGCTGCACGGATTAAACGAGATGGATAACGAGCCGCGGATAGCTTTTTGCTGTACCCCTGCGTTCGGCATTGCTCATCTGCCCAGCATACTGAAGGATTACATGCTGAATAACGTGGAAATGAACGATCTGAAGTTTTTCTTCAAGATGCCGGACATGGTCGTCGAGGGATTGAAGCAGCATCTTTTCGATCTGGCTGTCATTGAGCACTGCGCCTGCCTCGACCTGAAAGAGTTTTCGACTTTTCCTCTCCCTGACGACGAGATGATTTTTGTCAGCGCACCGTCTCTAGGGATCGCATCTGAAACAGCAGACCTGGATGTTCTTGTCCGGCAGCGTCTTTACAGCAGGAATGAGGGATGCTGCTCGAGGGTTTTTCTGGATGGCAACATGAAGCATGTCGGGCGTGACATCCGCGATTTTCAAAAGATCATCATCTACGACGACCTTCATCTCATCATCCAGGCCGTCCTCGATGGCGAAGGGATTGCCTTCATCTCTAACAGTGTTGTGGCTAAATACCTCGACGATGGCTTGCTCAGGACGCATCGAGTTGAAGGTTTCCGACACAACAGGAACAGGACTTTTGTCGTCTCCAACACAAAGCAGATAGACACCAATCTCATGGACTTCATCCGTTGTATCTTTTCAGCGTTTTCCTTGCCCTCGCCAACAGTTGAAAGCGCCGTCACAGGCCGGTAAACGTGGGTATGCACGCTCAGCCCCTGCAGCCACAACACTCGCAATTCCCGCTAGCCGCTTCTGACTCCTCAGCTACCTACCCTTGTCACCTGCCCCTTCGCGCCCTGAAAAAACCATTGACAGCTTGATGATTGCGGACTATATGAGTATATAGTCATTCACTGAAGAGGACGCCACAATGAAAGAGCTGATCGAGTTCCGCGCTGAAATACTGAAAGCCCTGGCCCAGCCTACCCGGCTGAAAATAATAGACTTCCTCCGCGACGGAGAGCGTTGCGTCTGCGAGATTTTCCCCGCCATCGGCGAGGAGCAGTCCAACACCTCCCGCCACCTAAACATGATGCTGGCTGCGGGGGTCCTCTCCCGCCGCAAGGACGGATTGAAGATCTACTACGCGATCAAGCATGCCGAGATCCTCGAAATCATGGATATCGTAACAGGGGTGGTGAAACAGGAAATTCACGGGCGGCACGACCTGCTCAAGGCAGTATGAAGCTATTTTTTTACCTCGTTAAGTGAGCAATCAACCAAACGCTCATGGAGTTGTCCATGCTGAAAAGCTTTGCCGACTACATAGTCTTCACCCTGATTGGCCTCTCCCCCGGTTCACGTTCCGGCGAGGCGCTCGACTTCTTCATCTACGACACGCTGAAGATCTTCCTGCTGCTTACCACCATCATCTTCGTGGTGGCTATCATCCGCACCTCCTTCCCTCCTGAAAAGACCAAGAGGATGCTCTCCCGCAAACGGGAATTCGTCGGCAACATCCTGGCTGCCCTGCTCGGCATCGTCACCCCCTTTTGCTCCTGTTCCGCTGTTCCGCTCTTCATCGGATTCGTGGAGTCGGGAGTCCCCCTGGGGGTCACTTTCTCGTTCCTGATATCCTCCCCCATGGTGAACGAGGTGGCGCTGATCATGCTTTGGGGGCTCTTCGGCTGGAAGATCGCGCTGATATACATCGGCACCGGCCTCCTGGTAGCCGTTGTCGCCGGCATCGTCATCGGCAAACTGAAGATGGAAAAGTACGTCCAGGACTATGTCTGGGAGATGCAGGTGGGCCACAGCGAGATTACGGTCTTGAGCTTCCGGGAGAAAGTGGACTACGCCAGGGATTACACTCTGAGCCTTTTGAAGAAGATCTGGCCCTACGTGGTGGTTGGCGTTGGCCTTGGCGCCTTCATCCACGGCTATGTTCCGGCAGACTTCCTGGTGCGCTGGGCCGGGCGGGACAATATTTTCGCCGTGCCGGTTGCGGTGGCGCTGGGAGTGCCCCTGTACAGCAACGCCGCCGGTGTGATCCCCATCGTCCATGCCCTGATGGAAAAAGGGATGGCAATCGGGACGGTGCTGGCCTTCATGATGGCGGTAACCGCCCTCTCCCTGCCCGAAGCGATCATTCTGAGCAAGGTGTTGAAGAAACCGTTACTGGCCACCTTTTTTGGCACCGTAGCCATGGCCATTGTCATCGTCGGCTACCTGTTCAACGCGATTCTTTAGGCTTGAAAGAAGCAACATGAATGCGATCCAGTTTCTAATAACGTCGGAAATACAAAAGGAGACCAAACAATGAAAATCGAAGTTCTCGGCACCGGCTGCGCCAAGTGCAAGGCCCTCTATGAAAACGTGAAGAAGGCTGTGGAAGAAACCGGTACATGCGCTGCGGTTGTGAAAGTGGAGGATATCCCTTCCATCATGAAATACGGGGTGATGAGCACGCCGGCGCTGGTTATCGACGGGCAAGTTAAATTCTCAGGCAAAGTGGCTTCAACTATCGAAATCATGGGGATGCTGTAGAAGGCCTCGGAAGGAGAATTCATGAAAAGATCCGTAACAGCTTTCGCCGTCACCCTGATGTTTGCCGCAGTCGCCCGGGCGGAACTCCCCTCGGCCAATGACGCCGCCATCCGCGCAGCCCTGACATCTGGCAAGCCGTCGGTCATCGATTTGGGCGCCCGCACCTGCATCCCCTGCAAGAAGATGGCGCCAATACTCGAATCGCTGTCGACCGAGTACCGTGGCAAGGCCTCGGTGCTCTTCATCGACGTACACGAAAACGAGGCTGCAGCGGACAAGTTCCGCATCCAGATGATTCCCACCCAGATCTTCTTCAACGCCCAGGGCAAGGAGATCAAGCGCCACATCGGCTTCATGGAAAAGTCGGAGATCGTCAAGGACCTGAAGGCGGCGGGGCTCAAGTGAATCTCCTCGACAACATCGAGCAGATCGTTGCCGCCTACCCTCTGCTTGCCTTCGGCGCAGTATTCCTGGCGGGGGTGATCTCCTCCGCCTCGCCATGCGTCCTGGCCACCATACCGCTGGTTGTCGGCTTCGTCGGAGGCTACTCCGAGGGGGACCGCTGGAAGGCTTTCCGCTATTCGCTGGCCTTCATACTTGGGCTCTCTCTCACCTTCACGGCTTTTGGCGCCGCGGCCGGTTTGCTGGGGACCATGTTCGGCACGCTGGGCGGTTGGTGGTACGTCGCTGCCGGGGTCGTGGCGCTGGTGATGGGAGGTCAGATGATGGGGCTTTATGAAATCAGCCTGCCCGTCAAGCGGGATTTCAAGCCAAAGCGAGGGGGGCTGGTCGGTGCGTTCCTGCTGGGGCTCTTCTTCGGGGTGGTCTCCTCACCGTGCGCCACTCCGGTACTGGTGGTGCTCCTCACCTTCGTGGCGACCAAGGGGCAGGTTCTCTATGGCGTAGCCCTCCTTTTCACCTACGCCATCGGCCACTGTCTGCTCATGTTGGCCGCCGGCACCTTTACCGGGTTCATCGAAGCGTTCGTCAAGGCAAAAGGAGTAGTCGACTTCTCCCTCTGGGCCAAGCGTGTAAGCGGTTCGGTAGTTGTCCTTGTGGGTGCCTGGTTTGTCTGGCAGGGGCTTTGAAATACGGCTTGCTTTGGTTATCGACGCCTCTCGACCAATTCTCTCAATGGCAACGGAAGCAGTCCACGAAGGGTGTTGCTGATAGACTCTTCATGCCGTTGCCAGACGATCCCGAGATAGATGACACCAAGACCAATGACTGTCAAGATAAACGGAAACATCATGCTGTCCTTGAATACATCGTATGCCAGATGTCCAACGTATCCGGCCGCACCCATCCCCCCGAAGACGGCGAATACCCTGCGAGAGAGGGTGGCGCCAACGACAATCATCGTGAGGTTGATGCAGAGGTAAATGAATTTGTTCAACTCGCTGGTTGAATGCATCATGGACAAACCGCCCCAAAAAGCCAGTACACCGAAAATGTAGAGCCAGAAGGCATAATCCTTTTCGCGCCATGACCGGATGTCCACCCAGAAAGCCAACAGACAGATAAGCAGTCCAAACCAGAGGGATACCAGTTTTCGCAAATCCCAGCTTAGATCTGCTTCGCCAAACAGCAATGGTGTCAAGTCCATGCTCATATACCAGAGCGTGACCGCCAACGGCATGACCAGGAATGGCAGACGATAGCGCCACAGCATGATTGCGCCGGTGGCGAGCGTGGCAAGTTCCATGAAAATCCAGCGCCAATCGATATGGGTGTGATACTCCCTGTAGACGTGACCTTCAGGCCAAAAACCAAGCGCGACCTGCAAGCCATAGACAGCCAAAGGGGTAAGTACCACGACAAAGGTTGCCATGATGCCGGCAGGAATCTCCAGGTGCTTCCGACTCAGGAAAAATTCAGTGAGCCAGAGTCCCGCCACGGCATAAACGAGGGCAATGGTAAGGAGCCCCCACCCGCCGAAACGCTCCCACCCCAGATTCATGAACAGGGTCATGGCTCCAATGGCGGTCAATCCGCCAAGGTAGTAGAGAATATGGGTGAAATGAAAGCTTGCCGTGTCCTTTTGACGATCACGCAGGAATAGCCAAAGCTGCTCCGCTTGAAGCTCGCTGACAACCCCCTTCGAAGCTGCCTCCTCCAGCGTCTCACGATTCAGTTCCATTATTTCTCCGAACGGTGCTGCGCCTGACCTGCCGGGCAGGCTTTAGGCCCGGTCATCTTAAACCTGCGCAATCACAGCGCCTGAAGCAGCCTCTCGACAATCTCGCGCTCACTTTCCGTCACACCAGCCCGCCCCACTCGGCTGAGTTCGACCAGCGTCGCCTTGACCAAGGCGCAATGGCTCGCGTACAGCTTGCCGATGTTTTCCGGTGTCAGTGGAAACCAGCGGACGGCGCGCGCATCGCTCCCCGCTACAGGATCCAATCGCAGCGCCGTCTCGGGGTCCAGGTGGAGGTGTTTGGCAGTGGTCTCCATCCAGGCATGGTCGGTGTTGCGCGGGTCGTCCACATACCCCTGGTAGATCAGGCACCCCAGGCTCATATCCAAAACGACGCCGGTCTCCTCCCTGAGTTCCCGCGTCAGCGTGGCGGATATCTCCTCGCCCTTGTCCACCATGCCGCCGGGTATGGCCCACTGACCGTTATCTCTGCGCTGCACGGCGAGCATCTCCACGCTCCGGTCTGTGCTGTTGATGCAGGTGATGATCGGGTCTGCGGCGTAGTTGGGTCCCCACTTCCCCAGAAGCCCTCTCCCGGCCATGCCGGTCCTGCCAGCCGGGTTCAACGCTCTTCCCTTTCCGTCGAGGCGCAGCATCCCGGCGAAGCTCTGCCGCGGAGTTTCCTTCAGAAGGGAGATGTCCTCCGGGTCTGCCCAGCCGCCAGGGTTGCTGCTGGAATCGTTCCTGAGCACCACGGGAGAAACATAGTAGGGGGGAGAGTAGTCCGGATACTCGCTCTCCCAGCTGACCAAGCTGTCGGGTACAGGGAACCGTTCCGGATATTCCGTCGGCTTTTCAAGCCGGGCCTTGACGTGCAAGACCGTCTGTTCTGCCATAATAACCTCGCTTCCGTGTAGAGAACCCGCTCCTGAGTTTGCCGTCATCGTTCGTAAACGGCGTGGGGTTCTTCAATCGATTCCAAACCGGTTCACCTTGTTTTTGCCCTCGGATTTTGCCCTATAGACGGCCGCATCTGCTTGCTCTAACAATGCACCGTGAGTCATCCCCTTCCGGTAGGCGGCCAAACCTATGCTCATGGTCTGGGATATGGTTTTTAGGAGGCCGTCCTTTGTCTCGACGACTACAGGCTCTTTTTCATAGGTTTTTCTGATTCGCTCGGCCAGAATCCAGGCCATGGTCAAATCCGTGCCGGAAAGAATCACCACGAATTCCTCCCCGCCGTACCGGAAAGCACGATCGCACTTCCTGAGGGTTTTCTGGAGCATGCCCCCCAAGGCGGAAAGTATCTTATCGCCGCAGGCGTGGCCGTAGGTATCATTGACCAGCTTGAAATCGTCCAGGTCGATCATCATCGCGGTGAGGGGTTCATCGCCTCGTTGGGAACGGATGATTTCGTCATCTATCACAGTGGTCAGGTAGTTGCGGTTGTAAAGTCCGGTCAGTTTATCCGTAATCACCAGTTCCAGAATCTCTCTGTTCCTGGAATCGAGGTTCTCCACCGCGGAAAGCAGTTCCCTATTCAGGTACTCTATCTTTTCGAGATGCTTCCGAGAGGTCCTTTTCTCTTCGCGGAGCGAAAACAGCAAGTTGTTCAGCGCCTCACCTACTTCCTCGCACAGGGTGGGACAGGACTCCTTGAAGACATCGCATTGCCTGCATCCCCCGCACTTTTCGACAAAATCGCCTTGGACCGTTCCGCAGCAATAGGTTCCGGCGCGATACCAGCAAGGGACGTCTGTATTGCCGTGCGCGACGCAATCCGACTTTTCACAGTCATTTTTCTCCCAGCAGTGGACGGTATGCGCATTGTGAAACGTGATCTCATCGTCGCGAGCTACCTGGTACAGAATGGGGATTATCTCTTCGCGGATGCGATTGCAGATGGTTTCACTGGAGACCGCTTGCTTGCCAAACATAACTCCCTCCTGCGCAATCCCTGCTAGACGTCCCCGGGACTCCCTCCGGCGCATTCAAGAGATACCATGATTAGAATTTTTTACAACTAGAGTGCTTATCCCTCTGTACACCACAAGCGGCAAGTCACTGACGGTGCATCTTTAAGAAGGGAAATCGGTCATAGACAACGGCAACCTCGTTAAGACCGATATCGAATGCTCGAACGGAGTCATCCATCTGATAGACAACGTATTTCTGCCGCAGTTTTCCGGCTGGTACTGCGGCTGCTGCTGAACCGGACAAGATCAAAAGAGGTTGGCCGGCTGGAGACTAGCGGGTGCGCCGGAAACCGCAGAGCAGCGCCGCGATCCGATCCTGCACCTCCCGGGCCTGCCGACCGGAACCGGCGTAATTCTGGATGATGATCGAAAAGGCCAGCGGTTCCCCGTCGGCGCTACTGGCGTACCCCGAGAGGGCGGAGACGCCACTCATGTTCCCGGTTTTTCCGCGCAGGTTCCCTTCGGCGCAGCTCCCCTTCATGCGGGCCTTCAGCGTGCCGTCTTTACCGGCAACGGGAAGGGATTCCTGGAAGATGCGGTACAGCTCCGGGTCCCGGTGGATGGCCCGCAGCAACCGGGTCATGGTTTCCGCGCTGGAGAGGTTGTAACGCGAGAGGCCGGAGCCGTCTGCCAGGACCAGGTTTTCGGTCGCAATACCCTCTCTTTCCAGGTACCCGCGCACCGTGGCACTGCCGGCCTCCCCCGATCCCGGCTGCCTGCCGGCGTGCGACCCCAGCAGTTTCAGCAGACTCTCGGCTGTCAGGTTGTCGCTGGTCTTCAACGCGTACCGGACCAACTCCTCCAGGCGCCGGGGGGTGCGCGACACCACGGTTGTTCCCGCCGGAGTGACTGCCGTGGTCATGCCAGCGACCTTCATCCCCTGCGCCCGGAGCGCGTCCCGGAACAGGGTGAGCGCCATGAGTTCCGGCCTCCAGACGCTGGCCTGTTTTACCAGGGGAGCGCTCCCCAACGCTATCACCCCGGTCACCGTGACCACGTTGTCCCGCTCGCCGGGGCGCCTGGCGGCCTTGATGCTGCTTGGCTCCTTGCCGGTGCCGGTCCTGGCCAGGTTTTCCAGGGTGTAGTAGGAGGTGCGCGGCTCCGCCTTGACAACTGCCGGTGCCCCCTCCCTTTGGCCAGGCTGCACCAGCACCGAGACGGCATTCTGGTTGACCGACAGGGGGGAGATGAGCATCTCGTCGTCGTCCCACATCCACCCCTTGCCCCGGTAGAGGTCGTCAAAGCAGGAGAGGTCGGCGGCCAGGCTGTACTCTCTGCCCCTGTCCATCCTGGGGGCCGCAGCCGCGGCCAAGGCCGCCAAGTCCGCCCCGGACAGCAGGCTGTCACCGCATCCTTTGAGGTAGACCCTCCCTCCGGCCGCATCGAGGCTAACAGTGGTGGCTACCTCCCGGTCCGGTCCCAGGAGCGACAAGGCAGCGGCCGCGGTGAAGAGCTTCTGGGTGGACGCGGGAACCAGCAGAAGCCGCGGGTTGAACTCGTAGATGGTGTCGCCTTTCTTGAGCGACATCACCTTGATGCCCGCGTTGGTGACGGGGAGAAACTCGCGGGCCAGTATGGCGTCGATCTCCCTCTTTAGACGAGCGGTGGAATCGCCGGTGACGCCAGTTTCGGCTCGTGCGGGGGGAGCATCTTGTCCGGCAAAGGTGGTGACAGGCGAAGCGGTGGCGATGATGAGGGATGAAAGCACAACCCCTATGACGTTACGCAGAAGCGGCATCTTATTTACTCCACGCCTTGGCCCGGGGAGGGAGACGCTTGGGAATGGGAGGAAGAGAATGGCAAGGGGAGCGAAAAATAGAGGGTGGCGCCCCGATCGACGGCTCCCTCGGCCCAGACCCGCCCCCCGTGGCGCTGGACGATTCTCCCCACAATGGCCAGGCCCACCCCGGTGCCCTCGAATTCGCGTACGCCGTGCAACCGCTGGAAGACGCCGAACAGCTTGTCCGCATAGGCCATGTCGAAGCCGACGCCGTTGTCCCGCACTTGAAAGACCGTCTCCGTCTCGGTCTGCTCCCCCGCGATTTCGATCACTGGCCCGGGCCTGTTGGAGGAATACTTGACGGCGTTGCCGATCAGGTTCGCCCAGACCTGGCGCAGCGTGGCACGATCTCCGATTGCGGGAGGGAGCGGCGCCAGGCGGAACTCGATGCGCTGGCGGGCCTCCTGCGGAACGACCTCGTCGAAGACCGCACGGACCAGGTCGGTCATTTCGATGGGATCTGCCCGGAGTACCGCCCGTCCTATCCGCGAAAAATTCAGCAGGTCGTCGATCATCTCCCCCATCCGCACCGCGCTGCCGGAGATCCTTCGGCACAGCTGCCGCCCCTCCGCATCGAAGTTCGCCTCGTGATCTTCGCCTAAGATATGCATGAAACCGTCGATTGCCCGCAACGGGGCGCGCAGGTCGTGGGAAATGGTGTAACAGAACGATTCCAGCTCGCGGTTGATCTCTTCCAGTTCGGCCGTGCGTTCCGCCACGCGCCGCTCCAGCATCACGTTGAACCTCCGGTTCTGCTCTTCCGCCCGCCGGCGTTCGGTGATGTCGTTGACGAGGATCAGCAGGCGCTTCTCCCCCTTCACCTCGATGACTTCCGCCGAGAGGAGTCCGATGAAAATTTCACCTGCTTTGCTTCGGAACCTGGCCTCCAGGTCGCGCACCTTTCCTCGCTCCTGCAGCAGTCGGATGAACCTGGTACGCGCCTCGGGATCATCCCAGATGTTGAGTTCCAAAGAGGTGCGGCCGATGGCCTCCTCTCGGCGGTACCCTATGACTCTTTCGAAGGTCTCGTTGACTTCGATGTACCTCCCCTCGGCCAGGGTGCTTATGACCAGGACCGAAGGTGTGGCGCGAAAGACGGTGGCGAAGTTTACTTCCGACTCCCGCAGCGCCTGTTGCATTCTCTTGCGCTCGGTGACGTCCAGACAGAATTCCGTAACGCCCATGACCTTGCCCTCGTCATCCCTGACGGGAAAACTGCGGATATGCCATTGCCTGCCGTCGGGGCTGCGGATTTCCGCTTCTTGAGGCTCACCCGTATCAAAGGCCGCTATCACCGGACAGCCACTGCAGGCCTCGGTACGCTGGTGCCATATCTCCCAGCAGTGACGTCCCACCAGCTCCTCCGGCTGCATGCCGACCGAATCGCAAGCCTCCCGATTCAGCCATAAAATCCGCATGTCCTTGTCGTGGTAGAGGACGAGATCGATCGTGCTGTCCAGGATGACGGATTTTTCCGCTGCCAGGACTTTCAACGCCTCTTCAGCCCGTTTCCGCTCGCCGAGGACCCTTGCCAGCCGGATATTCCTGCAGCTGAGTTCCGCGATCATGGAGGCCAAGCAGGTGTAAAACTCCATGACGTTGTGAATCGTCTCCCTGCTCCAACGGGGCACCCGCTCCAGCGCAGCCAGATATTCCTCTTTGTCGAAGCCGTAGCTCTCGGCCTGCCGCGCGAACGTCTCACGGTCGGGCACTTCGTCCTCAAACAGGAATTGCCCCAGGAAAACACTGGCGATATATTCTCCCCCCACGGTGATCGGGATCGCCATGTCCCACATGTTGTTCTTGCACTTGTAAATCCTGCGATCCCCCTCCCCGTTGCGGGACAGGATGATGTCGCTCTCGATGCAGTTTGCCAGGGTCTGCGGGTGCATGCGGTGGAATTTAGTGCAGATGTCCTGCCAGCCGGCGGCGACAAGGATATTCCCCTTGAGATCGATGAGCGACATGCCGATCTTCGTCAGCTTGTAAAAGCTGTTCATCAGATCCTGGATCGCCTGGAAATCGATGATCCGCCGTATATCCTCGCCGCTGATATCGATGTCCGGGGACAAGAGCGTGTCCAGCTTGGACCGCAGTTCTTCTTCCCGCTCCCTGGCGTTCTCTTCCGCCCGCTTGCGGTCGGTGATGTCCCGGACAACGGCCAGATAGCAGGGTTCTCCCTCCAGTTCAAGGAGACGCAGCGTCAGCAAGATCGAGGCGAGACTGCCGTCCTTGCACTGGAGACGCGTCTCCAGGTCGCGCACCTCGCCGGTTGCCTCCAGGGCTTTGGAAACTTCCTCCCAGAAAACAGGATCGAGCCAGCATCCCAGATGCGCGGTCCATTGGCCGATGATCTCCTCGCGCCGGTACCCGGTCAGCTGTTCGAACGCCCCGTTGGCATCGAGCAGGATGCCGTCGCTGGCCCGTGTCAGGGAGATGGCGTCAGGAAAGAATTGAAACAAGCGGTGGTACTTATCGCTGTCGGATACGGTCCCATGAAGGTTTTTCGAAGAGGTCATAACGGTTCTTCCTTTAGCCGATGCTTTTGCTCAGACCACTGCTGTCCCATACTTGCCTGCGTCCCCTCAGCCTTGCCAGCGGGACCATCGATCCCCCTGCGCTCCTCCTCGAAGCACGCTACATGTCGTTTTCGTCATGTTCGGGTCCCTTGCCGCGAAATGCATCGATGAAAGCCGAGGCCTTGCCCGGATCGAAGGTGTCGAGACGGAGCAACTTGGTCCATGCGGTGAGAATCACCGTTTTTCCCAGCCCCGGCAGTCGGGTGACAATTACTCCGTCCCATTTACCGCTATGCAGTTTTGCCCACCCTTTCAGCTGTCGCAACACAGACGGTGTCGGCTTTTCGTAGTAGATGACAATATCGCCATGCTCCAGCGAGTGCACCAACTTTTCCGGCGCTTGAGGTGTTTTGTAGAAACCCGGCTTGATCGGAACCGGGTCGTGGGGACCCGAGGTGGGCGGAGTCTGGCCATATTCCCACTTTTCACCGGGCTCCAGGTGATATCTGCCTTCAGATGGAAAGGTCTGCACGTCTTCCAGTGCTTTGTCGTCGGCCGGTACTTGCTTTGCAGGTACGGCTTCATGGGCCAGGGCGACGGTCACCGACAAGGTCACCAGTGTCAAGGACAAGATAAGCTTGGATGCCAGGCGGCCCATTCGGAGATGAAGCGAGTCGGCTGCTGATTCAAGCAGTCTAACGGCATCTTTCGCTAACAATGGTGGCATGATATCTCCTTATGGTATCTTCTGCTAACCTGCAATCGGGGTTCGACAACGCCCCCCGCCTGTACTGACGCAGACGTTACCTTCGGGCTTTGCCACTGACATGGCCGATTTCGATTTTCAGCACTTTCGTGGCCTGGCCCTTTTGCTCGATATACAGCTTGCCCTCTTCGATGAAATCAGGGCTGTATTTCTCCAAAAGCCACAGCAAGGCATCATGTCGCTCGGTTCCGCTGACTTCCGAGGCGACGCCAAAGGCAACGGCACTTTCGTACTCAGTGGCAAATTTATCCGGCAAAACCTTGGTGCCGCCAACAACGCAAAAGGAAGCCTTCGCATTATGCTCGATGTTGTCGAGTTTGTGGCCACTGAGAGCGCAGTGGAAATAGATCCCGTCGTTCTTATACACATAACTTAGCGGCACCCCGTAAGGTTGGCCGCCTGCATCGATTGTCGATAAGATGCCGTATTCACCTTTTTCCAGAATTGCTCTTGCCTCTTCGATTGTTATCTCTCTGTCACTTCTTCTGACATTTCGCATTTTAGCTTCCTCTTCCGGTTGGAGCCTGGCGGCAAAGGCCGCTGGAGCCTCTGGTTCACATCAAGTGTTCTTGGCGTATCTCTGCCGCACGAAGCCGATATGATCGCGGAGCACATAAAACTGGTCCGCGAACGACAAGGGCATTTTCATCTTATTCACCTCCGCTTCGATCTCGTCAAGCCGCTTCAGGAGCGAATCCAAATACTTTGACTTACTATTTGACAACATGTAGCCAAGAGGCTACAGTGTGCTCATGGTAGAAATTCGCAAAACCGAACTGTTTGCCAAATGGATTGATAACCTTTGCGACAGGCAAAGGCTCGCGTCCTTGTAAGGATTGAGCGCCTTGCCTCTGGAAACGCAGGGGACGTCAAGCCTGTCGGTGAAGGCATCTCGGAAATGCGGATCGACTACGGCCCCGGTTACCGGGTCTATTTCATAAAACGCGGCAGCGAAGTGATCATTCTCTTAGCCGGTGGCGACAAAGGCAGTCAAGCCAACGATATCAAGACCGCACTCCGCCTTGCACGCAATCTTTAGGAGTTGAAAATGCCAAAAACCGCTACCGGTCGCTATGATGTCGCTGAACACCTCCGGACTCCGGAGGAAATGGCAGCTTATCTTGAAGCAAGTCTCGAAGAGGCCAACGGCGATGCGGCTTTCATCGCCAAGGCTCTTGGCGACATAGCGCGCGCCAAAGGGATGTCTCAGGTTGCGCGCGATGCGGGCCTTTCCCGTGAAAGCCTGTACAAGGCGCTTTCCGGTGAACGAATCCCAGGATTCGATACAATTCTCAAAATCGTTGCGGCACTTGGTCTTAAACTGCACGCCGAAGCCCGGTAAGCCTTTTCAACGTGTCTGGCCGTCTAGCAAAGGCACAGGGGTCGAAAGGCACAGAAAGGCACAGGAAAGGCACAGGGTCGCGTCTGTACAAATTACAAATCAGGCTTTAGAGGTGATGCAAAGCTTCGGGGTATGGCAGAGCAAGTGCAGAAGTTGCTCAAAAAGTAAAATTTACAGACGCGACCCCGATTCCGCCAAGTCAAGCCTCGACCCCACGGGCCGCTCGTTCTGTTATGGGCTGCTCACGTATTGTGCGCCATATATAACTTTTCTCGACAATGCCCATAGAGTGTTGTCAAGCGTGCCGTAATGCTGGAACTCATCAAATTTCGACAGAATTTCTGAAGTTTTATTGTTTTTGACAACTCCCTGAATGCCTATACCAATTGTTCTTTCAGAATATTTTGAGCTGCCCTGCAGAGCTGTCTCAATATTTCCAACCCTGCCAGACACCACATAATCCGCCTTTGTGCAATCGGTCTCTACTATTAGTTTTGTTTCGGCCTCAATCTGCTTTTTAAATACGTCTGGGATTTGATTTCTTATATAGTCGATCGAATCTTGCTTAACATCTATAGGGTTTGATGTTTTAACGCCAGTTGTAGTAAAGGGTTCTATACAAACGGAGCCAGTCCTCCATTTTGCGCATCCAGATAACACGCCTGCAACAATGACAATCAGCACAATCCGTTTCATATCTCCCCCTCTTTGCATATCTCTGATCAACGCCAGGCTGAGCACCGGAGCGTTATGCTATTTCCACTTTCTGTCGGCTCTCATCATCCGCAGAGTGTGCTCCTGCCGTTGGTTGGCAGTTTGCCCTTATTTACTCTTGGCTGATCTCGGCCTATGATCAAACTTCCATCGGCTTATGTGGCCCTCACACTCTTTCACGTACATCTTCCAACTTAATCAACATGATCAACTGAGCTTTGGGCCAATAGGAATCTTATAATTTTATAAGCGTCCCCTTGTCATCGACTTATCAATCCTCCACAAACTCTCACCTGCTTCTATCGGCCTAGCCAGCTAAGTCAGCAGAGCCTTTGGGTCAACACGAATCTTATAATCTTATACGCGTACCTTGTTTCCTCCGTGCAGTTGACCCGTTCGGGCAGCTTTTCCGCCTGTAGATCTGGCCCCTTCAGTTATTTTTCAACCCTTTCTTATTTTTCTTCTTATTGGCATGGTAACATATTTCGGTCAACTCGCCGCCACCGTGGGTGTTCGGATGCAGCTTCAAGAGATACGGTTTTTTCTGTATAGTGGAAAAAATGAGTTTGTCGTTTTTGTCAAAAAGCTTTTCCCCGAAAATTCCCATCGTATATTTGTTGCAATTGACGAATTTTTTTTCAAGCCTATAAGCATAATTCGATACATCGACATCAATACCCTCTACTCTGGCGTCCCCGACTATGGCGTCCAGTGAATACGTATCGGTGGTTTTCGTCCAATATTCGATGTTACCGGACTTGTCACGCCTGAGACTTGCTTTGTCAAACTGTTCTTCGTCATTTCCGTTGGGGAAGGGAGTCCATTCTGATGAGAATGATGTGCTAACCCACATGCAAATAAATAATATTGTGGCAAAAACTTTAGTACACGGCATGATTAAACACATTATAGCTTTACTCATTATGTCCTCAGTCATTTATGGTCACTTAGTATTTATACTTAAGGCTAGTACCTTATCATTTTAGATCATTTAATGATTTTATATGTAAAGTGGTTGTTGGTCTTTGGTGGCGTCAATAAAATGATTCGTTGTAAAAGGCCAGCTTGAACTGTTTTTTTAAATCTCTTGCCAAAAGTGTTCGGACTGCCAACATTTAACCAATCGGAACCGTATAGGGATTTTAGTTCATAAACTCCAACTGGTTTCATGTCTATAATTCCTTGGGCATTTAGTAATTCTACGTTATTCAAACCTTCCATAGATAATATCTCCTTCTGTATTTCCATCGTTCAACGCTAAGCACAGCGGCTTGCCCGCTGTTGCGTCCTGGGCCGCCTTACTCATCAGCTTTTGTCAACTGCCTACTAGTCTCACAACTCTTCGATCCACTTCGTTTAGCTCAATCAGCTCTCATCCAATTTCGGCTGACTTCCTCGAACTCAAAAAACTCCTGCCTACATCGGCTAACCCAGCTCTCACCAGCTTCGCAATACTTCCATTTGCCCAGTGAGCTTCTGCCAACTTTCACTTTCCGAAATTCTGACGATGTTTAGCCAGCGGGAAACCGGTTCAGAGCCGGAGTTGTCAAGATATCAATGCCTGGCCCCATCCTGTAATCTTATATGAATGTACACTCGTCTTTGAAGGAAATCATCCCAATCAAATCGTTGTGGTAGTTTGCTATCCATTTGTATTTGAGTAAAACATTATTGGTGTCTGCAAACTCAACTATTTTTGATTTAATAATCATTCGATGTTCTTCTAGAATTCTCAGACTAGCTTCTTTTTGTATGAAAAATATTTTTCCAAGATAGTTAACAAACCATGGCCCGTCAAAGTCAATTTTATGATATTGATGGGTCTGCAGTGATAAAGTTATTAAGTTAGCATCTTCAATAATTTCATTTGCAATTGCGATACAAGGGTGTTTTGCAGTTTTTTCCAAGCTTACTGCTTCTACTAGGGCTGGACCATAAATAGTATGTTCACTTGCATAATGATAGCCAATAGCAACTCCGCCCCGACAGAATAAGTTCTCTAGAAGTAAACCCAACTGGAATTCAGCAAGTACAGACAGCATACACGCCAGCGCCAAGGGATGGAACTTAAGCGGAAACCAAAAGCATATATTATCGGAGAAAATTCGGTAGTCTAATCCAACATCAATTTGACGAGTGATATTTGCCATAGTCAGTGCATTAGCTATAGCCCTTTCAATTATTGGGATATATTTAATTCCTTTTGGATCACTCTGGATCATAGAACTGAAGCCCAATATATCAACAAATGCAACTATGGACTTATCCGCATATTTATTTTTTGACTTCTCACCATCTATAGTCTGATTTGAATAAAGCATCGAAATCTCTTTGAGGAACACAGAATTTAATGTTGGCGTATTCACAAGTTAACTCCTCTCTCCTGCTCTCTCAACTACGTATTGATAGGTATCCGTATATAAGTGACTTGTCACCTATATACGTAAACAGTGCCGTATATAAGTGAGCTGGCGGTCACCTATATACGTGGCTTCTCTCGTTTTCTATAGCACGAGCCGGTAACCGATATAGGTAACTTGTACTCCGTATCCTTGCCCTGCCGGTTCGGTCTGCTCGCACAATGCCCCGGCCTGCCGCCTACTCCCTCATTATTCGTTCCACCAGTGCCGTGTCATCCCGAATGGCGCCAAAACGGACCCGCCAGACCCGTTCCTCCGGATTCCAGCGCCCCCCGGCAGTTTTCAGCTTCTCCCGCAACGTCGTTTCAGTGTACGGCACGGCAACGGCAACCATGTCTGTGTCCCGGTAGCGGGGCGCCAACCTGGGCCGTCTGTCCACGATGATCTCGGCTGTCGTCAGGTTCTCCCCCGTCCGCTCATCATAACGGTACCGGACACAAACCAACGCAGCTCCAAACTGGGCCACCAGTCGCTTTGTCCCCTTATGTCCCGGCTTCAGGTGGCCATACGCCTTCATCTCCTTAAGCATGATTCCCTCTTCATTATCCATGGAATACTCTCCAGCTATATTCTCTTGGCGGATTCCAGGATCACGTCACCGAAACCCATACTGTACGATGCCCTTATGGTGATTGGGGTTCGCAGCGGCACCTCGGTTATGTACAATAGCTTCGCGTCCTCTTCATCCTCAGGGGAAAAGGGGGCGCCAGGTTCAGAATGCAGGAAAAAGTCACCTGATAATACGCCGCATTCAGGGCAGCGTTTGCCCGTCTACTCCTACGAGGCTCGCCAACGGCTCTGGATGTTAAAATTCGCCCAATAAGATCGCACTATATTATGTGTCCTAATCCAAGTCAAAGGGAATGAGCGTCCTGAAGGGAAGGACGAAACGGTAACGCCTGCCGGTTGACCCGCATCAGGTGGTCATTTGCCATCACATATATTGCACTGACGCAACACATTGTGTAGAATGCAACTCTATGGATGCGACCCTCGTCTTCGCCAGAAAAGAAGTTTATGGTTCAGGATTGATAGTCGAGGCTGTCATCTGGCAGTTGCCTGAACGGACTGGTGAGCGCCCCCATGGCCTTAAATATCGCCTTTATTGCGGTCGCAGCGGCCAATGCATCGTGCGCTATGACAACGAAACCGGCAAAGGTGACCACGTTCACTATGGCGACACTGAGAAGCCTTACCACTTTTCATCATTTCAACGTCTCATCCGGGATTTTTATAGTGACATAGAACGACTGACGGGAGAACGTCCATGACTAAAGCTATAATCGGCATAGCAAACTTCAGAGAAACCGAACGTAATTTACTGGCTGTTGCTGCACGTATAGACAAAGGTGAACGACTTCCTAACGCTGACTATCAATTGAATTTTGCCTCTGCGTCGCAACTTTTTACCGAACTCACTCCCAAAAGACTGGAGCTTCTTGATACGTTAAAAAGAACAGGCCCACAGTCGGTTTACCGGCTTGCAAAGACCCTGCGACGTAATTACAGCAATGTGCATGGTTCAGTCGTGAGTTTAATAGAATTGGGTCTAATTGCTAAGGACGCAAATGATAAGGTTTATGTCCCTTGGGACGACGTCGAAATACATGTTTCTCTTTCAGGGTCAATAGCTGCGTAAACAGGAACCAGTTTGGCGGCCTACCGTGGACCCCAACTGGAATCTGTGCTATTAGTTTCCTGCCATGACACCAGGCGAACTTCTTTTCTTCATGAGGTGACTGGAATGTACGAAGAGATGTATGAAGAGAGCATGAAGGCTGATGCGGTATTATTCGAACTGCCGAAGTGGATCTCGTGCGCGCCTTTCGAGGAATTCCTCGGGATGCGGATCGAGGAGGCTAAGGACGGACGGGCGGTACTGTCCATGCCTTTCAAACTGAAGCTGGCTCAGGGGAAGGGGCTGATGCACGGGGGAGCGGTCACCGCCCTCGCCGACACGGCGGTTGCGATTGCGATCAAGAGTATCGTGCCGGAAGGTACTGACTTCGTGACGGTGGAACTGAACCTGAAGTTCCTGGCGGCGGTAAAGGAAGGGACGGTCCGCGCCGAGGCCAGGGCCATTCCGCAAAACGAAAGGAAAATTGCCGGTGAAGCGGACATCTTCAACGGCGAGACGAAAGTCGCTGAGTTCCGCGCTTTCTTTATCATCAAGAGAAAAGCCTGACTGTAACTACCTCGCTGCCTCACCAAATCCCATCCCTGCATAACTCCTGCGCTGACAGACACTGCGACAATCGATTGCTCACCCGTCCACCTTGTCCCCTTTAAGGGGTCGGCCGTTGTGCGTCCGTAAAGAGAACCGGACGCGGGAGCGTCCCTGCAATGTGTTCCCACGCTGGAGCGTAGGAACAATTAAATACTTGATTCATCTGCATGCAGTCCTCACCCATCCCCCTCCTGACCTCCCCCTTGAAGGGGGAGGGACGCCAAATGCAACGGACGCTGCCATTTTTGTGCCGCAGTGTTGACAGCATTACAATCCACGATAGATTTAGTAATCCTAATTATACTAACCTAACTATTTTATTCATCTCACCGCCTTACACACATTCATTAGATGACCCGCGTGGTTTCCACCACGCGACATAGCTAGGCTGCAACCGGACTTCGCCGATAATGCTGCATTTGTCCAGAGTCGACCATCTACCCGGCCGAATCGGCCGATGAACCCAGAGAACTGTTCATGATCTCACACGCCCTGACCATTATAATTAACGAGCTAAACAAGCACCTGAACGACGTGTACGGGGTAACCGATACGGCCCGCCTGGGGAACATCTCGGATATCTTCGCCACGGGCTCCGGCGGAGGCTCCGTCTCCAGGGACTTCCTCTATCTTTCGGCCGTGAACCTCAAGGAAGAGAAAACGCTGAAGAACGTCCCCAATTACGTGAGAAACGACGTCACCCTCAAGGCGAGCTTTGAAAACCCGCCAGTGTTCATAAATTTCCTCGTCCTGATGACGGCCACTCACACCGATTACACCAACGCGCTCTCGGTGCTGTCGAGGGCGATTCGCTTCTTCCAGTTCAAGAATCTCTTCACCGAGGACAACGTCGACCCGGCATCCATCACGACCTCGCGTGTCCCCATCAACCCGTTAGACCAGTTGGAGACTTTCAAGCTGATCTTCGAGATCTACTCCCCTACCCTGGAGGAAGTGAATCACCTTTGGGGGACGCTGGGCGGGAAACAGTATCCCTTCGTCCTGTACGTGATGAGGATGCTGGACCTGAAGTTCAGGTTCGTCGAGAGAGAGGAACCGCTTATCCAGGAGATAGTACGGAACATTCATCACAAGCCTGCGGTCAGTTAGACAATCAAATCAACCAAAACCATTTGCCACAGAGAAAATCTGAGAACGTCTCTTAGGGGTAAACCAAAATCCTTGCTTCGGTTTGCTTCGATTTTCTCTGTGCCTCTGTGGCTAACGGTTTCAAATGTACAAGGAGGGAAACACTATGGCCACACTGTACAAGACACCTGGAGTCTACATCGAAGAGATCCCCAAGTTCCCTCCTTCCATTGCTCCGGTCGAGACGGCCATACCGGCTTTCATCGGCTACACCGAAAAGGCGGACGACCAGACTCCAGGGGACCTGACCCTGAAGCCGACTCGGATCTCCTCGCTGGTCGAGTACGAGAAGTATTTCGGCGGACCGCAGAAAGAGGAAGTGGTCAACGTCGCCGTCGAGGAAACGCAGGAAGGCGGCGTGACGGTGGCGCTGAAGGCAACCGCCACGGTCCCGGAAGGAACGCGCTCGAAACACATCATGTACTACGCTCTGCAACTGTTCTTCGCCAACGGCGGCGGACCCTGCTACATCGTCTCGGTTGCCCCCTACCTCGGGACTTTCGGCAGCGTCCCCGCACAATCCGACTTGAAGAACGGCCTCGACACGCTGGTCAAGAAGGACGAGCCGACGCTGATCGTTTTCCCGGAGGCGCAGAGTCTAACCATAGGTAATTTCAAACTACTTCTTGACGAGGCGCTCGCCCAGTGCGCCGAGTTGAAGGACCGCTTCGTCATCATGGATGTCCACGGCGACACCATCTCCATGTCGGACCCCAATGCGAACCTGCTCAACGCTATTGGTAAATTCAGGAACCAGGGCATCACCATCAAGAACCTGAAATACGGCGCAGCCTACGCTCCTAACATCGACACCGTCCTGGATTTCGCCTACGACGAGACCAAGGCCGACGTTGTGATAACCACCAACGGCGTCGCGGCTCCCGCTGTGAAGCTGGACACGCTGAAAGCGTCGAACAACCGCGTCTACGAGCAGGCGAAGGCGGCAATCGGTGACGCCGCATGCAGGATGCCTCCCTCCCCAGCCATGGCCGGGATTTACGCCGCCGTCGACAACAGCCGCGGCGTCTGGAAGGCGCCTGCCAACATCGGAGTCAGCGCCGTGATCCAGCCGAGCATCGACTTCTCGAACGTCGAGCAGGATCAGATGAACGTGGACCCCGTGGCGGGCCTGTCGATCAACGCCATCCGCGCCTTCACCGGCAAGGGGACGCTGGTCTGGGGAGCGCGCACGCTCGCCGGCAACGACAACGAGTGGCGCTACGTCAACGTGCGCCGGCTTTTCAACTTCATCGAGGAGTCGTGCAAGAAGGCGACGGAGCCGTTCGTCTTCGAACCGAACGACGCCAACACCTGGGTGCGCGTGCAGGGGATGGTGGAGAACTTCCTGTCGGTGCTCTGGAGACAGGGTGCGCTGCAAGGGGTCAAGCCGGAGCATGCCTATTTCGTCGCAGTCGGACTCGGCAAGACCATGACCGCGCTCGACATCCTCGAAGGTCGCATGATCATCGAGGTCGGCCTGGCGGCGGTTCGCCCGGCGGAATTCATCATATTCAGGTTCTCCCACAAGATGGCGGAATCGTAATCCTGAAAATCTCACATGGCGGGTTTTTCACCCATCCCCACCCTGTCCCTCCCCTTGAAGGGGAGGGAACGTAAGGCCGGGATTTCGGATGTTACTCAGAAAAACCGTGCAACTGCACACTAGATAAAGGAGAACGACATGGCGCAAGAGTACCCATTACCGCGATTCCATTTCCAGGTCGATTGGGGCGGGGCCAAGATCAGCTTCACGGAGGTCACGGGCCTTGTCATGGAGCGAGAGAAGATAGAGTACAGGCACAGCGACAGCAAGGATTTCTCGAAGATCGCCTCGCCGGGACTGTACAAGATCAGCAACATCATCATGAAGCGCGGCAAGTTCGAGGGGGACTTCGACTACAACAAGTGGCTGGACGACATCGCCAACGAGCGGGTCGAGGGGCGGCGCGACGTGATCATCCGTCTGCTGAACGAGAAGCATCAGCCGGTGGCTGCCTGGGCGGCGACGCGCTGCTTCCCGGTGAAGGTGAGCGCCCCGGACCTCAAGTCCGACGCCAACGAGGCCGCCATCGAGACGCTTGAAGTGGCCCACGAAGGGCTGAGACTGATGAAGGTCTAAGGGCTACGTCATGACCGACTATTACCCGCCGTGGGGATTCTACTACAGGGTCGAATTCGGCATCAGCAAGAACAAGAACGACGCCCGGTTTCAGGTGGTGTCTGGATTGTCGGTCGAATACGACACGGAGGATTACCGGGAGGGAGGCGAGAACCGGTTCGTCCACAAGCTTCCCGTGCGGACCAAGTACGCCGACCTCGTCATGAAGCGCGGCATGCTGACCGGGTCCGAGGTGATCGACTGGTTCCTTGCCGCTTTCAGGGATCGGGAGTTCAAGCCGACCGACCTGAACGTGATCCTGATGAACGAGAAGAGCGAGCCGCTGCGGACCTGGAAGGTGGCCGGCGCCATACCCAGGAAGTGGTCGGTGAGCGATTTGAATGCGAACGAGAACTCGTTTCTCATCGAGACGATGGAGCTGACGTATCGGTATTTTACGGTGCAGTGATAAGCATTTAAACCTTTAAGCCTTTATCGCAGAGAACGCGGAGTACCGCGGAGAACGCAGAGAAAGACGAACCTTTAAACGGGTTTAAAAACCTTAGGATTTCCCCGCGTTCTCGGCACGCAGTCTCAGCGTTCTCAGCGTAACAGCTTTTCTAGGGTTCCCTCAGAGCTAACAGGCACCCTCACCCCTGCCCTCTCCCGGCGGGCGAGGGAGAGTTGACGCAATGTGGGGAAAGGAGAGGGTAAAGTGACGGAGCCGCTATGCCACTGGAGATCAAAGAGTTGCATATCAAGGTGGCGGTGACTTCCGGGCCTCCGAAACCTCCTGCTGCCTCCGGCGACGGCGACGCGAGGGACGCCATCGTGGCTGAGTGCGTCGAACAGGTGATGCACATCCTGCGGAACAAGACGGAGCGCTGATGGCCGACAACGGCAAACTGGAAAAATTGCTGATCCTTGCTTTCGAGAGCTCCGAGGACGCGGAACGCGGAACCAGGAAGGAGGCGAAGGAGTCCTTCGAGTCCCTGATCAACCCGGAGTCGTACACCCTGGAATACAAGGTGAAGACGTCGGACGGACAGGGCCAGGGGACCAGCGGCGCACAGGCGAAGTTCGAGTACACGCTCCCCGAGGAGCTGACCTTCGAGTTCCTCTTCGACAACACGGGGATCATCGACGGCAAACCGAACAAGGACGGCGTGGCCGACGAGGTGGACCGCTTCCGCAAGATGCTGACCGAATACAAGGGGAACTCCCACGAGCCGTACCACCTGAAGCTCGTCTGGGGGAACCTCGTCTTCACCGGAAGGGCGATCGAACTCTCCCTCACGCACAAGCTGTTCAACTCGGACGGCAAGCCGATCCGCACCGTTGCCAAGGTTAAGTTCAAGAAGAGCGTCGAGGATAAGAAGCGGGCCCGGAAGGAGAACAAGTCCTCCGTCGACCTGACGCACCTGCGCAAGGTCAAGGGGGGCGACACGCTGCCGCTTCTTTGCTACCGCATCTACGGGGATCCGAAGTACTACCTCCAGGTGGCACGCGTGAACGGGCTGACCAATTTCCGCGTGCTCAAGCCGGGGACGGACCTGGTGTTCCCGCCCATCGACAAGAAGGCGGGGGCATTGTGAGCAGCGAATCGACCATCCCTACCCCAGCCACACCGGACGTCTGCACGGTCGCGGTGATGGTCGACGGCGCGGAGATTCCGGGCGAGTTCCATGTCCTCTCCCTCGCGGTCAGCAAGGAAGTGAACCGGATCCCGTCCGCGACCCTAACGCTGCGCGACGGCGAGGCGTCGAAGGCGACCTTTCTCGCCAGCAACAGCGACTTTTTCATCCCGGGCAAAAAGATCGAGATACGGCTCGGATACCGCTCGCAGAACGACCCGGTGTTCAAGGGGATCGTGGTGAAGCACGGCATCAGCATCCGCAAGAGCGGGAGCGTGCTGAGCATCGAGTGTCGTGACGAGGCGGTGAAGATGAGCTGCGGCGAAAGAAGCCGCTACTTCACCGACATGAAAGACAGCGACATCATGGAGCAGATCCTCGACTCGTACAAGCTCGGCAAGGACGTGAAGGCTACGAAGCCGGACCTGAAGGAGGTCACGCAGTTCAACTCCACCGACTGGGATTTCCTCCTCTGCCGCGCCGAGGCGAACGGGCAGGTGGTGATCGCCAGCGACGGCAAGGTGACTGTGACCACGCCCGCCTCCGGCGACGAGCCGATACTCACCGTCGGTTTCGGCAGCACGCTGCTGGAACTGGACGCGGAGATAGACGCCCGCAGGCAGAGCAAGGGGATCGTGGCCCGGAGCTGGAGCGCCACTGACCAGGACGTGCTGGAAGCGGAGGCGAAAGAGCCCCCCAAATCGGAGGCGGGCAATATCGCGCCGGCCACCCTGGCCGATGTCATCGGGGGGGAAGCGCACCAGATGAGGCACGGCGGCAGGCTGACGCAGCCCGAGTTGCAGGCGTGGGCGGACGGCAGGCTCCTGAAGGAGCGACTGGCGAAGGTGAGAGGCAGGGCCAAGTTCCAGGGATTCGCCGGGGTGACGCCGGGAAAGATCATAGAGGTGACGGGGATAGGCGAGCGCTTCGCCGGGAAGCTCTACGTCTCGGGCGTGCGCCACGAGGTGAACAACGGGAACTGGAAAACCGACGTGCAGTTCGGGCTGAGCACGGAGACCTTCGCGCAGGCGTACGACCTTCGTCCCATGCCGGCGGAGGGGTTGCTGCCGGCGGTAAGCGGCCTGCAGATGGGCGTGGTCACCGTGCTGGAGAAGGATCCCCTGGGAGAGGACCGGATCAAGGTGCGGCTGCCGCTGGTGAGCAAGAAGGAAGAAGGGGTCTGGGCGCGCCTGGCCACGCTGGACGCGGGGAAGCAGCGCGGCACCTTTTTCCGTCCCGAGCTCGGAGACGAGGTTGTGATCGGGTTTCTGTGGGACGATCCGCGGCATCCGGTGGTGCTCGGCATGTGCCACAGTAGCGCCAAGCCGGCGCCGGAGGCGGCAAAGAACAAGAACCACCGCAAGGGGTTTGTCAGCCGGGAAAAGCTGAAGTTCATCTTCGACGACCAGAAGAAGGTCGTGCTGCTGGAGACGCCAGGTGGCAACAGGGTGACGCTGTCCGAGGAAGCCAAGGGGATAGTCATCAAGGATCAGAATGGCAACAAGATCACCATGGACAAGGAAGGGATAAAGATAGAGAGCAGCAAGAACCTGACGCTGAAGGCGGCCAAGGACATCAGGATCGAGAGCGGCGCCAACCTGGACGTGAAGGCGCAGGCGTCGCTGACGGCCGCGGGATCGACCAGCGCGGAGATCTCCGGCGCCAGCACCACGGTGAAGGGGAGCGCGAAGACCGTGATACAGGGCGGCATCGTGCAGATCAATTAACTCCGTTATTGCTTTCCTTAACGCCAACTCCCCCTCGCCCTCCGGGAGAGGGTCGGGGTGAGGGAGGCTTTCTGGTCACTAACTGGGCCGCGGATTGCCTTCGTGGCTACGCCCTCACCCGGCCTTCGGCCACCCTCTCCCGGAGGGCGAGGGGATTGGTGGAAGATCATTTCCTGGTTCCCAAGCTCCAGCTTGGGAACCGAACGGGCCGCAAAGCTCCAGCTTTGCATTTTGAGGAAGCGAAGCTTCGGGTTGCAGTGCGTTCCCAAGCAGGAGCTTGGGAACGAGCGGAAAAACCGGACGCGGGAGCGTCCTGGGACGTGTCCCCACGCTGGAGCGTAGGAACAATGTAAAGGTCTAAGGACAACCCGTTGCGCTGGCGGATTCACTTCGTGGCAACGCCCTCACCCGGCCTTCGGCCACCCTCTCCCGGAGGGCGAGGGTAACAAGAAACAGTCTTCCGCCCACCCTCCCTCGCCCTCCGGGAGAGGGCCGGGGTGAGGGAAGGTCTTTGAGGGTGAGCTAGGCAACGGCAGTAGCTACAAAGGGGATCTTTATGCTTCCGGCTGCTCGCATTACGGATTTGATCGTCAGCACGGCGACGTCTGGGGTTCCCACTCCGATCATCCCGCCGGGGGCGCTGACTGTGCTGATCGGCGGACTCCCCGCGGCACGGGTCGGCGACAGCTGCGGCGCCGACGTGATCGTGAAGGGGTCGGCGACGGTCTTTATCGGCGGGATGCCGGCCGCCAGAATCGCGGATCTGACCGCGGGGGGCGGCGTGGTCTTGCCCCCGGGGGCGCTGACCGTCCTGATCGGAGGGTGACTCTTCATGGAACGTGACTTCCTCGGTCGCGGGTGGTCCTTCCCCCCGACCTTCGACAACGCCCTCCCCGGCGTGAAGATGCTGGAGCAGGAGGAGGACATCGTCGCGAGCCTCCAGGCGCTGATGACCACCGCCCAGGGGGAGCGCGTCATGCTGCCGCAGTACGGCTGCAACATGGACGAGCTGGTCTTCGAAAGCCTCGACACCAGGATGAAGACGCTGATGGCGGACAAGATCGAGACGGCCATCCTGTACCACGAGCCGCGCATCGATCTCGAGAACGTCTTCCTGGACGATACCCGCGAACTGGAAGGGGTGGTCCTGATCAACGTCGTCTACCGAGTCAGATCGACCAACTCCCGTTTCAATTTCGTTTTCCCCTACTACAAGCTCGAAGGCACGGACGTGAACATCGCGGCGACGGTGAACCTCCTGCCGGAGAACGATTAGGTTTCCCTATGAGCTCTTCCACCGACTGCACACAGAACAGGGACGCGCTGAGGCTGGTCCGCGAAGGGACCAGCCAGGAGCAGCGGCTTGTCCCGGCGCTCGATCCGTCCTACGCGCCGGTGGACGGGCGGAGCGTCGCGCACGGGATGCTGTTCGGCCAGGCTTACTGCGCGTTTCTCAAATACTTCAACATGGACAACGTAGAGGACGGCGTCTGGAAGCCGTTCTTCGACAGGGACGTCTCGGTGCAACTGGCCGTGGCGGCCGTCCAGGACGTGGAATATTACAAGAGCCAGGTGAAGGGGTTCTTCGACTTCCTGAGGGATCTCGGCGCGGGCTCGGATGAGACGGAGGCCAGGAAGAATCTCGGCTATCTCTTCGGCAGCGCCGGCACCCTCGCCAGGGAACTGGATCGCCTGAAGGAAGGGCTGCCGCCGGATATCGCGCTTAAGTCGGTGCTGCGGAACCTGATCACCGGCGGCCTCGCTCCGGCGTTCGGGAAGCTCGTCGCCTACTACAAGGCGGACCTCGCCATCCTCCCCGAGGCGGACCGGCTGATCGCCGACGTCGAGCCGGGACTGGTGATCCTGGCAAGCCCCACCGTCCCCTTCAGCGCCGTCTACCAGGCGGGCCTCTCCAAGGACTGGATCACGGACGGCTCCGCCGACTGGAACGCCTACACCACCGCCATCGCGGCCGATCCCTCCGCCTACGGCTCCGCGCTCGGCGTCAACGCCCGCATCAACCACATCGCCACCCACAACCTCTTCACCTCGATATTCGACCAGTTGCTGAAGGTCTATGCCCGGACCGTGAGCGAGGGGAGCCGCGCCTTAGAGGCGACGCTGACCGACCGCGACGACCACGAACCGCACTACGCCCTCTTCCTCGCCTTCCTGCGCCTCTTCAGCTACGCCCGCACCGAGCTGAACACCCTCACCGGACGCCACCTCGACTTCTACTACCGGGAGGTGCTGAGGCTCAGGGAAAAGAGCGCGCAGCCGGGGCACGCGCACCTTCTGGTGGAACTGGCGAAGCGCGCCCCCACCCACCTGCTGGTGAAGGGTGAACTCTTCAAGGCGGGAAAGGACGGTCTGGGCAAGGACGCGTTCTTTGCCAACGACCGGGATTTCGTGGCGAACCAGGCGCAGGTGGCCGGATTGAAGAGCGTGTACCGGCACGGCGACGAAAAGGTCGGCGCCGACGCGCCAAGCGATTCTCACCAGGGAAGGGTCTTCGCCTCGCCGGTCGCCAACTCCGCCGACGGCCTGGGGGGGGAACTCACCAGCGAGGACAAGTCCTGGCATCCCTTCCACAACAAGCGGTACAAGGACGGGGTGCTGGACAAGATAGACATGCCGCGGGCGGAGATCGGTTTCGCCATCGCCTCGCACCACCTGTTCCTGGCCCAGGGAGACCGGAGCGTCACGGCCGTCTTCAAGCTGCAGTCGCCGCTGGCCGGCTACTTCAATAGCGGCGTGACCTGCTCGTTCACCTCCGGAAAGGGGTGGATCACCAAGGAGGCGACCACATTCGTCGGCGACGGCAACGTGCTGCTGCTCAAGATCCGGCTGGACGGGACCGACCCCGCCGTCGTCCCCTATTCCGCAGAGATCCACGGCTACAACTTCACCACGGACCTCCCCGTCATGCTGGTGAAGCTGAAGCAGTCGGAAAATACGAAGTACCTCTATCCCAACCTGGAGCAGGTGCGGATATCGTCGATAGACCTGACGGTGGACGTGAAGCAGTTGAAAATGGGGGCTCTCTCCAACGACTTCGGGCCGGTCAATCCCTCCAAGCCGTTCCAGCCCTTCGGCGCCAGCCCGGTCAAGAACGGCGCGTTCGTCATCGGCTCGAAGGAACTGTTCCAGAAGAACTTGACCTCCGCCGCGGCCAACGTGCAGTGGCAAAGCTCCCCCGCCCCTTTCGGCGGCAAATCCGTCAACGCGGTAACCGAGTACCTGCAGGGTGGTGTCTGGCACCAGTATCCCGGCAACGTCCAGACGAGCGTCACCGGGACCGCTTTCGCGCTCCTCGGGGCGAACCCCTCACCGGACGCGGCGCCGTTTGCCGATGCCCCGGACCCGGCGGAGAACGAGCAGTACCAGAGTTCGGCGAGAAACGGTTTCGTCCGGCTGAGGCTGGACAACGACTTCGGGCAGAGCGAGTACGAGCAGGCGCTCATCGACTACATCAAGCGCGTCACCAACGCCGACCCCAACGACGACGGCACGAAGCCCGTCCCCCCTGCCGGCCCCTTCGTGACCGAGCTGACGCTGGATTACAGCTCCAAGCAGACCATAGCGCTGAATGCGGCGAACCAGGCGGGGTTCGAGGCTCGGCAGGCCCGTTACTTCCACCTGGCGCCCTTCGGTGCGGCCGAGCAGCATCCCTACCTGAAGCCGATCGAGGATTTCACCGACCCGTCCATCTACCTCCTGCCGCAGTTGAGGCACGTGAACCGCGACGACCCGAAGACCCCGCAGAAGCAGCCGGTCCCCCACGAGGCCGAATTGTACATTGGGGTCACCGACCTGGTCCCCCCCCAGAACCTCGCCCTCCTGTTCCAGGTCGCCGACGGCACGGCGGACCCGCTTTCCACCAAGCCGGTCCCGCACATCAACTGGAGCTACCTGCGCGATAACGAGTGGATCCCCTTCGCCAAGGACGGCGTGGTGGATGGGACGGGGGAGTTGCTGAATTCCGGGATCGTCACCTTCTCCGTGCCGCGCGACGCGAGCAGCGACAACACCGTCCTTCCGGCCGAGATGCACTGGATCCGTGGGGCGGTGGCGGAGAAGAGCGATTCCGTCTGCCGCCTGATCATGGTGGCGGCGCAGGCGCTTTCGGCCACCTTCAGCAACCGCGACAACGACCCGGCCTTCATGGCGAAGACGCTCCCGCCCGGCGCCATAGCCAAGCTGGACACGCCCGACGCCGACGTGAAGAAGATCAGCCAGCCCTTCGCCGGGTTCGGCGGGAAGGGAAAGGAAGCGCCGACCGCCTTCTACACGCGGATAGCCGAGAGGCTGCGGCACAAGGACCGGGCCATCGCCCAGTGGGATTACGAACGGCTGGTGCTTGAGGCGTTCCCGCGGATCTACCGGGCCAAGTGCCTGAACCACACGCAGTACGAGCCGGACGAGACCGGCGCGGGGATCTACCGCGAGCTCGCCCCCGGCCACGTCACCGTGGTCACCATCCCCGACCAGCAGTTCCACAACCTGCGCGACCCGTTCAGGCCCTGCACCAGCCTCGGGGTGTTGCAGGAGATCGACTCCTTCCTGCGCAAGCGCCTCTCCTGTTTCGTGACGCTGCACGTCAAGAACCCGCAGTACGAGGAGGTGCAGGTAAAGTGCAAGATCCGCTTCCTGAAAGGTGTGGATGAGGGCTTTTACCTGGGGAAGGTGAAGGAGGCGATCACCCGCTTCCTCGCCCCCTGGGCCTTCCCCGGCGGCGGGAGCCCGACCTTCGGCGGCAGGATCCTGAAGTCGGTGCTGATCGATTTCGTGGAGGAACTCCCATACGTCGACTGCGTCACCGATTTCCGCCTCTTCCATACCTTCGACGACGACAACGGCATGCGGCAAACGGAGGAGGCGGACGAGGTGACGGGCTCCAAGGCGGTCTCCATCCTGGTCTCGGCGAGAAAGCATGTCGTGGAAGCCATCAACCCCGCGGAAGAAGACGCTCCGTGGGAAAGGTGCCGGTGCGAAGCATGACCCAGTCCTCCCCCACCATAGAGAAGCAGCCGAAGCTGACGCCGGCGGAGGATTTCTACCGTCTGCGCAAGGACGGGATCGGCTTCATCGAGCAGATGGGAAGCAGCCTCTGGACCGATTACAACGAGAGCGATTCCGGCATCGCCATCCACGAGGCCCTCTGCTACGCCATCACCGATCTCGCCTACCGGATCGGCTGGGACATCGCGGACCTGCTGACCGCCTCGCCCCCCGCGCCGGTCGCCAATCCCTACCCGGACCAGACCTTCTTCCAGGCGAGGGAGATACTGACCGTCAACCCGTGGACGCCGGAGGACTTCAGCCGGCTCCTCATCGACCTCGACACGGTGCGCAACGCCTGGGTCTTCTGCAAAGAGTGCGTCTGCGAGACCTCGTGGTACGCCTGGTGCGACAAGGAGCAGGGGCTCGTTCTCTCCTACCAGCCGCCGGACCTCCACCTCGGGGTGAGGGAATCAATCGCGGCAGGAATGCCGCTCCTACATGAGACGTCGGACGTCCCCCTCGCCCTCCGGGAGAGGGCCGGGGTGAGGGCGCCGGTCGCGGCAGGAACGTCGGAACCCATCGCGGCAGGAATGCCGCTCCTACATGCGGGTGTCAGAGAGGTCTGGCCGCTGGGGCTTTACGAGGCGCTGCTGGAGCTGGAGAGCGATCCGGACACGGGGGACCTGAACGACCGGAAGATCGAGGCGAAATCGCTCTTCGAGGACGCGGGGGGGACGCATCCCGTGACGGTGGAGCTCCGCTTCCGGGAGGCCGCGCTCTCCGACCGCGAAGAGTGGTCCCGGTTCCTCGACACCGACGACGCCTTCGCGCAGCGTAACGGCCAGTCCTTCAACCTGAAGCTCATCCGCCTCGGCGCGACCAAAAACTACGACGTCCTGAGCGACCCGAACCTGGACGACGCGGGGCGGGACAGCTACCTGCACGGACACTGGCGCAACATCTTCTTCCTCACCTTCGAGATCGAGCTGCTCCCCTCCGGACTGAAGATCGTGCTGCGCGACGCGGCCTTGCGGCTCTTCGGCAGCACCGCGTCGAGGGACGCCGTCACCGTCGGGGAACTTAAAGCGTTCCTCGAAGAGCGCGCACCGAACGGCCTGATCCAGCGTTACCGCAGGAAGGAGAGGCAAAAGGCCGCCGCCGTGGATAGCGCCAAGACAGCGCTGTCGTCGCACCGCAACCTGGACGAGGATTTCTGCCGGGTGAAGGTGATCGGGATCGAGGAGGTCGCCGTCTGCGCCGACGTCGAGGTGACGCCGGAGGCGGACATCGAGCGGGTGCAGGCGCAGATCTGGTTCGAGATGGAGAACTACTTCAACCCGCCGGTCCCCTTCTACTCGCTCCAGGAGATGATGGACCAGGGCATCCCGGTCGAGGAGATCTTCAACGGCCCGGAGCTGGAGAGCGGCTTCCTGAAAAGCGCGGACCTGGCCGCCGCCTCGCTGAAGCCGGTCCTGTGCGTTTCGGACCTGATCAACAGGCTGATGGAGATCGAGGGGGTCATCGCGGTCAACCAGCTGCAGATGACCAAGTACGACGCCGAGGGGAACGTGGTGAAGGGGGCCGCCGACCCGACCTGGACCGCCGACGGCAAACCTGTCTTCGACCCGAACAAGGTCAACGCCTCGTGGCTCCTCTACCTGGCGAAACAGCACCAGCCGAGACTGTACCGAAACGCCTCGCGCTTTCTCTTCTACAAGAACGGGCTCCCCTTCCTCCCGAGGATGGACGAGGCGCTCGACACCCTCACCCAGTTGCGCGGCGAGGCGGAGCGCTCGAAGATACGGAACGCGCCGAAGGACCTCCCCGCCCCTGTCGGCAAGAACCGGCAGATCGAGGATTACTTCCCGGTCCAGTACGGCTTCCCGCTCACCTACGGCATCGGCCCGGACCAGCTCCCCTCGCACGCCTCGGCGCCGCGCCGGGCGCAGGCGAGGCAGTTGAAGGCATACCTGATGGTCTTCGAGCAGATCCTCGGCAACGCCTTCGCCCAGCTCGCCCATGTCGCGGATCTCTTCTCCCTGGACACCGGCGTGAGCCGCACCTATTTCGTCAAAAAGTTCACCGAGGATCTGATCCAGGGATACGCCGACCTGGTCAAGGTCGAGCTGGACCAGGCGAAGCTGGAGGCGATGGCGGAGACGCCGCAGGAGTTCCTGCAGCGCCGCAACCGTTTTCTGGACCACCTGCTGGCGCGCTTCGGCGAGCAGTACACCGAGTTCACCATCCTGCTGTCGAAGCTCCTGGGGCAGAAGGTGGCGCTGGACCGCCTGATCAAGGACAAGATCGCCTTCCTCAAGGCCTACCCGCAGGTGAGCCACGACCGCGGCAAGGCCTTCGACTACCGGCACAACCCCTGCGCCCCCGACAACCAGGCCGGCGTGGCGAAGCGGATCGCCCTGCTCCTCGGGGACCCGGACCAGCGGATGATCGTGGTGGAGCACCTGCTTCTGCGTCCCAAGTTCCCGGGGGACGCGCTCTACCCCGCCTGCACCGAGGGGGCCTGCGCCACCTGCGGGGCGGAGGACCCGTACTCCTTCCGGCTCACCTTCGTCATGCCCGGTTGGACCGAACCATTCAACACCGACCTGCAGATGCGCGACTTCGCCGACCGCACCATCAGGGAAGAGATTCCGGCGCACCTGGTCGGCAAGATCTGCTGGGTCGGCAACGACGGCTTTGTCGAGGACCTTTGCGAGCCGGTGGTGACCGAGCTGGCGCTCCTGCTGGAAGAGAAAGGGAAGACCGCGGGCGGGGTCAGGCCGACGCACGACGAGGCCTGCACATGCGCGGCGGCGATCTACCCCGCCTTCTCCGCCGTGTTCAAGCAGTGGTACCAGGACAACATGCTGGAGCACCTGCACCCCGACGCCCTGGAGATGCAGTTGGAGGTGGAGTTCAGCACCAAGATCCAGCCGGGGACGATAAGCTGCGCGGTATCGCTCACTGACGACTTTCCCCTCTGGAGCGAGGTGATAACGGTGATGGTGCAGTATTTCACCGGGATCGCGCTGCACGGATTCCAGTTCGATCGCTTCCAGGCGGCCTGGTGCAAGTGGCTGGAGGTCAACGCCCCCTTCGACTGGACCGAGGAGCGCCTGCAGGAGCGGGTGGAGGAGATCCTGGCGCAGAACCTGGCGGCCGCCTCCGACGCCAGGCACACGAAGGAGTTCCTGCTCTGCACATGCGCCCACAGGATCGTCAACGCCTACGGCAGCGAGTTCTACGACTGGATGGAGGGGCTGTTCCGGTCCGGTAACTTCAGCGTCGACATCGCCCTCCCCACCTTCCCGGTCGACCTCTCCTCCTGCGCGGGGCTCACCTTCCAGGGGGGGACGGAGGACAGGATCAGGGCGCTCCTGGAGGACCGGTACGGCGCCTACAGGGAGGTCTCCTATCGTCTCTGGGTGGTGGTCGGCCTGCTTAGCGACCTCAGCAACACTTACCCGGCCGCAACGCTGCACGACTGCGACGAAGGCAACGATAAAAACCCGGTACGCCTGGGGAAAACAGCTTTAGGAAGCTGACGGAGTGCTCTGCCATGAAACCTTCACAAGATAATTTCCCCGTCTTCGAGGCAAACCAGGTGCTCTCCTTTTCGCACCTCAACCAGGTTTTCAACTACCTGGACGAGCAGGAGCGCCTGACCCGCGCCGACCTCATCGGCATCGGCATCGTCTGCGGCCTCGAGATCGCCCTCACGCAAAGCCCCGAAGGCGGCAGCGCCATCAAGCTCTCCAAGGGGTGCGGCGTCACCTCGCTCGGTTACCTCATCGTGGAGCCGGAAGAGGTCTTCCTGGTCTCCTACCGGGAGTACACCCTGCCGACGGATGTTCCCTATCCTCCTTTCATCAAGAACGAATCGCCCTATCCCTTGTGGGAGCTGTTCCCCGCCGGGGAGCCCGGGGCCGCGCCGCTCGACACCCCGGCGGATTTCCTCAGGGACAAGGCGGTGCTCCTTTTCCTGGAGCTGAAGAAGGAGGGCCTGCGCAATTGCAGCCTCAACAACTGCGACGACAAGGGATCGGAGATTACCGTCACGCTGCGGCGCCTGCTGATAGGGATCGCCGACCTGAAGGAGATCATCGCCAAGGCGAACGCCCTCGAGGAAGGGATGACCGCCGGGGAGCTGGAAACGGCGCTGCAGGAGCGGCTCAATCTCCCGGAGCTGCGCCTGCCGCGCGTGGACGTCCCCAATACCGGCCCCGCCACCTCACAGGAGGTGCTGGCGGCTTTTCTCGCCGTGTTCCAGGGGCAGAAGCTGGCGCTCAACGCCGGCTCCGCCCTGACCGCGGCGTACGACGCCTTCAAGCCGCTGGTGCAGCAGAGCTACCCCACTAACCCCTTCGCCGGTTTCGTGGCGCGCTTCGGCTTCCTGGACAACGTCCCGGCCACTGCCACGCAGGTCCTCTTCCTGCAGTACTACTACGACCTGTTCGACGACGTGCTGCGGGGGTATGCGGAGTTGTGCCGCAAGGGCGCCCAGATCCTCGCGCTTTGCGTCCCCCCGGACATGCTCTTCCCGCGCCACCTGATGCTGGGGGTCCTCTTCCCGGCCCAGGTCACCAACGCCGGCATCTACCGGCACCCTTTCTGGGGCTCGCCTGCGATGAAGGGGGGGGCGGCGCTTATCGACGAGTTGCAGCAGCTCTTCGCGCGCCTGGTGGAGATGATCGCCCGTTTCACCGATACCCCTCCCCTGGCGCAGTTGGGAGGGTTTTCCCGCGTTCCGAGGACCGATCCCGCCATCCGCATCACCCCGAGCACCCTCGGAAACGTGCCGCTCTCGGACAAGGCGATCCCGTACTACTACCTCCTGGACGGCGCGCCGCCGCTGTACCAGCTCTGGGACCCGCAGAAGACACGCTTGAACCGCGGCAACCGGAACCTCGGCTACCGCTCCGATACCTACCAGCCTCCCGCGCCGGACTTCGTGGTCAACGCCCTGCGCTACGACCTGGAGCCGTACAACTTCCTCCGGGTAGAGGGGCACCTCGGGAAGAACTACCAGGGCGTGATGAGGACCCTGCTCGCGCTCAAGTCCCGCTTCCGCCTCCCCATCGAGGTGATCGCCCTCAAGACCGGCGCCTTCGACGAGAACGTGACGGTCGATCTGACCAAGGAGGGGTGCCGGTTCCAGGACCTGGAGGCGCTCTACGACGCTCTGAAGGCGGAGTCGATCTGCTTCTTCTGCGAGGAGGTGCAGTACTTCTATTCGCTTCCCTTCGAATTCAGATCGGGATTGACCATCCCCGCCAAGCCGAAGCTCCCCTTGCTGGTCCAGTGCGATCCCGGCTTCCTGGTGCAGCCCCGGACCCTGGGACGCCTGTTCGAGGATTACATCTCCAGGCAGCCGGGGGGCGTGGTCCCCGACATGGACCCCGACATCATCATCAACTTCCTGAAGAGCCAGAACGTCGGGCAGTCGAACCTGATCATCTTTTACATCGTCATCTACATCGAGAAGCTGTACGAGCAGTTCAGCCAGGACCTGGGACAGCTCGATTTCGCCGCCTTCCAGAAGCGCTACCAGGACCTGGTGCGGGTGACCGAGGCGGTGGAGCGGGAAAGGGAAGACGCCGCCGGGAGCATCGAGGGGAACGTCAACCTGCTGAAATGGGACGAACTGGACGACCGGCTGGAAGGCATCCTGTACCACTGCCGCCTCGACGCCATTCGGGCGCTGGAAGAGGAGTACCTAAAGCGCGTCCGCGAGGTGAAACAGAAGCTCTACCTGAGCAATTTCCTGCGCGACCACCCCGGCGTGCAGCATATGGCCGGCGTCCCGCTGGGGGGGACCTTCATCGTCGTCTACCACGAGGAGCCGGAACCGGTACGGGTGACACCTCCCTTCAGGGGGATCGGGGAGCTGGGCGACAGGACCCGCTTCACGCGGGGCTTCGGACCGGCAGAGGGGGGTGGCACTACCGGGACCATCTGTCCCGAACTCAATTCCGAGGCGGTCCGGGATGCCTTCTCGCGCCTGAGCGCCAAGCGGGAGTTCGCCGCCGACCCGGACATCCGCCTGGTGCTGGGGGCCTTCACCGGCCGGGTGCCCGACCTCGGCGTCGATCTGCCGCCGACATCGGACGCGGGGAACATCATCGACGCGACGGTCAAGGAGCTGAGCGACGGGACGGTGATAGCCGACTTCTACCTCCCCTACCTCTGCTGCTCGGACTGCGCGCCGATTCAGTTCGTGCTGCCGGTGGCACCTCCCACCTTCGGCGTCCGGATAGCGTGCACCAACGCCAACAACGAGGCCGAGGTGACCATCACCCCCGAGGGGGGGGTGGCGCCGTACAGCGTCAAGGTGGACGACCAGGGATTCCAGCCGCTGACCAGGGCGCTGGCCCTTGCGACCGGGAACCATACCATCGCCATCCGCGACCAGGAGGCGACGGAATCTGCGCCGCAGACTATCGTCGTCGCGCCGAGGCTCGTTTTCGGTGAACCGAGGTTCGACTGCCTGGGGGAAAGCAACGAGTACGTGGCCGTGTTCGAGATCCAGGGCGGGACTCCCCCGTACGCAGCAAACCGCGGCACGGTGAACGGCAGCAATTACGCGAGCGACGCCCTGCCGGGCGACACGGACATCGAGATCGTCATCCTCGACGCCCGCAACTGCACCGCGACCCGGACGATCAGGCACACCTGCCTGCGGCAGCTCTCCTTCACCGCCAAGGTGGGCTGCACCACGGCCGACAACGAGGCGCCGGTCGAGATAACCGCTTCCGGCGGCACCGCTCCCTACCAGGTGCAGGTCGATACGGCCGCTCCGGTCCCGCTCTCCGGCCCGATCTCGCTGGGTGTGGGAGGACACAGCATCGTCGTGCGCGATTCGTCGGGCGCCGGCACCGATCCGCAGACGGTCCAGGTCCCGCCCCGACTGGTACTGCAGGAGAGCGACTTCACCTGCGAGGGGACCGCCACCTACCGCTCCATGATAACGATCGAGGGGGGAACGCAACCCTATGTCGCCAACGGGCAGCCGGTCACCGGAAACTTCTTCACCACCGACCCGATCACCAGCGGCACAACGTTCACCGTGACCGTGATCGATCACAACGACTGCAGCGCGGGCATCGAGGTGCGGCATACCTGCGAGCAGGTATGCGAGCTTCCCTGCGAGGGGCAGTCGCGACGCTGCGCCTACCGGCTCTGGGTGCAGCCCCCCCGCGATGAAGCGCCGTACAAGAGCTACCGGCAGGAACCCCAGTTCAAGTTCCGCTTCAACGTCACGGACATAACGCTCGCTACCGACAACATTCCCGCGCTGAAGGTGGCGGGCCTGAACCAGTCCTTCGACGACTCCTTGGCCAGGTTCATCAAGGCGCTCAACGACGCCATCAACAGGGCCCTCATGGAGCAGGTCGGGCCGGTCGAGAACCGGCTGGTGCTGAGCTACCAACCGGAGATCGGCGATCCCTTCAGCGTCCTCTACATCGAGCACTTCGTCTGCGAGACCTTCAGCCTGGAGTTCAACTTCGCCTTCGCCAAGCCGAACCCCGCCTTCACCCTCTCGGTCCGGTACGGCAACGAGCCGGTCGAGGAGGCACCCGCGTTCGACGGCGCGGTCTTCACCAACCTGAGGCTGGACAACAAGCAAACGCGGGTGCCGGCTTTCGATTGCGCCGAGCGCAACCAGTGCACCGGGAGCGATTACCGCAAGCTATGCGAAGGGCAGCAGCCGGAGGTGCGCGCACACGGCGAGCATGTCGAGGGGCCGCTTTTCAGGTGGGAAGGAAAGGTGGCCAACATGCCCGAGGACGAGATCGCCGCCTGGGTCTGGGACTTCCCGTTGGCACAGCCGAGCGAGCCTTTCTACGAGGGGCAGAAGATAGAGACACAGCTGCAGAAGCCTGGCGGTGCGGGGAGGTTGACGGCCATCACCGCCAAAGGGTGCTTCGGGGTCGGGCAGGAGGATGTGCCGCAATAAAACCGACAAAACCGGAAACCCAATTGCCACAAAAAGGCACAAAAGACACAAAAAAGGACCTCGAACCATTAAACAACAATTGCCACTAAATGAATTTTCGCCAGAGGTGCGGCATGCCTTGTAGGAGCGGCATTCCTGCCGCGATGAAGCTGCCGATCAAGTCCCCCTTTTTTTCATCGTTCCTACGCTCCAGCGTGGGAACGCAAAAAGCTCCTGACGCTCCAGCGTCAGCTACTGCTGCTGTCTCTACAACCAAACCTGACGCGGGAGCGTCATGCATTGTGTTCCCACGCTGGAGCGTAGGAACAATATTTATCTTTGCCCTCCCATAAAGCTGATCGCGGCAGGAATGATGGAGCCGCAAAATATTGAATTGCCTGCTAAATACCTAAAATAACTGAATAATAGTGCAGTTTTTCCTTGGTGTACCTTTGATGTTGTAGTAATATAACCGCTGCAAATTCAGCCGGTTAGCGG